>Ga0326726_10000371_pt1 | contig 42584 bp, 53 predicted proteins | sample MHFenrmetagenome_2_FD_207603 | JGI IMG/M metagenome (GOLD analysis project Ga0326726, IMG submission 207603) | Lab enriched peat soil microbial communities from Michigan Hollow, Ithaca, NY, United States - MHF15MN | ecosystem: Environmental > Terrestrial > Soil > Wetlands > Peat | place: USA... | reverse complement strand
TCAAGCATGAAGACCTCTACCTGAAAGGCTATGGGACAGCGGTTGCATTGAAGCAGGGGTTAGCGGAGTATTTCCGCCTGTACAACACGGAGCGGCCGCATCAGTCGCTGGGCTACAAAACCCCGGACGAGGTGTATGAAAGCGCCACGGGTGGCGGTGCGAGCATCGTCGACAAGTTCTCTCAAAAGCAATCCTCTGATGGGTCGTCAGAGGTTACAGCGCAGCATCAATCAGCTGCATAAACAACAGCGAGTTACCAGCTTAAACTCGACCCGATTCTGTCTGATCGCTGGGGTCCACTTCAGAGCACAAGAATCTTGTGTCCCTCAGCAATTCAGGCAGCGGATTAAAGACGATTTTTCTTGTTCTGTTAAATCTTTTAGTGATTCCTCATATCGAACAGAAGCCAAAACACACGTACGTGTATGCTTTCGAGGAGTTGGAGAACAATCTTCATCCAGCGCTGTTGCGGCGCTTGTTCAGGTATCTTGAGGAGTATGCTGTCGATAATAACGTTCATATCTTTTTGACTACCCATTCGAGCACGGCGCTCGATCTTTTTGGAAGCTCGGACAAGGCACAGATCGTCAGCGTTACGCATGATGGCAAGTCTGCCCATGCGAAAACCATTTCTGCGCATTTCGATCAACTGAGCGTCATTGCGGAACTTGGCGCGAAACCCTCTGACTTGTTGCAGGCCAATGGGATTATCTGGGTTGAAGGGCCTTCGGATCGGGTCTATATCAACAAATGGATTCAACTGTTCAGTGATGGCAAGTGGCGCGAAGGGCGTGATTATCAGTGCGCGTTTTATGGCGGCGCGTTGCTGGCGCGATTGGAAGTAATTGAACCAAAAGACGAAAAAGATTTCGTCAATCTTCTTCAGATCAATCCGAATATGGTTCTTGTTTGCGATGGAGATCGTACAGACAAAACGGGAAAGAGTTCGGTTCTGAAAGAGCGTGTAGCCAGGATCAAGCAGCAGGTGGAGCGGATTCCGAATTCCTATATCTGGATAACTGACGCCAAAGAGATTGAAAATTACCTGCCAGGCGAATTGCTCTCCGTTTATGCCGCAAATGGCACGCCAGCAGACCCGAGTCAATATCAGCGATTCTTCCCATCAAAGAAAACAGACAAAGGCTTTTCGTATCTTGAAAGTCAGCTTGGGCGGAAATCCATCGACAAAATGGAACTCGCCTTAGAGACTGCGCCCCGGATGACAAAAGAGATGATGCGCTTGCGCTTCGATCTGGAAAAGCAGATGACTGCGATCATCGATAAGATCGCACGTTGGAATTTTGAAGGTGAGGTATAAAAAAAAGCCGGACATGCAGTGCACATCCGGCTTTCAGAGTCAATCCAAAATAACGCGAGCGTTAGCGTTTCATCACGGCGGCGTCTTCCATGAATTTCTTCAGGCCGCTGTCGGTCAGCGGGTGGTTGGCGAGCTGTTTGATGACGCTGTACGGAATGGTGGCGATGTCCGCGCCGGCCATCGCCGATTCGACGACGTGCAGCGGGTTGCGGACGCTGGCCACGATCACTTCGGTGAGGTAGCCGTAGTTGTCGTAAATCGTGACGATCTGCCTTACCAAGTCCATGCCGGAGGTGCTGACGTCGTCGAGGCGCCCGACGAAGGGGCTGACGAAGTCGGCTCCGGCTTTTGCGGCGAGCAGCGCCTGCGTGGGCGAGAAGACCAGCGTGGCGTTTGTCTTGATGCCGTTTTGCGAGAAGTGGCGGATCGCTTTGAGGCCATCGACCGTGAGCGGGCACTTGACGACCACGTTCTTGTGGATGGCGGCGAGGTCTTCGCCCTGGACGATCATCTCGTCCGCTTTCAGACTGGTTACTTCAGCGCTGACCGGGCCATCGACGATTTCGCAGATTTTCGCGATGTGCTCCTTGAAATCGCTGTAGGTGAAGTTGGTCGGATCCTTGACGATTTTGGCGATCAGCGACGGATTGGTCGTGACGCCGTCGAGCACGCCGAGTTCATTGGCGGCTCGGATTTCGTCAAGACTGGCAGTGTCGATAAAGAATTTCATAGAGTCTCCTCTCAGGCGTTGACGGGTTTCGCGTCGAGCATGGCGTTGAAGTTGCGTGCCGGTCGGCCTTCCCAGTTGCGCTTGTGGTAGGCGTAACCGGCGATGAGCGGCATGGCGACGGTGGCTTCGGCGAAGACCATCTGCTCGTAGACGGTATCGACCTTGCCCCACGAGCTGGCCTCCTTGAGGGTCGAGCCGGAGAGAGCGCCGTCGCGTTCGTCGGCCACGGTGATCTGCACGGCGTAGGTGTGCATCGAAACATCCTCGTAGCCAAGTACCTCAGCAGCAACAACGATGTCCTGCGTAAAGTTCTTCGGCACGCCGCCGCCGATCATGAAGATGCCGGTCTTGTCGTTCTCGATCTTGATTTTGGTCAGCTCGCGGAAATCCTTGACCGAGTCGATGGAGACGTGCTGGTCGGGGTTGTGCCACTGGTGGTGCACCAGGCCGAAACCGGCGGAGCAGTCGGAGAAAGCCGGGCAGAAGATCGGCACACCTTTTTCGTACGCCTTGTAGACGATGGAGTTCTTGTCGAGTCCCTTTTCTTCGATGTATTTGCCCATCTCGACGATGAATTCGCGGGAGGAGTAAGCGCCGGGTTGCATCGAGTTGGCGATGATCGCCATGGTGTCGTCGCAGACGCGCAGTTCGTCCTCGTCGATGTAGGTGTCGTAGATGCGGTCGATGGCCAGGTCGCGCAGCTCCGAGTCATCGGCGAACTGTGAGCCTTTCCAGTGCTTGAAGCCGAGGGCCTCGAAAAAGTCCTGATCGACGATGTTCGCGCCGGTCGAGACGATGGCGTCAACCATGTTGTTGTCGAGCATGTCGATGATGACCTGCTTGAGGCCAGCGCTGATGAGCGAACCGGCAAGCGTCAGAATGACGGCGCACTCCTTGTCCTGCTGCATCAGGTCGACGATGGCGGCGGCGCGCGCAAGGTTGCGGGCCTGGAATGCCATGTCGGCCATCTGCTCGACCATCGGCACGACGTTATGTTTCTTGATCTCGATATGCCTGATCGGCTCTCTCAGAAATTCCGCTTTTTTCATTGTTCTGTCCATAGGTGACTCCTGTATCGTTATAGTTCAGATTCAGAGTTAAAAAAATTCAAATAAAAAAAGGAGAGCAAGCTGACTATATCACACACTCACATTACCGGATGCTGCTTCCTTCCGGACCTGACATGGTTGGGCAAGAGAATGCTGTATAGGACTTACTCTCCTAAAATCAATATGGAGTTGCTTTCAATGACCGCTGTTTCGGCGGCGCAGAGTAAAACAAGTCGCCTAATATAGCGTTCTGCATGTAAAATACAAAAACAAAGCTTTTTTCTTTGTTACAACTGTTATAACTTCGTAACCGCTACGGAGAACCGCCTACGGACCATACAGGCGGCACACAAACCAGCGGCTGTGTCATTCTGAACGAAGTGAAGAATCCAGCTTCTGCGGAAATGGCTGATAACTTATTGATTAACTGCTCATTACGTGACTTTCTGGATTCTTCGCCCGACTGCGTCGGACTCAGAATGACAGGAGAAAAGCACCACCATAACTCATAGAGACGCCCCTCGGAACAGGAGCAACAAACCCGACCTCATGTCGATACAAAGAATTTTAAGCGGGATGCGGCCCACCGGCAAGCTGCACCTCGGCCACTATACCGGAGCGCTCGAAAACTGGATCGCGCAGCAGAACCTTCTCCAGCCGGACGGAAGCCGGGCCTACGAGACCTGTTTCCTGATCGCTGATTACCACAGCCTGACCACTTCGCTCGATACGTCGAGCCTTTATGAACACTCCATCGACATGCTGACCGACTGGCTCGCGGCGGGGGTCGATCCCGACAAAAGCCCGGTCTTCCGGCAGTCGCAGGTGAAGGAGCACTCGGAGCTGTTCCTCGTCTTCTCGATGCTCATCACCACCTCGCGGCTCGAACGCAACCCGACGCTCAAGGAGCAGGTGCGCGACCTGAACATGGAGTCGCTGGTCTACGGCCATCTCGGCTATCCGGTCTTGCAGGCGGCGGACATTCTGCTCTACAAGGGCAATGTGGTGCCGGTCGGAGAGGATCAGATTCCGCACGTCGAAATAACTCGCGAGATCGCCCGGAAGTTCAACAGCCACTACCAGCATCCGCAACTGGGCGACGTCTTCCCGGAACCCGCGCCAAAGATCACGAAGTTCGCCCGGCTTGTCGGTCTCGACGGCAAGGCGAAGATGTCCAAGTCTCTTGGCAACACGATCCTTCTCTCCGACGGCCTCGACGAGGTGCTCAAGAAGATGCGCCCCGCCGTGACCGACACGCAGAAGGTGCGCCGCAACGATCCGGGCCGCCCCGAGGTGTGCCTGGTCTACAGCTACCACCAGAAATTCACCAGCGAAGCTCAGCTCGCCGAAATCGAGGCGGGATGTCGCTCGGGCGCTCTCGGCTGCGTCGATTGCAAGAAGATGTGCGCGGCGAATATCTCGGCGGAGCTGGCTCCGATTCTCGAAAGGCGCAAGCACTACGAAGAGCGGCCCGAGATGGTGAAGGAGATCCTGCACGAGGGCGAAGTCAAGGCGCGGAAGATTGCGGGAGAAACGATGAAAGAGGTCAGAGAGGCCATGAATTTAGGAGAGAGTAACGTATGAACGGCATGAACGGACACTCGGGCGCAAGCCCGAAGGCATTTATTTTCGATATGGACGGCGTACTCGTGGACAACATGAAGATGCACGCCCAATCGTGGGTCGATCTGTTCCACGACTACGGCCTGACGGGTCTCGATCCGGAGCGCTACCTCGTTGAAACCGCCGGGATGAAGGGACTCGACGTGCTGCGTTACTTCCTCGATCCGGCGATTTCGCCCGAAAAGGCGGAGCGGCTTACCGAGCTGAAGGATATTCTCTATCGCGTGATGAACCGCCATTCCATCGTGCAGATGCCGGGGCTTGATGCGTTCCTCGACAACGCCGTCGGCGCGGGCGTCCGGCTTGGCATCGGCACGGGCGCCGGGCCGAAGAACATCGACTACGTGCTCGGTCTGACCGGCATGAAGTCAAGGTTCCAGGCGATCATCGGCGCTCATCAGGTCAAACACGGCAAGCCCCATCCCGAGACCTTCCTGCGCGTGGCTGAACTTCTCGGCGTCGAGCCGTCGTCGTGCATCGTCTTCGAGGATGCCCTGCCCGGCGCGGAAGCCGCCGCAGCGGCTGGCATGAGTTGCGTGGCCGTCACCACGACCAACAGGCCCGAAGCGTTCTCGACGTTCGACAACGTCATCACGGCCATCGACCATTTCGAGGGGCTCAGGCCCGAAGCGCTTCTGGAGCTGTGCGGCGCAGTCAAAACCATGTCTTAACGATTCATACCGATGCGAGCATTTTTCCTTCCCTACATTGAGGAGGCCCTGCGGAAAGCGGGCATAGAGACCGATAAAGAGATTCAGATCGAAAAGCCGACCGACAAGAAGTTCGGTGATTTTTCGACCAACATCGCCTTTCTGCTCGCCAAAGAGGCGAAACGGAATCCGCGTGAACTGGCCGGGCAACTCATCGGACTTTTCTCGTTCCCTGAAGGCACCGTGACGAAAACCGATGTCGCCGGGCCCGGATTCATCAACTTCCATCTCGATCCGGCCTTCATCATGCGCTCGGCTCGCGAAGTGCTCGAACAGGGCGAGGCGTTCGGCTGCAACGAGGCGGGCAAGGGGCAGAGAGCGATTGTCGAGTACGTGAGCGCCAACCCGACCGGCCCTTTGACCGTTGGGCGTGGGCGCGGCGGCGTGCTGGGGGACTGCATCGCCAACCTCTTCGAAACGCAGGGCTACGAGGTGACTCGGGAATACTACTTCAACGACGCCGGACGCCAGATGCAGATACTCGCCGAGTCGGTGTGCTACCGCTATCTCGAAAAGTGCGGCGAGGCGATCGAGTTTCCCACGACGCACTACCAGGGCGACTACATCTCGGATATCGCCGAGACGCTCTTCATCGAGCACGGCGATGGACTCGCTTCGCTTGACGATCTCGCGCTCTTCAAGGAGACCGCCGAGGGGATCATCTTCAGCTCGATCCGTAAAACGCTCGAACGCCTCTCGATCACGCACGACAAGTTCTTCAACGAGCATATGCTCTACCTGTCGCATGAAGGCAAGCCGTCGGGCAACCAGCAGGTGATCGACGCGCTCGACGCCCAAGGGTTCATCGGGCGCTACGACAACGCCACCTGGTTCATGACGACCAAGCTTGGGCAGGAGAAGGACAAGGTGCTCATCAAATCCTCCGGCGACCCGAGCTACCGTTTGCCGGACATCGCTTACCACGTCACCAAATTTGAGCGCGGCTTCGACCTCATGGTGAACGTTTTCGGCGCGGATCATATCGACGAGTACCCCGACGTGCAGGAGGCGCTGAAGATTCTCGGCTACGACACCTCCAGAATCCGCGTGGCGATCAACCAGTTCGTCACCACCACGGTCGGCGGCGAGACCGTCAAGATGTCCACCCGCAAGGGCAACGCCGACCTGCTCGACGACCTCATCGACGACGTCGGCGCGGACGCCACGCGCCTCTTCTTCATCATGCGCAGCAAGGATTCGCACCTGAATTTCGATGTCGAGCTGGCCAAGAAGCAGTCGAAGGACAACCCGGTTTTCTACCTCCAGTACGCCCATGCGAGGATTTGCAGCCTCATGCGCATGGCCGCGAAAGAGGTCGGTTTTGATGAAACTGCCGCCACCGGCGAAGGGCTGCCGCTGCTTACGAGCGAGCCGGAGATCGAGCTGGCTTCGTCACTGCTCGACTTCCCGGATGTCATCGCCTCATGCCTGCGCTTCCTCGAACCGCAGAAGATGGTCGAGTACCTGCACACCGTGGCCGAGCGCTACCACAAATTCTATCAGGAGTGCCCAATCCTGAAGGCCGACGAAAGCATCCGCGACGCGCGGCTCGTGCTCTCGCTGTGCGTCCGCCAGGTACTCCGTAACGGCTTCAAGATTCTCGGCATCACCGCGCCGGAATCGATGTAATTCCAATTCGAGTATTCATGCGCTTCAAGTGCCTGTCGCAAAAATGGTGATAGGCACTTGAAGCGCTTGCGGTTTTCGTCCGTCGAGGCCCGCAAGCGCTTCATTCGTCGTATGTTACCCGGCAACTCGCTGGTAGGGGCGGTCGTCTATCTTGTCGAGGGCGCCATTGTGGCGGGCCTGTTTTTTCCAGTTTCGCGAACCGACGAAACGGTATATCCAGCCGGGGATGAAGGGTTTGGCAAGCTGCTGGCGGGCTGCTTCGGGCACCGGTTTTCCGGCGGCTAAGGCTTCGGCGACGCTGTCGAGCGCTTTTTTGTAGGGAATTGCCGGGCCGCCAAGTTCCGCGAGATGCCGTCCGTGCACCAGCCCTTCGCCGCCTCCAATGGTGATGCTGCCCATCCACCGGAATCCGGCGGCTTTGGCGAACGCGGCGCAGGAGCCGAGGGCGCTCTCGTTCTGTGACGACTCGATGAAGCCGCAGTTCGCGATGGCCGCGAACGCGCCACGAGCTTTTCCGGCTCGGCGTTCCTCGATTGACCGCATCAGCGAGAGCACCGGCGCGGGGAGGCTGTCGATGTAGAGCGGAAAGGCGAGGAGCGTGAGATCGGCGCGGTCGATGGCGTCGAGCATCGCGGCGTGTTTCCGCTCGTCGTGAATGGCGTGGTAAATCTGGATCGTTTCCGTCGCCACCCCCTGCGCCGCCATCTGGTCGAGCAAGTAGCCGCCCAGCGAAGCCGAGGTGCTTTTTGCCATGCGCGGGCTTCCGACAAGCAGCACGGCTTTGCGCGGGGCCGTTGCCGTTGTCTCGGTGGTGATGCGGGGAAGTTCCACGCCCGTATGCGCTGAGGAGCTGTCGAGCTTCCGCACGAGCGCTTCCACCTGCGACTTCAGCGCAATGTCATCGGCATGTCGATCCACGATGCCCCAGGAGCGCTTTTCTCCGTTGAAGTTGATCGTGTTGCGCCAGGCAAGGTGATTGAACAGCCCCACCTGCGTCTGGTCGGGCTGGTCGAGCCACCCCGTGATCATCACATCGGGGTAGCGGTCGTAGCGCATTCTGTGGTGTGTTTCGCCGTCAATCCGCGTAAAGAAGGGCGAAATGTTGGCGATGAGATGATCGAGCATCCGCTTCAGCTCCGGCGAATAGGCTCCATACATAACTGGCGTCAGAAAGATCGTCAGGTCGCTCTGGATAAATTTTCGTGAGAGTTCGCGGTTGTCGTCGTCGAGAATACACACGCCCGGCGTTTTCAGCCAGCACTGAAAGCAGCCGCGGCAGTGGCCGAGGGTTTTGTCGCGCAGCACGACATGTTCCGTTTCGTATCCTTTGGCCGCGAGCAGCGGAGCCAGGATTGCGGCGATTCTTCCTCCGGTGGGATCGCCAGCCGGAGAGCCGTCGAGAATGAGTGCGTTCATGATATCTCCTTTTCCATGATGATGGTTATTGAAACTCCTTCAGCAATCGCGATGACAGCCCAGAACAGCAGTTCGAGGGCGATGAGCGGTAACGGCTCGCCAAACTGGTTGAACGGGGTGAAAAACTCCCAGAAGAGATAAGTCATAAAGAAGATCAGGCCGGACATCCTCATGGCTCGCGGCGCGACTCCCTTCGGCCAGCCGCTTGAAACCATGCGGTAGATGAATGCGTGGCCGATGCCGAAGAGGAGCATCCCGAGGATGACGGGCAGTGGCGTGTTGACCACGAGCGGCAGCGGCTCGATCTCCGTCCAGACGGCGATGAGCTTGTGGCTCTGAATCGGCGAGGTCAGCAGAATGCCTTTGGCGTCCCAGCCAAATCCGATGGTGCGGAAGGTGAGCAGCATGGCGAGGTTCATGGCGGCTCCACCGGCAAGTCCTGCGAGAATGGTCTTCTTCATGGTTGCTTCCTCATGGATTGTTATTGAACGGTATCCGGTGCGTTTTGTGGCAGGCGGATGAACTGCCGGGCGACCGAGTCAAGCTCGAACTCGTAGAGCGCCGCGCCGTCGCTCGCGTAAGGCGGCAACTTGCCGGTGATCTCCAGCGAGACGAGGCCGTGCACCCGGCTCCATATGAGCATGGCGATGGAGAGAACAGTAAGCGTCGTCTCGTCTCCTTGTGCCATCGTATCGCAGAATCCCTGCGACTTTTCCACCTGCGGCAGCGGAATGGCTTGCGGATCGATCATACCCAGTGCATACAGCTCGCCGATGGTGCCGGTGAGGGCGCTGATCGAGCGCATCATGACCGGCATCAGCTCCTGTATTGGCGGCACGTAACCCGGCACCGGATTGCCGAAGATGAGCATGTAGCGGTGCGGATGGTCGAGCGCCCAGGCGCGGTACGCCAGGCCAGTCGCCCGCAGGCGGTCGAGTTCCCTGCCGGGGCCGGGCAGGGAGTTCATCGCGTCGATCTGCCGGTCGCCGAAGGAGGCGTAAGCGTCGCTGATGAGCGCCGTTACGAGCGCGTCGCGATCCGGGTAATAGTTGTAGATCGCCGGGGCGGTGATGCCAAGCTCCCTCGCAATGCCTCGCAGCGAGAGCGACGAAGCCCCCGACTCGGTGATCTGCCGCCACGCAGCTTCCTTGATGATCTCCGGCAGGTTCGCCTGCTGCTGTTTTTTTGTCGGTCGCGCCATAATGAATTATTAATCTTACAGTGTAAATATACATCGATTAATTAAAGATGCAAAAAAGAAAAAAGGGAAAAAGAGCCTTTGCGAGTTAAATTCAGCTCTAAGTACTGCCATTTTCAGGAGAAAGCAACAGGCTTCAGTTTGCTTCGGGCGAGCTGCCCGGATTTCCGGATGCCATCATTCATCAAATCAGGAGGTTCAATGAAAAAGTATCTGTCCTGCGTTCTTGCCATGGTCATCATTGTGAGTTCAAGTGCACTCTCTTTTGCCGCAAGCTCTGATCTGATTACCAAAAGAAATGTTGCCGTCGCCGAATTTTCGATAAGGCAAAACAGCGTCGTGCACGGCAGGGAGGCCAGGGAGTTCGCCAGAACGGCGACGGAAAAGATCGTCAATGCTTTTGCGGAGCTGAAACGATTTACCCTCCTGGACAGAGCCGCCGTCCTCCAGCTCCAGCGGGAAAAGCAGATACGGATGCTTGGCAATACAACGAAGTCGGCCAAAACCAAACCCGGCGCTGTCGGGAAGGTGGATATCTATTGCTCGGGTGAAGTGCAGAATGTCTCCGTCACTCCGAAATACGACAGCAAGGGAAAATTTCTGGGGTATGATGGCGATGTCGAACTCCAGATATGGATTTATGACCTCTCCACAGGAGCTCTTGTGCTTTCGAAAGATGTTCGTGGCGGCACGGAAATGGGAGGCGGTATCCTCAGCGTCTTGAGCCTCTATCAGGACACGCCCTCCAAGGCGGTCTTCAAGTCCCTGAACAATGCTGAACGACGCATCAAGGACGCCATCGAGGAGGCGTTTCCCGTCGAGGGCAAGATTGTCGAGGTGATCGATGCCTCGCGTGAGCAGGAAACGTTCCTGACGACCATGGGCTCGGAACTTGGGTTCAGCAGTGGCGACAAGCTGATGGTTATCGAAACCACAATGTTGAATGTCAATGGCGTGAGCGTGCCGCACCAGAGGGAGATCGGTCAGCTTGAAATCACGAAGGTCGAACCAGACGGCACATTTTCCGAAGCGAGAGTGCCCGGAGATGGCGGGCAGATCATCGTCGGGAAATATACGTCAGGCGCTAACCTCGTGCTCCGTTCTGTGAGATAGCGCGCCTTGGCTCTTTCTGCTGCAGTAATTCTCCCGGTAATCTGCTCACAGTTCGATGTACTCGCCGTTTTGCAACGAGTAGCGGCGGAGATTCAGCGGTTCGTTGTCGTCGAGCTGAATAGCAAGAGCGGTCGCGAAACCGCAGATATAGTCGAAAACAGGAGTGACGCAGGTGAGGGGCCGGTCATGACCAAATGGTACACGAAAACGGTTCATGCGGTACTGCGTGGCGACGTCGAAGGCGGCCAGGCCGTGTTCGAGAGGGCAGCCGCTCGCTTTGATCAGGGCCTCCTTGATACTCCATATCCGGATGAATGCCTTGTTTTTTTCCCAGCTTGGCAGGTTAATGACGATGGCGTACTCCTCGGCGGAGAAGTATTTCCGGGCCAGGAGGTCGATGTCGTCCACCGTCCTGATCCTTTCGATATCGATGCCCATATCGGGGTGCTTCGAAAAGGCATAGACAATCTGGCGGCCTGAATGGGCGAGATTGAAGTATATGCCGGTATTCTCGGGGAACGCGACGTATGGTTTGCCGACCTCTGTGGTGGAGAAACGTATCAGGGCCGCGTCGATGCCGAAGGTCTCGCCAAGCAGCTGCCGGAGGAGTCCACGGCGGAGCACGAAGTTTTGGCGGTCGTTGTCGAAACGAAAGCGATCCGCCCGCTCTTTTTCTTCGTCCGTAAGGGGCGCAAGCAGCTCCGCCTCGGGAATTCCGGCGATGTGCGTGTCGGTGTGGATGAGGGTGACGGCCTCTTTCGTAATGATCATCGGTTTTTCTCTCTGATTTCGGAAGAGCGTAATTCCATTTTAAAGAACCGACTTCCTGTATGATCAATCTACGATTTTTTGTTCAGCATCGCTCCTGCTGCTTTTGATTCCTTTGCGCGGAAGATTTTCATGCCTTGATGACCGCAAAGGCTCGATCCGGGCGGATTTTCGGGGCTGGAGCGATGAAAATGAATAAAAGCCGCTGATAAGTCAAAAAAAACGGCAGATGAAATTTTGTTTTTTGAGGTAAATCTTTTACTTTGGTCGTCCTTATGGTTTTCCCTGGATGATTTTCATCGGAAGTCTCAAACGAAATAGAAAAGAGTTTACTGTATGCCGACGATTCAGCAGCTTATCAGGCACGGAAGAAGTATGAAGGCGTCCAAGACCGCCTCCCCGGCACTGGAAAAGTGCCCCCAGAAAAGAGGTGTTTGCACCCGTGTCTACACGACTACCCCCAAAAAGCCGAACTCCGCGCTTCGCAAGGTCGCTCGTGTCAGGCTGTCCAACAAGATCGAGGTGACGGCGTACATTCCTGGTGAAGGTCATAACCTCCAGGAGCACTCCATCGTGCTGATCCGTGGCGGAAGGGTCAAGGATCTTCCTGGCGTCCGTTATCATATTGTTCGCGGCTCCCTCGATACCTCGGGTGTCGCCGACCGCAAGCAGAGTCGCTCCAAGTATGGCGCGAAGGTTCCGAAGCCCGGTGCAGCTCCTGCAAAGAAGAAATAAAACTGAATCTTAACTCGGATTATAATGGCAAAGAAGGGTTCCGGATACGGAGTGCGCGGCGGCGATTTTCGTTACAATGATGAGATTGTTGCCCGTCTGATCAACGCGATCATGCTCGATGGCAAGAAGGTCGTGGCGACCAAGGTTGTGTACGATGCTTTCGATATCATTGGCAACAAGATCGAGGATGGCAACGCTCTCGAAGTGTTTCGTAAGGCGATGAGCAATGTGGCTCCGCTGGTCGAGGTTCGCAGCAAGAGGGTTGGTGGCGCTACCTACCAGATTCCGATGGAGGTTCCGGCTTCCCGGAGAACCGCTCTGGCGTTCCGCTGGATCAAGCAGTACGCTACCAAACGCGGTGGCCGTTCGATGGCCGAGAAGCTCGCAGCCGAGTTGCTCGACGCCTCCAACGAGCAGGGTGCATCGGTAAAGAAGCGCGACGAAGTGCATCGCATGGCAGAGGCCAACAAGGCGTTCGCTCACTTCAGGTTCTGAGTCTGTAAGCAGGAATTATTTAAATAAGATTGAGTTATGGCACGGCAGGTTGCGTTAGATAAAGTCAGGAATATCGGGATCATGGCCCATATCGATGCGGGCAAGACTACGACGACGGAGAGGATTCTCTATTACACTGGTCGCTTGCACAAGATGGGCGAGGTTCATGAGGGCGGCGCCACCATGGACTGGATGGAGCAGGAGAAGGAGCGTGGCATCACCATAACCTCTGCTGCGACCACCTGTTTCTGGACTCCGAAGTACGGCAACTACACCGGCACCAATCACAGAATCAATATTATCGATACTCCCGGCCACGTTGACTTCACCGTCGAGGTGGAGCGTTCGCTCCGCGTGCTCGATGGCGCGGTTGCGCTCTTCTGCGCGGTTGGCGGTGTCGAGCCCCAGTCTGAAACCGTCTGGCGTCAGGCTAATAAATATGGCGTACCGAGAATTGCCTATGTGAACAAGATGGATCGCGTTGGCGCGGACTTCTTCGACACGGTCAAGGCGATTCGCGAGCGACTCGGCGCAAACCCTGTGCCGATCCAGATACCGATCGGTCAGGGCGAAATCTTCGCCGGCTTCGTCGATCTGATCCGCATGAAGGGAATCATCTACGACAAGGAAGATGGCAGCACCTACACCGAAGTTGAAATTCCGCACGATCTCGAAAACGAAGCCCGCACCTGGCGCATCAACATGCTCGAAGCGGTTTCGGAAGTTGACGATACCTTGCTCGAAAAGTACCTGAACGGTGAAGAGATCACCGAAGATGAGGTTCGCGTCGTACTTCGCAAGGCGACGCTTGGCGTGACCATCATTCCGGTGCTTTGCGGTTCGTCGTTCAAGAACAAGGGCGTGCAGTTCATGCTCGATGCCGTGATCGATTATCTCGCTTCGCCGGTCGATGTGGGTTCGGTCGAGGGTCATCACCCGAGAACAGAAGAGCAGGTCGTCCGTCAGCCGAAAGACGAGGAGCCTTTCGCAGGTCTCGCCTTCAAGATCGCAACCGATCCTTTCGTTGGCAAGCTCACCTTCTTCCGCGTCTACTCCGGCGTGCTCAACGCTGGCAGCTATGTGCTCAACTCCGTCACCGGAAAGAAAGAGCGCGTTGGCCGCGTGCTTCAGATGCACTCCAACAAGCGTGAAGAGCGTGATTGCGTTTATGCAGGCGATATTGCCGCCGCCGTCGGTCTGAAAGATGTCCGCACCGGCGACACGCTCTGCGACGAAGCAAATCCTATCGTACTCGAAAAGATGGTGTTTCCTGAACCCGTTATCGAGATTGCGGTAGAACCGAAAACCAAGGCGGACTCCGACAAGCTGGGCATGTCACTTGCCAAGCTCGCTGAAGAGGATCCGACCTTCAGGGTGAAAACTGATGAGGAGACCGGCCAGACGCTTATCGCGGGCATGGGCGAACTCCATCTCGAAATTCTGGTTGACCGCCTGAAGCGCGAGTTCAAGGTCGAGGCCAACGTCGGCCAGCCGCAGGTTGCCTATCGCGAAACCATTCGCGGCTCTGTCGAATATGAAGGAAAGTTTGTCCGTCAGTCCGGCGGTAAAGGCCAGTTCGGTCTGGTCGTGCTCAAGGTCGAGCCTCTCGAAGAGGGCAAGGGCTATGAGTTCGTCGATGGCATCAAGGGCGGCGTGATTCCGAAAGAGTATGTTCCCGCAGTCAACGCTGGTATCCAGGGCGCCATGAAAGACGGCGTCGTCGCCGGATTCCCGATGCAGGACATCAAGGTGACGCTGATCGACGGTAAGTACCACGAGGTTGACTCTTCGGAAATGGCGTTCAAGATCGCCGGTTCCATCGGCTTCAAGGGCGCTGCCAAAAAGGCTAACCCGGTGCTGCTCGAGCCGATCATGAAGGTCGAGGTCATCACGCCGGAAGAGTATCTCGGCGACGTGATGGGCGATCTCTCCGGACGCCGCGGTCACATCGAGGGAATGGGCCAGCGCGCGGGCGCTCAGTTCGTCAGCGCCAAGGTGCCGCTCTCCGAGATGTTCGGCTACTCGACCGATCTTCGTTCGATGACCCAGGGCCGCGCGAACTACTCGATGGAGTTCGAGAGCTACCGCGAGGTGCCGCGCAGCATCGCCGAAGCGTTGCAGGAGAAGAGGGTTGGCAAGGATTCCGAATAACAGTTTTTCATCACGCATCATTAAATAAAGATAACCGACAGGGAGAATAGCTATGGCTAAAGAGTCATACAAGAGGGATAAACCCCACGTAAATATTGGTACTATCGGTCACGTTGACCACGGAAAAACCACCCTTACCGCTGCTATCACCAGCGTTCTGGCCAAGCAGGGCATGGCCTCGTTCCGCGAATTCGGCGATATCGATAAGGCTCCGGAAGAGAGAGAGCGCGGTATCACCATCTCGACCGCGCACGTCGAGTATCAGACCAAAGCGCGCCACTATGCGCACATCGACTGCCCCGGCCACGCTGACTATATCAAGAACATGATCACCGGTGCTGCCCAGATGGACGGCGCTATCCTCGTCGTTGCCGGTACCGACGGCCCGATGCCTCAGACCCGCGAGCACATCCTGCTTGCCCGTCAGGTGAACGTTCCTGCTCTGGTCGTTTTCCTGAACAAGGTTGACATCGCCGATCCGGAACTGCTCGAGCTGGTCGAAATGGAACTCCGCGAGCTCCTCACCGAGTACGGTTTCCCTGGCGACGATATTCCGATCATCAAAGGTTCAGCGCTGCTCGCGCTCAATGGCGAAGCCGAAGGCGAAGCTGCCATCATGGAGCTTATGGACGCTGTTGACAGCTACATTCCGCAGCCTGTCCGCGACGTTGACAAGCCGTTCCTGATGCCGGTCGAAGACGTTTTCTCGATCTCTGGCCGTGGCACCGTGGGTACCGGTCGTATCGAGCGTGGCCGCGTGAAGGTTGGCGAGGAAGTGGAGATCGTCGGTATCAGGCCGACCCGCAAGTCGGTCGTCACCGGTATCGAAATGTTCAACAAGCTCCTTGACGAAGGTCAGGCTGGTGACAACGCAGGTCTGCTCCTCCGCGGCGTGGACAAGACCGAGCTCGAGCGCGGTATGGTTATTGCAAAACCTGGCAGCATCACACCCCACACCAAGTTCAAGGCTGAGGTCTACATCCTGAAAAAGGAAGAAGGTGGCCGTCACACTCCGTTCTTCAACGGCTATCGCCCGCAGTTCTACTTCAGAACCACTGATGTTACCGGTTCGGTGACCCTTCCTGAGGGCGTCGAAATGGTTATGCCTGGCGACAACCTCTCCGTCGATGTCGAGCTGATCGCTCCTATCGCTATGGAGGAGAGCCTCCGCTTCGCTATCCGCGAAGGTGGCCGCACGGTTGGTGCCGGTTCGGTAACCAAGATCGTCGAGTGATCGATTGATTGTTATCCCGGGGCGAGGCTCGGCTCTCGCCCCTTTTTTATAGAAACCATCGAAACAGGGATAGACCAGTGGCTGTTCAGCAAAAGATCAGGATCAAGCTCAAGTCTTACGACCATAGCCTCGTTGATAAGTGGGCTTTGAAGATTATCGATGTGGTCAAGCAGACGGATGCCATCATTTTTGGCCCCATACCGCTTCCCACGAAAACTCATGTATATACGGTCAACCGTTCACCCCACGTGGACAAGAAATCCCGTGAGCAGTTCGCATTCTCATCGCACAAGAGGTTGATCGAGATCGTCAACCCGACGGCCAGAACGATCGATATGCTCATGAAGCTGGAGCTTCCGAGCGGCGTTGATGTGGAAATCAAGTCATAAAGTGTTTTAAAGTAAATAGAAAAGGTAATCGGATATGGGTGCGATTCTCGGGAAAAAAATCGGCATGACCCGTTTATACAATGATAAACGCGAAGCTGTTCCCTGCACGGTGATTCAGGCCGGGCCGTGTTATGTGACTCAGGTAAAGAGCACGGAAAAAGATGGCTACGATGCCTATCAGCTCGGTTTTGGCGAGCGTGATGAAAAAAAGGTCTCCAAGCCTCTGGCAGGGCACTATAAAAAAGCTGGCAAGAATCCCGGATACATCCTGTCCGAAGTCAGCAAGAGCCTGATGCCGGAAGAGTTTATCGCAGGCGCTACCGTGCCCGTCGATGTCTTCAAGGAGGGCGACAAGATCGATGTGCTCGGTGTCACCAAGGGTAAAGGTTTTGCCGGTGTTGTCAAACGCCACAATTTCGGCGGCGGTTCGAGAACGCACGGTCAGTCCGACAGGCTCAGAGCCCCAGGTTCGGTTGGAGGCTCCTCCGATCCTTCGAGAACCTTCAAGGGCACCAGAATGGCCGGCAGAATGGGCGGTGAAAACAAGACTGTCCAGAATCTGGTGATCGTCAAGGTGATGCCCGAGTCCAATCTCATCGTCGTCAAAGGCGCGGTACCTGGACCGAAGAACTCCTATGTCAAGATTGTTTCAAAAACCAAGTAAACGGTGAGTGCAGAGAACAATGGAATTAAAAGTGCTCAATATAAAAGGTGCAGAAACCGGTGAAGTGGTTACGCTGAACGATGAGATTTTCGCCGTTGAAGTTTCTGAACATGCCATGTACCTGGATGTGAAGGCAATTCTTGCCAATCGCCGCCAGGGCACCCATAAAGCAAAGACCCGCGCCGAAGTTCGCGGCGGCGGCAGGAAGCCGTTCCGCCAGAAGGGCACCGGCAACGCCCGCCAGGGTTCTACCCGATCGGGAACAATGGTTGGCGGCGGCACCATCTTTGGCCCAGTGCCACGCTCCTACGAGCAGAAGGTCAATCGCAAGGTAAAGCAGCTTGCCCGCCGTTCGGCATTGAGCGCAAAAGCAGCTTCCGGTCAGATCGTCGTGGTCGAAGATTTCAGCCTCGAAGCGATCAAAACCCGTCCGGTAGCCGACATGCTCAAGAGCCTCGGTCTCAACGAAAAGAAGACCCTGCTTCTGATGCCGTTCCACGATGCCGTGGTCAGCACCTCGAGCCGGAACATCGAGAAGCTGAACGTCATGGTCGCCGACCAGGCTTCGACCTACGATATTCTCAACAGCCAGGCCGTGCTTTTCCAGAAGGCCGCCCTGCAGAAAATAGAAGAAACACTGGGGTAATTACCGTTTGCCAGTAAAAAGGAGAAGATTGCAATGAAAAACCCGTTGTTGCGGCCGTGGCTGACCGAGAAGAGCACCAAACTCACCGAGCAGAAAGGCCAGTATGTGTTTCAGGTCAAAACTGAAGCTGACAAGTTCGATATAAAGAAAGCGGTTGAAGAGAAGTTTGGAGTCGATGTCGTTTCGATCCGCACGGTCAACTGCCTCGGCAAGGCAAAGCGTCAGTACACTCGCAAAGGGCTCATCGCCGGCAAAAAAAGCGACTGGAAGAAAGCTATCGTGACTCTCGGCGAAGGCCAGACGATCGACTACTATGCAAAGCCGGCTGAAAAGAGCGAGAAATAAGATTATCAACAGGATAGATTAATAGTACGATGGCAATCAGGAAATTAGCGCCGGTCACTCCGGGCACGAGGTTCGCCTCATATGCCGGCTTCGACGAGATCACCAAGAGTACGCCCGAGAAGAATCTTCTCGTGCCGATCAAGAGAACCGGAGGACGCAACAGCAACGGTCGAGTGACCTCCCGTCACATGGGTGGCGGCCACAAGAGGTTTTACCGTATCATCGATTTCAAGCGCAACAAGGATAACGTTCCCGCCAAAGTTGCCGCAATCGAATATGATCCGAACCGTTCAGCCAGGATTGCACTTCTTCATTATGTTGATGGAGAAAAACGTTATATTCTCGCTCCAAAAAATCTGAAGGTCGGCGACCGCATCGAAAGCGGCGAAAAGGTGGACATCAGGGTTGGCAATACCATGCCTCTGAAGAACATCCCGATCGGTACCGATGTACACAATATTGAACTGAAGGCCGGCAAAGGCGGCCAGATGGCAAGATCAGCCGGAGCTTACGCTGTCCTTGCCGCTCGTGAAGGATTCTATGCGACCCTGAAGATGCCGTCAGGCGAAATCAGGAAAGTTCGCATCGAGTGCCGCGCCACTATCGGCGTCATCGGCAACTCCGAGCACGAAAATATCAGCCTTGGAAAGGCAGGACGCAGCCGCTGGCTTGGCATCCGTCCCCAGACCCGAGGCATGGCCATGAACCCTGTCGATCATCCGATGGGTGGTGGTGAAGGCAAGTCGAAATCAGGCGGTGGCCGCAAGCATCCGAAGTCTCCTTGGGGTCAGCTTGCGAAGGGTCTGAAGACCAGGAACAAGAAAAAAGCCTCGACGAAGTTGATCGTCCGCGGCAGAAAAGCCAAGTAACATAGCGGTAACTAACAACAAGCAGAGAGAATTATGCCAAGATCATTGAAAAAGGGGCCGTTCATCGAATTCAAGCTGGAAAAGCGGATCCTTGATATGAACAGTAAAGGTGAGAAGAAGGTGGTGAAGACCTGGTCGAGAAGCTCGATGATCTCTCCTGATTTTGTCGGTCACACCGTAGCGGTTCATAACGGCAAGAGCCATGTGCCGGTGTACGTCAGCGAAAACATGGTTGGCCACAAGCTTGGCGAATTCGCTCCGACCAGGTTGTTCCGCGGCCATGCGGGCGGCAAGGCTGAAAAGGGCGGTTCGGCACCCAGGAAAAAATAAACTGATAACGCGGAAAGGTAAGAGATATTATGCAAGCTAAAGCAATTTTACGGCATACACCGACGTCGCCCAGAAAAATGCGGCTCGTGGCCGGCCTTGTTCGTGGCAAGCAGGTTGATCAGGCGAAAGCCATCCTGCACAACTCCACCAAAAGCGCTTCCCGTAACGTGATGGTTACGCTCAAATCAGCTGTGGCGAACTGGTCGCAGCTCAATCCCGACGAAAGGCTCAACGATAACGAGCTGTTCGTCAAAGCGATCTTCGTCGATGAAGGCCCGTCGCTCAAGCGGCTCCTTCCGGCTCCGATGGGCCGCGCTTACAGGATTCGCAAGCGTTCGAATCACCTGACCATCGTCGTGGACAAGCTTGAAAACAAGGTAACCAAATAAACAAGGAGATAACATTGGGTCAGAAAGTTAATCCAACCGGATTCAGGCTGGGAATCATCAAAGACTGGACTTCCCGCTGGTACGATGACGGACCGGTTATCGCCGAAAAGATCAAGCAGGATCAGGTTATCCGCAACTATGTCCAGGCAAGGCTGAAGAAAGAGAAGGCCGGTATTGCCAAGATTGTCATCGAGCGCACGACCAAGCATATCAAGATCAATATCTATTCCGCCCGTCCGGGCGCCGTCGTGGGCCGCAAGGGTGAAGAGATCAACAATCTCTCCCAGGAGCTGACCCGTATCACTGGCAAAGAGGTCAAGATCGACGTTGTCGAAGTGATCAAGCCGGAGATCGAAGCACAGCTCATCGGCGAGAATATCGCTTACCAGCTTGAAAATCGCGTCTCGTTCCGCCGCGCCATGAAGATGGCGATCCAGCAGGCGATGAGAGCTGGAGCCGAGGGCGTCAGGATTCGTTGCGCAGGCCGTCTCGGCGGTGCTGAAATCGCCCGCGCCGAGCAGTACAAAGAGGGCAAGATTCCGCTTCACACGCTTCGCGCCAATGTTGACTACGCGAGCGTCACCGCTCACACCATCGCTGGCGCTATCGGCATCAAGGTCTGGGTTTACAAGGGCGAGGTGCTCGTCCAGAGACTCGACGCCATCGAAGAGGATGAACAGAAGAAAATGCAGGAGCGCCGCAGCGATTCCCGTGGCAGGGGTGGTCGTGGCGACGGACGCGGAGCGAAACGCCGCCGCCGTCCAGCAGCCAAAAAGGCCTGAGCAGACACAAGTACCATATAATTCGAAACAGAGAATGGAGTTGCCGGTATGTTAATGCCAAAGAGGGTTCAATATAGAAAGACGCAGCGTGGCCGAATGAAGGGGAACGCCGGGCGTGGAACGGCGGTTTCGTTTGGCACCTTCGGCCTGAAGGCTCTGGAGCCAGCATGGATCACCAGCCGCCAGATCGAAGCTGCTCGCGTCGCCATGAACCGCTACATGAAGAGGGACGGAAAAATCTGGATCAGGATATTCCCTGACAAGCCGGTTTCGAAGAAGCCCGCCGAAACCCGAATGGGTTCCGGTAAAGGTTCGCCGGAGTTCTGGGTTGCCGTCGTCAAACCGGGCCGTGTGATGTTCGAGGCCGATGGCGTATCGCGTGAAATCGCCGCCGAGGCGTTCAGGCTTGCCGCCAAGAAGCTGCCGATCAAAACAAAATTCATCGTCAGGCCAGATTACGAAGGATAACGTGCAAAATAACCGCCAGAGAAGCGTATTATGAAAAACTATGAAATTGCGGCCTTGGGCAAGACCGAGCTCCTCGCTAAGATTGAAGAGCTGGAGAACAGGCTGGCTGATCTCAACTTTTACAAGGCGATCGAACCGTCGCAGAATCCGATGGTGTTCCGCAATTCGAAGCGGGATATCGCCAGGATGAAAACCAGGCTCACGCAGATGGAACTGCAAGAGAAGAGCAACGCCTGACAAGAGCGTCCGGCATTAAACAATAACCGGTTTCAAGAGGAATAATAACAAATGGACAACGCAGCAATGTCAAGTGCATCTGAGACGAGGGGCAGAAAAAAGAGCTGGTTGGGCAAGGTTGTGAGCGACAGTATGGATAAAGGTATCATCGTTGCCGTCGAGCGCAGGGTTCAGCACCCGGTCTACAAGAAATATTTCAAGAAGACCACGCGACTGATGGCCCATGACGAGAAGAACGAGGCTGGCGTAGGCGATCTGGTGAAGATCACCGAGTGCAGGCCGCTCAGCAAGAACAAGAGCTGCCGTCTCGTTGAAATCGTCGAAAAAGCCAAGTAACGGATTTACTATCATTTAAAGGGGTTAATGCAGGATGATCCAGAAAGAGACTAATCTGGTTGTCGCCGATAATAGCGGAGCGAAAAAAGTACGGTGCATTCATGTCTTTGGCGGTACCGGAAGGCGCTATGCCGCTCTCGGCGACCAGATCATGGTATCGGTCAAGGCTGCGGTTCCTGGCGGCGTCGTCAAGAAAAAAGATGTCTGCAAGGCGGTCGTTGTCCGTTGCGTCAAGGAGCAGAAAAGAAAGGATGGCTCCTATATCAGGTTCGACGAGAATGCCGTCGTGCTGCTCAACGCGCAGGGCGAGCCGAGAGGCACCCGTATTTTCGGGCCGGTCGCACGCGAGCTTCGCGACAAAAGATATATGAAGATCGTATCATTGGCTCCAGAGGTTCTCTGAGAGGCGATCAGCGGGAGTAACTCAGCTGGTAGAGTCACAGCCTTCCAAGCTGTTGGTCGCGGGTTCGAGTCCCGTCTCCCGCTCACGTTCAAGAATTACTATCATACAGGTCAATCATGAAAACTGGTATTAAAAAGGTCAAGCTCCACGTCAGGAAAAACGATGAGGTCACGGTCATCGCCGGTAACGACAAGGGAAAGTCAGGTAAAGTCCTGAAAGTGTTCCCTCAGAAAGGCCGCGTGATTGTCGAGGGCGTCAACATCCGCAAGCGCCACATGCGACCGACCCAGGGTGTTCCTCAGGGTTCGATCATTGAGCGCGAGTTCCCGATCCACGCCTCCAACGTAAAGAAGAGCTGACAGCGTTTTTGTTCAATGGCAGGATGACCAAGACCATCCTGTGTAAAAGTTAAAGTGAAGATGTCCAAAAAAGAGAGTGTACAGCAGGAGATTGCAATCCCTGCCCGCCTTGAGGTCTACTACCGCGAGACCGTTGTTCCGAAACTCATGGAACGATTCCAGTACAAGAGCATCATGATGGTGCCTCGCCTTGAGAAGATTTCGGTGAACATTGGCGTCGGCGAAGCCGCGCAGGAGCCGAAACTCCTCGAAACCGCCATGCAGGAGCTTGGCCAGATCACCGGTCAGAAGCCGCAGGTTCGCAAGGCAAAGAAAGCTATCTCGAACTTTAAGCTCCGCGAGGGTCAGGCCATCGGTTGCCGCGTCACCCTTCGCCGCAAGATCATGTTCGAATTCCTGGATCGCTTCATCTCCGTCGCCGTACCGAGGATCCGCGACTTCCGGGGCCTGAGCGATACGAGCTTCGATGGCCGTGGAAACTATAACGCAGGTATCCGCGAACAGATTATCTTCCCTGAGATCGACATCGACAAGGTGCCGAGGATCAATGGTATGGATATCAGCTTCGTCACCTCCGCCAAAACAGACGAGGAAGCCTACGAGCTTCTCAGCCTGCTCGGTATGCCGTTCAAGAAAAAGAATTAATAACCAAGCCCTGAACCAAGATGGCAAGGAAAAGCATTATAGCACGAAACGAAAAGAGGAAGAAGCTCGTCGAAAAGTATGCGGCGAAGCGTGAAGAGCTGAAGGCGGCGGGCGACTACGTGGCGCTGAGCAAGCTTCCGAGAGACAGTTCCGCAACGAGAGTGCGTACCCGCTGCGTCCTGACCGGACGTGGCCGCGGAAACTACCAGAAGTATGGGCTTTGCCGCCATATGTTCCGCAAACTGGCCCTCGAAGGAAAGCTTCCGGGCGTCAGAAAGGCAAGCTGGTAAGCGCGCCTGCCCAGACCGATCGATAGATGTCTGTTCATTTACGAATGTAACCAACTGTTAGCCATGCCCGTAACGGATTCCATAGCCGATTTCATCACCCGGATCAGAAACGCCGGTAGTGCAAAAAACAAGACGACCGATATACCTTATACCAGGGTCAGGGAGAATCTCTCCAAGCTGCTTCTCGAAAAAGGATACATCAAGAACTATACGGTGATCTCGACCGAGCAGTTCCCCTTCATCCGCGTCGAGCTGAAATACATGCAGGATGGCCATCATGCCATCAAGGAGATTTCAAGGGTCAGCAAACCCGGCCGCAGGGTGTATCAGGGCAAGGATATCAAGAGATACCTCGGCGGGCTTGGTCTGTTCATCCTTTCGACCTCGAAAGGCATCCTGACCGACAAGGAAGCACGCGAGCAGAACGTCGGTGGCGAGGTGCTGTTCCGTATTTATTAATTTCATAAGCCAAAGAGCAACAGTTTACCATGTCAAGAATAGGAAAAATGCCAATCAGGCTCGCTGATCAGGCTAAGGTTGAGGTCAAGGAGAATATGATCAACGTCACCGGCCCGAAGGGAGCGCTCTCACAGGCTCTGGTCGATGAGGTTACCGTTTCGGTTGCCGATGGCGCCGTCACCGTCCAGCGCAAGGACGACACCAAGCGCTCGAAAGCCATGCACGGCTTGTACCGGATGCTGGTCAGCAACATGGTCGAAGGCGTAACCAAAGGGTTCACCCGCAAACTCGAAATGTCTGGCGTCGGTTATCGCGCCGAACTCAAGGGCGACCTGCTCGCGCTGACCCTCGGCTACTCGCACATGATCTACTTCAAGGCTCCAGCCGAGATCAAGATCGAGGTGCCGGACCCGACCACCGTTCTTGTCAGCGGTATCGACAAGGCTCTGGTAGGCCAGATCGCCGCCAAAATTCGCTCCTTCAGGAAGCCGGAACCGTATCGCGGCAAGGGTATCAAGTACGAAGGCGAGGTCATCCGCCGCAAGGAAGGCAAGGCTGCCGGCAAGTAAGCCGCCACGCCGAAAGAGCGAAACAAGTAAGGTAAAAAACATTTATACGGTTAGAGATAATGAGCCAAGCAGATAAAGCTGCCAGCAGGCAGAAAATCAAGGCGCGCAGCAGAGCTGTCGTGCGTGGCACCCAGGAAAGGCCAAGGCTGTGCGTTTTCAGGAGTCTTTCACAGATTTATGTGCAACTGATCGACGACGTGAACGGTAAGACCCTCATGGCGGCTTCGACCATGACGAAAGAGAATGCCGGCCTCGGCGGTACCAAATCGGAAGTGAGCGCCGCCGTCGGCAAGCAGATTGCCGAGAAGGCTCTCGCCCAGGGAATCACCAAGGTCGTTTTCGACAGAAACGGATTCCGCTACCACGGTCGCATCAAGGCTCTGGCCGATGGCGCCCGTGAAGCAGGCCTGATCTTTTAAAACTTTTCAAAGAGAACGTACATGTCGAAAAAATCTGCCAGGAATATCAAGCCCGGTGAGTTGAATCTGAAAGAGAAGCTGGTGCACATCAACAGGACCGCCAAGGTGGTCAAGGGTGGCAAGCGCTTTGGTTTCAACGCTATTGTTGTTGTCGGTGACAAGGAAGGCCATGTTGGATACGGGCTCGGAAAAGCGAACGAAGTTCAGGACGCTATCGCCAAGGGTGTCGAGGATGGCAAGAAGAATGTTGTCAAGGTGCCGATCATCAAGGGAACCATCCCTCACCCGATCGTCGCCAAATACGGTTCGGCAAAAGTGCTGATGAAGCCGGCGACCCCCGGTACCGGTCTTATCGCAGGCGGAGCTGTCAGGGCCGTGCTTGAAATGGCTGGCGTGCATGACATTCTGACCAAGTCTCTCGGCTCCTCCAACCCGCACAACGTGGTGAAGGCGGCCATCAAGGGTCTTCAGAGCATCTCCGACGCCAACGATGTGGCGGAGCGCCGTTCGAAGAGCCTGAAAGAGGTATTTGAAAGCTAAAAAGGAGACAAGGCGACCATGAGCGAGAAAACGATAAAGGTAACACAGGTGCGCAGCGTCATCGGCGGCACAAAGAAGCAGAAAGCAACGATCAAGGCTCTCGGTCTGGGAAGGCCGAACCACAAGGTGGAACTGAAGGACAACGCCTGCACAAGAGGGCAGATTCGCGTCGTCCAGCACCTGGTCAAGGTTGAAGAGCTTTAACAGAGTAGAGAATCAATAAAGACAGTCGGGAATCACAGCAATGGATTTAAGTTCACTCCGCCCTGCCAATGGTGCAGTAAAGGCAAGAAAAAGGGTCGGTCGCGGCCCCGGTTCAGGTAATGGTACGACAGCGGGCAAGGGCAACAAGGGTCAGCAGGCCAGAAGCGGTTACCAGCGTCCGATCGCTGAGGGCGGCCAGATGCCGATCTACCGCAGACTTCCGAAATTCGGTTTCACGCCTCCCAATCAGAAGGCTGTGGCTTGCGTCAACGTCGCCCAGATTCAGATGTGGATCGAGAAGGGGCTTATCGGCGAAGAGATCAGCGTGCTCGACCTCAAGCACCTCTGCAACGCCAGCAACCAGGAGTATTTCAAGGTGCTCGGCAACGGTGAACTTACTTCCGCCGTCACTATCACCGCGCACGCTTTCAGCAAGAGCGCTGAAGAGAAGATCACGAGCGCAGGCGGCAAGGTCATCAAAGCCTATCGCACCCTCGAGGAGGCTGCCAAGGTCAACGGTCTGCCGTTCGAAGAGGCTCTCTTGACTCCGAAAGCGAAAGTCGTAAAGGTCAAGAAAGCAAAAAAATCGGTCAAGTCTTGAACCAGGGAATGAGCTGCCATGAAGCTTACTGAGAGCATCAGGAATATCAACAAGATCCCGGAGTTAAGGCAGCGTATCGTGTATACCCTCCTGTTGCTTTTCGTCTACAGGCTGGGATCGCATATCACCATTCCCGGGGTTGACGCCGCCGCAGTAGCGAGCGCAACCACATCTCACTCGAACGACCTGTTTGGTCTGTTCGACCTGTTCGTCGGAGGCGCGTTCGCTCGCGCCTCTATCTTTTCTCTTGGCATCATGCCATACATCTCGGCCTCCATCATCATCCAGCTGCTCGGAGCAGTGACGCCTTATGTGCAGAAGCTCCAGAAAGAGGGCGAGGAGGGACGCCAGAAGATCAACCAGTACACGCGGTACGGTACGATTTTCGTAGCGGTGATGCAGGCGTGGGGCGTGAGCGTCAATCTTGCGAGTCCATCGTCGTTCGGCAAGGTGGTCGTGCCCGAGCCGGGCTTTTTCTTTACCATCACGGCGATCATCATACTCACCGCCAGCACGGTCTTTGTCATGTGGCTCGGTGAGCTGATCACGGAGCGTGGTATCGGTAACGGTATATCGCTCATTATCATGATCGGTATCCTGGCCAGATTCCCGGCATCGCTTATGGCTGAAATCCAGTCGGTCTCGCTCGGCAGCAAGAACTGGATCGTCGAAATTGTCATCATGGCGCTCATGGCCGGTATCGTCGCGCTTGTTGTGCTACTGACTGTCGCCACGCGAAGGATTCCCGTACAGCACGCCAAGCGCGTCGTTGGCCGCAAGGTCTACGGCGGCGGCACGCAGTACATCCCGATGAAGATCAACACAGCGGGCGTCATGCCGATCATCTTCGCACAGTCGATCATGTTTCTGCCGAGCACCTTCCTCTCATTCTTCCCCGAGAGCGAGGCGATGCAGAAGGTGGCGGCGGCATTTGCATACGACTCGTGGTTTTACGCAGTCGTGTTCGGCCTGATGATCGTCTTCTTCACCTATTTCTATACGGCGATCGCCTTCAATCCGAAAGAGGTGGCCGACACCATGCGCCGTCAGGGCGGCTTCATTCCGGGCGTTCGTCCCGGCAAGAGCACCGAGGAGTTCATCGACAACATCCTGACCCGCATCACGCTTCCGGGCGCGATAACGCTGGCAATCATCGCCATTCTGCCGACTTTCCTGACGAAGTTCGCCAACGTGACGCCGGGCTTCGCCCACTTCTTTGGCGGTACCAGCCTGCTGATTGTTGTCAGCGTCGGACTCGATACGCTTCAGCAGGTCGAGAGCCATCTGATGATGCGTCACTACGACGGCTTCATGAAGACGGCCAAGGCGAAAGGTCGCCGATAAGCAAGGCTGGATCATGATCACCATCAAGAGCGAGCGGGAAATAGAGCTGATGCGGGAGGCCGGGGGACTGGTCGCCCGCGTGCTCGACATGCTCGAGCAGGAGATCGCGCCAGGCATGTCAACGAAGCGGCTCGACGAGCTGGCGGAGCAGTTCATCCGGGATCACAACGCAGTACCGAGTTTTCTGAATTATGTGCCGAAAGGTGAGCAGGGAGTGACTCCCTATCCGGCGACGCTCTGCGTCTCGATTGACGAGGAGGTCGTCCACGGCGTACCGAGCGCGAAGCGCATCATTCACGAGGGCGAAATCGTTTCGGTCGATTGCGGCGTGTACAAGAGCGGCTATCATGGTGATGCCGCGCGTACCTACATCATAGGCGAGGTCGATCCCGCTGTTCGCCAATTGGTCGATGTAACTCGTGAGTGTCTCGATCTCGGCATCGAGCAGGCGGTCGAGGGGAACCGACTGCATGACATATCAGCAGCCATCGAAAAGCACGCACGTTCGTTTGGCTACAGTGTCATCGAGAACATGGTCGGCCACGGCATCGGCAGCGAGCTGCACGAGGAACCGGCGGTGCCGAATTACGGCAGACCGCACACCGGCGTGAGACTTCGCTCGGGAATGACGCTTGCCATCGAGCCGATGATCGCCATCGGGCGTTCACGCCGGGCGGTCAGCAAGCGCGGCGCATGGGTGGCCGTCACGGAAGACCGGCGCCATTCAGCGCATTTCGAGCATACCATCGCCATCAGAAAAGGTCCGGCGGAGATTCTCACGAAGTGAAGCCAAGAGGGTAAGCATCAGCAGTATAACATAACGATCAGAAAGCGGAGAGATACATTGGCCAAGGAAGAATCAATAGAGGTGGAAGGCGAAATTCTGGAAGCGCTTCCCAACGCTCAGTTCAGAGTCAAGCTTGAAAACAGCCTTGAAGTGCTTGCTCACGTCTCGGGAAAAATCAGGATGCACTATATCAGAATCCTTCCCGGCGACAAGGTCAAGGTTCAGATTTCTCCGTATGACTTGACAAAAGGCCGGATTACCTACCGGTACAAGTAAAAAACAGTATTATTTGTCCATTATCCGGTTGATTATTAGGTTTGTATTTATTACATTACAAGCCTTTTCATATTTTGGACAGACCGGACAACCATAGCATGTAGGGTTTACCATGAAAATATTTTCGTCTATCAAAAAACGTTGCGAACACTGCAGGATTATCAAGCGCAAAGGAAAACGATTTGTGATCTGCAAGGTGAATCCAAGCCACAAGCAGCGCCAGGGGTGATCTTCAGGAACAATCAACAGATTTGAGAAAAACATATGAGGTTAGCTGGGGTTAATTTGCCATTGAACAAGCATGCGGTCATCGGCTTGACCTATGTTTATGGCATCGGGAAGACATCCGCAAAGAACATACTCGCCAAAGCCGGAATCGCTCCTGAAAAGAAAATCTCCGAGCTGAGCGACGCCGAGGCGCACGCTATCAGGGAAATCATCGGCAACGAATACACGGTCGAGGGTGAAGCTCGCGCAGAGCAGCAGCTCTCTATCAAGCGCCTGATGGATATCGGTTGCTACCGTGGTCTTCGCCACAGGCGGTCACTCCCGGTTCGCGGCCAGCGCACCAGCACAAACGCCCGTACCAGAAAAGGCAAGCGTAAGACGGTCGCCGGCAAGAAGAAGGCGGGCAAGAAGTAAGGTACGGAGCAAACAAGCAAACAAGAGAGATAAAACACCGACAGACTCATGGCAACAGCGAGCAGGAAAAAAAAGAAAGTCAAGGTTACCCCCGAAGGTACCGTCCATATCAAGGCTTCGTTCAACAACGTCATGGTGACCATTACCGATACGCTCGGTAACACCGTCTCATGGTCGAGCGCCGGCAAGAACGGCTTCAAGGGATCCAAGAAAAATACCCCGTACGCATCGCAGGTCACTTCCGAGGCAGCTGCCAAAGAGGCATTCGATCTTGGCATGCGTCACGTCGATGTGTTCATCAAAGGCCCTGGCGCCGGTCGCGATGCGGCCATCAGAGCGCTTCAGGGAGCTGGTCTGGAGGTGAAGACTATCCGCGACATTACGCCCCTGCCGCACAACGGTTGCAGGCCGCCCAAGCGTAGAAGGGTCTGACGGTTTATATCAAGAATTTTCAATGAAGCAATTGCTATGGCACGATTCAGAGGGTCAATTACCAAAGTATCACGCAGGTTAGGGATAGCGCTGTCTCCCAAGGCGGAAAAATATCTCGAAAGACGTCCGTACGCTCCTGGCGAGCACGGCCAGTCCCGCAAGGGCAAAGTGTCGGAATATGCGCTCCAGTTGAGGGAGAAGCAGAAGATGAAATATCTCTACGGCATCCTCGAAAAGCAGTTCAGGAACTACTACAAGAAAGCGGTTGCCCAGCGTGGCGTTACCGGCGACAACCTGGTGAAGCTGCTCGAAAGACGCCTCGATAACGTCGTTTTCCGTTGCGGTTTCTCTCCGTCGCGCGCAGGTTCCCGTCAGCTCGTCTCGCACGGTCATCTCCTCGTAAACGGCAAGAAGGTCAACATTCCTTCCTTTCTCGTTTCGCCCGGCGATCAGATCGAGTTCAAGCCGAAGAGCCGCAACCTCGATGCTGTTGCCGATTCGCTGAACAAAGCCGCCGAATCGAGGATTCCCGCATGGATCCAGGTGGACAAAGCCAACAAAAAGGCGGTTTTTCTTGCAGTACCAGAGCGTGAAGATGTACAGGAGCCTTATAACGAACAGCTTGTTGTCGAGTTGTACTCCAAGTGATTTTTTTGAATCCTTAAGGTAGCAAGACTATGATATACCAGATGCAGATGCCTGCAAAGATCGATGTGGATGAGACAACCCACACCGGCAGTTTCGGGCGCTTCATCGCCCAGCCGCTGGAGAGGGGATACGGAGTTACGCTGGGCAACGCCATGAGAAGGGTTCTGCTGGCCTCGCTTCCCGGAGCTGCGATCTCCGGTATCAAGATAGATGGAGTGTATCACGAGTTCTCGACCATCGAGGGCGTTCGTGAAGATGTGCCCGAGATCGTGCTGAACCTGAAAAAAGTTCGTTTCAGAACGAACTGCAAGCGCAGCTGCAAAGCGACGCTGACCCTTGCCGGTCCGAAAGAGTTCGTCGCTGGCGATATCGTCGCGCAGGATGGCGAATTCGAGGTGCTCAATAAGGATTTGCATATCGCCACGATCAATGCCGACGCCACCGTTTCCATCGACCTCTATGTTGGTCGCGGTCGCGGTTACGTACCAGCCGAGGAAAATCGCAGCGAGGGAATGCCGATCGGCTTCATCGCGATCGATTCGATCTTCACCCCGATAAGGAATGTCAAACTGACCGTCGAAAATACCCGCGTCGGCCAGAGAACCGACTACGAGAAGATGATTCTCGATGTCGAGACTGACGGTTCGATCACGCCCGACGATGCGATCAGCATGGCTGGCAAGATCATCACCGACCATGTCACCTTTTTCGCCAACTTCTCACCGACCGAAGAGGAGTTTTCCGAGGAGGAGTACAAGCAGCTCGACGACGAGTTCGAGAGCATGCGCAAGCTCCTGCACACCAAGATCGAGGATCTCGACCTTTCGGTTCGTTCGCACAACTGCCTGAGGCTCGCCGAAATCGATACGCTCGGCGATCTGGTTTCACGGAAAGAAGATGAGTTGCTGAACTACAAGAACTTCGGCAAAAAGTCGCTGACCGAACTCAAGGAGCAGCTTGAAAAGTTCAACCTCAAGTTCGGGATGGATATCACCCGTTACCAGATGAAGGGTTGAGAAAGATCTTTTGTTTTATTGAACATCAATGAGAGCGGAAACAAGAAATGCGTAAAGTCAAGCCAGCAAGGAAACTCGGGAGAACGGCCGCCCATAGAAAAGCAACCCTGTCGAACCTTTCGACCCAGTTGCTGATTCACAAGCGAATCGAAACCACCGAAGCGAAAGCCAAGGAAACCCGCAAGGTTGTCGAAAAAATCATCACCAAGGCCCGCAAAGGCACCCACCACGCACAGCGCGAGATTTTCAGCGCCCTGCGTGACAAGGAGGCGGTTCGTGAGCTTTTCGAGGAGATCGTAGCAAAGATCGGTTCGCGTAATGGCGGATACACCCGTATCATCAAACTCGCTCCCCGTTATGGCGATGCTGCCAAGATGGCGGTCATCGAGCTGGTTGATTATACCGAGGCCCCGTCAGCCGCGCCGGTAGCTGCAAGGCAGGATCGCTCGAAGCGCGTCAAAGGCTCCAAGAAAGCCGAGTCCGAATCGCAGGAGAAAGAGGGCGGCGAAGCAGCCGAATAACAGTCTCTCCTCCCGGATAGCAAGAAACACGGTAGTCATCGTTCGCGAGATCATCACGATCACCAGCGGGCGATGACTATCTGCTTTTCAGAGAACATCGAATCGATATCCCCTATCGGCAGCTGTTCGACCGAGGTTGGAAAGCCGAGATGCTTGTCCCGCGACTGCACCGCCTGAGCAATCTCATCGTCGAGATTTCCTCCTTTGAGGCAGATGAGCACGCCCTTCTTTTTGAGCAGCCTCGCGCTGTAGGCGCACAGCTCTTCGAGCGGCGCGACCTGACGGCTGAGCACCGTGTCGAAGATCACCCCTTTCAGCTCTTCGACCCTCGTATGCAGGGCGATGACATTCTCAAGACCGAGCGCTTTGATCATCTCCTTACACGCAGCGATCTTCTTGCCGGTGGAGTCAACGAGCAGGAACGAGGTGTCAGGAAAAAGTATCGCCAGAGGAATGCCCGGAAGGCCGCCGCCGGTGCCGAGGTCGAGCACTTTCTCGCCGGGCTTGAAGTCGTGGATGCGGCTGATGAGCAGCGAGTGAAACACATGCTTGATAATGACCGGCGCATGTTCCTTGCGGCTGACGAGGTTTACCTTGAGGTTCCACGCTTCGAGTAGTCCGGAATAGCGAACCAGCAGGCCAAGGGCATTGTCGGTAACGGGGATGCCGTGCTGACGGCAGAGTTCCTCGATCAGGTGCAGGTCATTCGGCATGACGAATCGTTCGGGTGCGGTGGTGATGAAAAGCGTACAAGAGGAAAAAACGATATTTTGACGCCAATGGCAAATGTTCTCTGGCTTGGAGAAATGCCCTCGGGCGCTGGCGGAAAATCTCAGACATGTCGTACATTATAACAATTTGAACCATGCATTAAACGTAGTTAGTCCAGAAAGTTAATGATGTGATGAAGCAGATAGCCGATAAGCATGTTTATGCCGTGGTCATGGCGGGGGGAATAGGGAGCAAGCTCTGGCCGCTTTCGAGAAAAAAGTCTCCCAAACAGTTTCTCCATTTCTTCGATGGCGGAACGATGATCCGCAAAACGGTCGAAAGAATTTCCGGTGCCGTCCGGATGGAGAACATTCTCATCATTACCGGCAAGCAGCACTGGCTTCTGCTCAACGATTCGCTTCCGGATTTTGATCCCGCCAATATCATCATCGAGCCGACGATCAGGGACACGGCCACCTGCATTGCGCTGGCGACCACCTTCATCCGGAAACGCGATCCCGACGCCGTCACCATCGTGCTGCCTGCCGACCATCTCGTGCTCGATGAAGAGCAGTTTTTGAAGACCATCACCAAGGGCGTCAGGCTCGCCAGAGAACAACGGGGGTTGATCACCGTTGGCATCCATCCCGACCGGCCCGAGACGCGATATGGCTATATCCAGGTGGAACCGTCGGTTATGATCGATGACGAGAACGACGATCCGGAAGACGATGACATTTCATTGTTCCGCGTGAAAACTTTTGCGGAGAAGCCAGATCTCGCCACTGCCGAGCAGTTTTTGCAGAGCCAGGACTTCTGGTGGAACAGCGGGGTGTTCATCTGGCACGTCGATGACATCAACCGCGAGTACCGCCGCTCGCTGCCCGATTTATACGAGGATATGGAGAACGTTCACGCTTTTATCGGCACCGACCGGCAGGATTCGGTCATCGAGGATGTGTATAGCTGGATTCATCCGGTCTCGATTGCCTACGGCATCATGGAGAAGGCCGAGAAGGTTTTCATGCTTGCCGGAAATTTCGGATGGACAGACCTCGGAAGCTGGGACGAAGTGATCAAGATTGGCCTCGGCCTCGAAGGGCGCGACACCGATGGCCAGGAGGTGATCATGATCGACTCGGAAGATGTGTTCGTCCGCAAGCCTCACGGCAAGGCGGTGGTGATGGTCGGCGTAGATGACATTATCGTCGTCGATACGCCCGACGCCCTGCTCATCTGCAAGGCGGGCGAGTCGCAGAAGGTCGTCAAGGCGGTTGAGATGATGCGGCGGGAACCGGGGCTTGAAGGGTTTTTGTGAGGAAGATTGACCTGCTCTTCATCCCCGGCTTGAAAGCCGGGGCCACTGAACAGAAGAGGTTTGAATGTCCGTCGGGCTGAAGTCCTCCTGAATATGCGCAAGCCGGGGCAACAAGAATGCAAGAGAGGTCAATGTCCGCAGGGTTGAAACCCTGCTGAATGTAAGATCGGATGAAAAATGAAAAAGCCGAAGGTCGATTTGCTCCGGCTATTTGCGTTCAGGCTTTTTTCTTTGACCAGGTGGCGCCCTCTTTGGTGTCCTTGACTTCGATGCCGCGCTGGAGGAGCAGGTCGCGGATTTTGTCGCTGGTGGCGAAATCCTTGCTGGCGCGGGCCTCTTTGCGAAGTTCGAGCAGGACAGCCATCACTTCGTCAAGGGTCTGGGCGCTTTCGCTGCTCTCTCCGGCAAGCAACTCCTCACGATTTTTGAGGATGCCGAGCACCTCTCCAGCAAAGGTTTCGAGATACTCAAGCGCGTTCTGTTTTGTTGCGGCGTCGAGCCCATCCTTGTCGAGTGCTCCATTCACGGCTTTGACGAACTCGAAAATTACCGAGATGGCTACCGGGGTGTTGAAGTCGTCGTTCAAGGCGTCGGTGATTTTCGACTCGAACGCTGCCATGTCGAGTTGTCCCTTGCTCTCCGAAGATTCCAGCAGGCGCTTGTAAGTCTCCTGCAACTTTTCGAAACCGGACTGCGATGCCCTGATGGCCGCTTCGGAGAAGTCGAGCGGGGAGCGGTAGTGCGACTGGAGGATGAAAAAGCGGATGACCAGCGGGTCGAAGGTCTGGAACAGCTCCTTGAGGTTGACGAAGTTCTTGAGCGATTTTCCCATCTTGACGCCGTCAACTGTCACCATGTTGTTGTGCATCCAGTAGCGCACGTAAGGCTTGCCGGTGGCCGCCTCGGACTGGGCGATCTCGCAGTCGTGGTGCGGGAACTTGTTCTCCATGCCGCCGCCGTGGATGTCGATGGTCTCGCCAAGGTACTTCATCGACATGGCGGAGCACTCCAGATGCCAGCCGGGATAGCCTTCGCCCCACGGTGAGTTCCACTTCATGATGTGGCCCGCTTCGGCCTTTTTCCAGAGCGCAAAGTCGGAGACATTGCGCTTGTCCGAGCGCTCCGCGACGCGCCCGCCCGCCTGAAGCGCCGCCTGGTCGGTGCGTCCGGAAAGCTTGCCGTAGCCATCGAAAGAATCAACCGCGAAATAAACGTTGCCGCCTGATTCATAGGCGTGTCCCGTTTCGATGAGGCGTTGGACCAGCGCGATCTGTTCCGGGATGTGGCCGGTCGCGGTCGGGGCGATGTTCGGGCGCAGTACACCGAGCTTGTCCATATCCTCGTAAAAGCTGCGCGTATAGTACTGCGCGATCTCCATCGGCTCGGTCTTCTCCAGCCGCGCCTGCTTCTGTATTTTGTCCTCCCCCTCGTCAGCGTCGTCGGTCAGGTGGCCAACGTCAGTAATATTCTGCACATACTTGACCTTCAGCCCCAAGTGGCGCATCCAGCGCACCACCACGTCGAACGACACGTAGCTCTTGGCGTGGCCGAGATGGGCGTGTCCGTACACGGTCGGCCCGCAGACGTAAATGGTGGCGATGCCGGGATGAAGCGGCTCGAAGGTTTCCTTGGCGCGGCTCAGGGAGTTGTAGATAGCGAGAGAAGAGGACATCCGGATAGCGTGAATGGGTTGGCGAATCCCGGCCCGATGACCGGGAAATGTCGTAAAAGTTAAACATTTGGCTCTGTAAGGCAAGGTTTTTCATCTTCTACTTTCATGCTGATCTCTTATTCCGTATGGCAATATGGGCTGTCGGCAGAGGTTGTCGCGGCTGCGCTGAGTGGAAAAACCTTGTCTTTCGCGAAGATGGGTCAAATGCTCGAACGCGAACGTCAGATTTCCGAAAAACTTCGGCAGGCGCTGCCGGAGATAAAGGTACTGGAGACTTTCCTGCAGATCTGCGTAGAGTGCAAAATGATTCGCGATAAAGACGGAGACTGGCAACAGCAGGAGGTGTACAACGGCAAGAACGCGAACACTCAGTTTTCGTACGGATACTGTCCCGAATGCGAAAAACGAGTGCTCGAAGCGGACGGACTGGGAGCGTAGCACGAGTCGAGCGGCGCGGGGGAGGTGCGATAGCGCGAAGGTGATGTTCTCCCTTTTTTAGTATTGATAACTATACTTGCAAGCAGCTGGGCAATCCAGAAGCTATGGCTCTTCGGGGTCGCCCCATCATCGGCGCGCTTCTCGGATTGGAAGCCTACCGGTTCATCGAATCTTCGCCAAGCGAATGAGTTCCAGTCTGCGGCTTTTCAGCTTTCGAACAAGGCCGGAGAGCCGCAAAGCTTTTCTTCGTTGCTGGTTAGGCGTTATTTGGGATGAATGTTGAGGGGGTTGTTTCGTCCCGAGAACTCTGATGAATTTGAAAACTTTATAGGGGAATAATGATTGTATGGTTTGAAGATTAAACGTAAAATTTGTAAATACAGGTGTAAGCTACGCCGTCGGGCTTATTCTGTATCCCTTCCGTGACGGCTCAGGATATGCGATGATGCTCAGATAGGTATGCTTGATAGCCGAGATGTTAAGACTTGCAAAGAGATTATTTTTGAGTGTGATAGCACGAAAATTGGTTCTTTGAAGGTTGGGGGTTTATGCTGAGGATTTTTTCCTCTGATTGACTTTACCGCCCGACAAGCGCACCAAAGGAGTAGAGAACTGACGCTGGATAAAATTGTCTCGGCCTTCTCTCACTCAAACGTCTACTAATAATATAAACAAGTAAAAGAAATGAATCTTGCTCAGTTAAAAGAACTTGCCGATTCTGAAAATACTCGGGAATTAAAATATAAAGCATTTTGCAATACGTGCTTTATGACCGGAAAAGCTTGTATTTATCAGAGCGATATAGCTAACTGTGGTACATATAAATATAATGGTTTTGCATTTATGCTGATGCCATTCAATTCTACACTTGATGAGGTATATAGAACGCAATTGGAGCCGTGCTTATCATCAGTGATGGAAAAAGTAAGTCGTGCCGATGATATTGCTAAAACTGGTTATGTGATTTGTGAAAAAATATGCAAACAAATACAGCTTGCTGATTTGGTTTGCGCAGAAATATCGTGTGATAACCCTAATGTCTTATATGAACTTGGATTGGCGTATGCTTTAGAGAGGAGTATAGCTCTTTTTGTAAAAAAGAAGCTTGATAGAAACGATATTCTCAAGAAGCTTGGGTTAACTGAAAGCGATTATAATATTTATTATTCCTTTGATTTGTTAAACACGGAGGATGTAAAGTTATGGCGGTTGGCAGCAAATAAGAAAAGGCCTTTATCAACAGATGATAAAACAGTGATCATTCTTGCTGACTCAAGAAAATTTGTAGAATGCATAAATGAACAACCCCTTTCTTATTCTATTGATGGCCTTTGTAGGGGGGCTATCAATAAAACCCTTGATGTCTTAGATGAAGAACTAAAAAAAGAAATAGAGTCGATTAATTTGAACAATAGAAAAACAATTACGTTTAAAAGTGGAGAGGTAAAAGGGTATTTTGAGGATAAGTATAGTGGCGATAAAAAAAAGGAGGCCATCTCGTTTTTGGATGTTGAGAATTATATAAGAAATGCATCTTGCGTTATTATTTGTACTCACGATTCAGAGCCATTATCATATTTTTGGCTCGGCTTTAGTCATGGCCTTCAAAAGGATGTTATTCCAATAACAGTTTCTTTGAAAGGTGCAAATGCATGGACAACACAATCCTTTGATAAAGAAATTATCAAAAATAATGTCATAGATTATGATAGGTCAGAGGCGTCCCTTCCATTTGATATCCGAGCTTTGTGGCACATATCATTTCAGTATAATCACCCAAATGATCTTCATGATCAGCTTGCGAACGTACTTAAAATCTTGATTCATAGATTTAAAGATAAGCAATATAGAAGACTTTTTTGGTACCCCTTTATAGAGCAAGATAAGGTTTCTGTGTATGTTGGATCAATTGAACTCGATACAGAAGATAAAAGCAGTAAACGTCATGTTGTTGGTGAGTGGGATTACAGGACGGTTTCTGAGTTAACGGGGTTTTTTACGTCAATAAAAGAAACAATGAAGGTTGTTTTCAGGCACCTACCTTTCAGTTAAAACAAGAAATAAAGAGTGATGAAGATGAAAGGTCTAAATACACTGAGGAGCTAAAAGAGAAATTAGTTCAGGGTAATTCAATTATTCTTGCGACAACTGATGTAAATGATATGACAGAGGTTGCTCTTGCTATAAAACATAATATATTAACTCCTTTTGATAATAAAATAAGTAAGGGGGATTCGTTTAGTGGTATTATTGCAATAAAAAGCAGGTCTTTTAATTTAGGTGTCAAAAAGCATAATCAGATTTTATCTGATATGGATAGTACTTTTTGTAGATTTATTGATATTAAAGAAAAAAGTGTAAATCCTTATAGAGGTTTTCTTGATATTGAAAGGGGAAAAGACAAAAAAAGATGGGTTGGTGACTATCATACATACTATGATATGGGAGGTGATTCTGAAAGCCAAAGAATTTACAATTCCTATTACGCGCATGTAGCAAAATTTAAGATTGCTGACTCTAAACCTTGGGTAATTGTGTTGCAAGGTGTGACAGGGCCAGCAACACTTGGTCTAGTGCAAGCCTTAACAGGTGGTATTAACGAGCAGTTTACGATTTTCAGTAAAGATAAGGATTATCAAATGAGCCTTTTGAGAGAAATTGCAAAAGCCCCTGAAGGAGAATCACTTATGAATGCAATTAATAATTCTGCTGGAACAGAGAGTTTATTTAAAGAGAATTTGAATCAGATTGTTAAGGCATCATATGAAATGGATAAGAGTGGCCTGATAGATATTATTGACGGTATTAAAAATAAGAATATAACAAGTAAGATATTTCATGAGCAGTCAGAAATGATAACTAATACGTTGACAAAAACATTTGACTCTAACGATTCAGTCGAGGCAATAATTCGTGTTTATACCACTAAAGGAGAAGATAAAAATCATGATGATAGACTCATAATTTGGTGGGACTTCGCTGTGCCTCCAAGAATCATGCGTATTTGACCTTAATGAGTGAAAAAAATAAAAAAGAGATTTGTATGCAATCATGAATTGAAAATAATGCTGGGATTTCCCCACACGTTTTTTAGCTTCCCCCTTTTAGCAACCAGCGTAAGGCACGGGGCATTTCGCCCGGAACTCGCCTGCGCGTATTCCCCCTTCACCAGTGTTCATGAACATCACCAGCGCTGAATTTTTTTGCAGTTATTCGAGCTTGAACGGGCTTCCGTCGGACGGCAGGCCGGAGATTGTGTTTGTCGGGCGGTCGAATGTGGGGAAGTCTTCGCTGCTCAATTCGCTGTGCGCCCGCAAGGGGCTGGCCAAGACCAGTTCGACGCCGGGGAAGACCCGGCTCATCAACTATTTCCTTATAAATAAAGGGCTTTACTTCGTCGATCTGCCGGGGTATGGGTATGCCAAAGTGGGACAGAGCGAACGGGAGAGCTGGGGAGCGCTGCTGTCGGGTTACATCGAGAAGCGCCAGGAGATCGGGCTGGTGGTGGTGCTCGTCGATGCTCGGCATCCGGGGATGGCCTCCGACCGGGAGATGATCGAATACCTCGATTACTGCGAGCGTCCGTTTGGCATCGCCTTGACCAAGTGGGACAAGCTGAAGCAGGCTGAAAAGTCGAAGGCGAGGCGAACGATGGAAAGTTGCGCTCCGAAAGCCAAATTTATTGTAAATTATTCATCTTTTTCTGGCGAGGGCAGGGAGAAGCTCCTGACTCAGCTCGACATTTTTTCTCAGTAAAATCAAGCGACGTGGAAGAAAGAACATTCAGCAGGCCTGCGGCGTCTGCAACCGTGCTCGTGGGCACGCAGTTCGGCGACGAGGGCAAGGGCAAGCTGGTCGATTACCTTTCGGATAAATACGACATCGTGGTGCGCTACCAGGGCGGCGCGAATGCCGGTCACACCATCTGTTTCGACGGCAAAACCGTCGTGCTGCATCTCATTCCCTCCGGCATTTTCAACAAGGATTGCATCTGCGTCATCGGCAACGGCGTGGTGATCGATCCCAACGCTCTGCTCGACGAGATAAAGAAAGTCGAGGAGCTGGGTTACGACGTCAAGGGGCGTCTGTTCATCAGTCACAACGCGCATCTGATCATGCCGTACCACAAGCGGCTCGATTCCCTGAGCGAGTCATGCCTCACTGGAGATAACAAGATCGGCACCACCGGTCGCGGCATCGGCCCGAGCTACGAGGACAAGTTCGCCCGCAAAGGCATCCGGGTGGTCGATCTGCTCAATCGCGAGGTGCTGAAGGAGAAGCTGCGCGAGAACCTCGCGGCCAAGAACAAGCTGATCAGCAAGGTGTATGAGCAGGAGGAGATCGACGTCGAGGCGATCATCCGCGAGTACGAGGAGTTCGACAAGGCGATTGACCCCTACGTGACCAACACCCAGCTCTACCTGAATCGCCAGATCAAGGCGGGCAAGACCATCCTGCTCGAAGGAGCGCAGGGCTGCCTGCTCGATGTCGATCACGGCACCTATCCCTTCGTGACCTCTTCCAATCCGACCTCCGGCGGCGCGTGTACTGGTTCCGGCGTGGCTCCGAACCATGTCGGCAAGATCATCGGCGTCTGCAAGGCGTATACGACGCGAGTAGGCAATGGCGATTTCCCGACCGAGCTCGACGACGAGATCGGCGAGGCGCTTGGCAGGATCGGCTGCGAGTTCGGCGCGACCACGGGGCGCAAGCGTCGCTGTGGCTGGATCGATCTCGTGGCGCTGCGTTATTCGCTCACCGTCAGCGGCGTCACGGAACTCGCGCTGACCAAGCTCGATGTGCTCGATACTTTCGAGGAGATCAAGGTGTGCACTGCCTACATGCTCGATGGCAAGGAGATTCTCGATTTCCCGACCGAGCACCAGACTCTGTCGCGGGTACAGCCGGTTTACAAGAGCCTGAAGGGGTGGATGGCTTCGAACGCCAACGCCCGTTCGTTCTCCGAACTGCATCCGAACACCCAGGCATACATCACCTACCTCGAAGAGGCGCTGGAAGTGCCGGTGACTTTCATCTCCGTCGGGCCGGGCAGGGACGAAACGGTTTTCAAGTAAGCGAACGGATCCGGCGGCATGGCCCTTCTTGAAATTACGGTGATACCGCTCGGCACGGCGGGCAGCGGTTTGAGCGCCTGGATTGCAGGTCTCGAAACGCTGCTCGAAGAGAGCGGTTTGCCCTTCCGGCTCAACGACATGGGCACCATCGTCGAAGGTTCGGCGGACGAGCTGTTCGCTGTCGCCCGAAAGCTGCATGAGCAGTGCTTCAGCGAGGGGGTGGCGAGGGTCTACACCGTGATGAAGATCGATGACCGGCGCGACAAGGCGGTGTCGATCGGCGACAAGGTGGCTTCGGTCGAAGCTCGCAAGGGCGTTAAGCCGGATAAATGAAAAATATTTTTATCTTCGGGTTCTCAATATCCAGGGTTGCGCGCCCGGAACCATTTCGGAGCAGCCAGCACCATCTTCTAAAGTAATAATGCCATGATGCCGGTTTCAAGCGATTGCCAGATTCTCAAGGAGGATAACGTAACTCACAGCTTCTGCGGTCTGGCCTGCGTCGGCTGGCTCTACCAGAAGATCAAGGACAGCTTTTTCCTCATCCTCGGCACCCATACCTGCGCCCACTTTCTCCAGAACGCCCTCGGCATGATGATCTTCGCCAAGCCGCGATTCGGCATCGCGCTGATCGAGGAGAGCGATCTTTCCAAAGCTGAGCCGAAGCTCGAAGAGGTGATCGCGGAGATCAAGCGTGACCACAATCCGTCGGTGATTTTCCTGCTCTCCTCCTGCACCCCCGAGGTGATGAAGGTTGATTTCAAGGGGCTTGCTCACCATCTCAGCTCCGAGAAGACTCCGGTACTCTTCGTTCCGGCCAGCGGCCTCGTCTTCAACTTCACGCAGGCCGAGGATTCGGTGCTTCAGGCGCTCGTGCCCTACTGCCCCGAGGCTCCGGCGGGCGACAAGAAGGTGGTCTTCGTCGGTTCGGTCAATGACATCACGGCGGATGACCTGCGCACCGAAGCCGAACAGCTCGGCATTCCGGTTGGCGGATTCCTGCCCGAGAGCCGCTTCGACAAGCTTCCGGCCATCGGTCCCGACACGGTGCTCGCACCGATCCAGCCCTATCTGTCGCGCGTCTGCTCCCGCCTGAACCGCGAACGCGGTTCGCAGGTGCTGACCTCGCTCTTCCCGTTCGGCCCCGACGGCACCCGCGTATTTTGGGAAGACCTCGCCGCCATGTTCGGCGTCAAGGTCGATCTTGCCGATCGCGAAGCCGCAGCCTGGCAGAAGATCAAGCCGCAGACTGACCTGTTGAAGGGCAAGAAGATTTTCCTCACCGCCGACACCATGATGGAGCTGCCGCTGGCGCGCTTCCTCAAACATGCCGGAGCGGAGGTTGTCGAATGCAGCAGCGCTTACATCAACAAGAAGTTCCACGCTCGCGAACTCGAAGCGCTCGATGGCGTCAGGGTTGTCGAGCAGCCCAACTTCCACCGCCAGCTCGATGAGATCAGGCGTACCCGGCCCGACATGATCGTCACCTCGCTCATGACGGCTAACCCGTTCGTCGGCAACGGCTTCATCGTGAAGTGGAGCATGGAGTTCACGCTCATGTCCATCCATAGCTGGTCGGGCGTTTTCACCC
>Ga0326726_10000370_pt1 | contig 42734 bp, 38 predicted proteins | sample MHFenrmetagenome_2_FD_207603 | JGI IMG/M metagenome (GOLD analysis project Ga0326726, IMG submission 207603) | Lab enriched peat soil microbial communities from Michigan Hollow, Ithaca, NY, United States - MHF15MN | ecosystem: Environmental > Terrestrial > Soil > Wetlands > Peat | place: USA... | reverse complement strand
AGTACGTCGTCGTCTCGCAGATCGTGACGGTCGGGCTCATGGTCGTCTCGATCTACGTGACCCTGCACCTCGCCTCAATCGAACAAGCGTGGAAACTGCTGATCGTCACCGGCGCCGGCACCGGCACGGTGCTTCTGTTGCGCTGGTTCTGGTGGCGGATCAACGCGTGGTCCGAGGTGTCGGCGATGGCGGTCGCGGCCGCGGTCTCGCTCTTTCTGCAGCTCGTGCTCAAGTGGGACGGCGATCAGCCGCGCGACTTCGCGTACATCATGCTCGTGACGGTGGCGCTCACGACGGTGGCGTGGCTGGCAGTGACGTGGCTGACTGCGCCGGAGCCGACCGCCACGCTACAGGCGTTCTACGCCCGCGTGCGGCCGCACGGCCCGGGCTGGGCGCCAATCGCCGTCAGCGCCGGCGTGCCGGCCGCGCCGGGGTCGCTCGGTCGCGAGCTCCTCAACGCGGCGCTCGGCTGTGTTCTGGTGTACTCGGCGCTCTTCGGCGTCGGAGAAATTCTGCTGCGCAGCACCCTCGTCGGCGCCGGTTTAATCATCGTGTCTGCCGGAGCTGCCGTGGCAATTGCGCGCAATCTCGATGATCACGGAAGACATGTGAGCGGGCGCTCGGCCAAGACCGCCATCACGGCGTCCTAATCTCAAAGCCTCCCGCGTCCGGGAAGAATCGGCTGATTCGGAGTTCCGGGATTACCAAAACCGCCTCGTGGAGTACCCGGAGCGCCGGGGCCACCAGGGCCGCCGGGTCCGTTTGGCGCGCCGCGGCCGCGTTGCCCGCCGAGCGGGCCTTGGGCGCCCGGAGGTTGTGGTTGGCCACCGCGGCCTGTCTGACCGGGCGCAGCGGTGCCCGGAGCTCCGGCGCCAGCCTGCTGCACAGTCGCAACATAAACGAACGCCCACTCGTTGTAGTGGCTGCGTCCGTTGTAGAGGCGAATCGATTGATCCTTACTCTTGCTCGTGACTCCGCTGATACCCGCTGCCGCAACCTGGGCGCCGGCGCCCCCTCGTCCTGGTGCGGGGGGCTGAGTTCCCGCCCCGGGCGCGCCTCGTCCAGCTGGCGCTGCGCCCCTTTGCCCGCCGGTCGCGGCACCGGGTACGGTCGCCCCGGCCGGGATGATTGCGAAGTCGTCGTTGGTGATCGGATCCTTGAACTTCTTCCGAAGGAATCGCTGCTCCACGAGGGCATCGACGCTGGGCGGATAGGCGTTGGCGAACTTCCGCTGGAACAGCCCGATGGCGTGCGCGTACTGGAGCCCCCGAAACACGAGCTCTTCTTCCTTCTCGCGTTGGGCGGCGTGCTTCCAGACGGGCAATGCAACGGTGAGCAAAACTGCCATGATGCTCATCGCGATGAGCAACGCGGCCATCGCGTACCCGCGCTGCCGATCTGCTTGACCCGGTAAGTTCATGGGGCCTAAGATGTTTATCGTCTTCATGCTATCACGCCCTCGCTGCGCGAGCTTGCTGACGGCCCTGGTCATTTCGTCCGTTTGGGTCGGCGCGTGCGAGAAGGTGCCACTCCTCGCGCCGTCTGGTTCAACCCTCATCTTGAGGGCCTCCTCCGCGGCGCTGCCGCTGAACGGTACGACGCAGTTGATTGCTCAAGTTATCGAACCGTCGGGCACGGCGCCTCATAGCGGAACGACTGTCTCCTTTACGACGACGTTGGGCTCAATCGAGCCGGCTGAGGGGACGACCGATTCGCTGGGCCAGGTCGTCGTGACGTTCAAAGCCGGCACGATCAACGGCACGGCGACGATCGTGGCGATCTCGGGCGGCGCCAGCAGCGCTGGCGTGACCGTGGCTGTCGCTGCGGCGCAGCCAACGATCGTCATCACGCCACCGACCGCCCCGCCATCGGTCGGGCTGCCTGCGGGGTTCACGTTCGCGGTGACGGTCCCGGCGAACGGAAGCGTGGTGAAGACCTTTAGCGTGAGCTGGGGCGACGGCACGACGCAGGAACTTGGTGGTGTGTCGGGCAGCAGCGTCGTCTCGCACATTTTTCACGAGGCGAGAGTCTTCACGATCACGGCGACCGCGACGGACGGTTTGGGCAACGTCGTGACGGTGGCGTCGTCGGTGACTGTCGTGCCGACGGCGCTGACGCTGTCAATTACCGCGCCGACGACAGCGCCCAGCGCGGGTCTTCCGGCCTCGTTCACGATCGTGCCTGGCGTACCCGCCAACACTGGCGACTCCGTCCGTAGCGTCGACATCGACTGGGGCGATGGCGGCCCTGCGGTCACGCTGGGTGCGATCTCAAGCAGCAGTGTGGTCACGCATGTGTATCAGACCGCTGGAACGTACGCGATCAGGGGCACCATCACGGACATCGCGGGCAACGCCAACACGGTGTACACGGCCGTTACCGTGATCCCGGTGGCTTCGCCGACGATTATCATTACGCCGAGCGTCCCGAGCGTGCATGGGAACCCGGTGAGCTTCACCGTCCAAGTGACGCCGCCGACGGGCGCTGGCATCGTGTCGGCCAAGATCGATTTTGGTGACGGCGTCACGAACCAACTCGGCGGCCTGAACGGCACGACGAGCATCAGTCACGTCTACGGCTTGGCCGGGTCGTACACCGTTACGGTCACCGTGGTCGACACGCTCGGCCGCACGACGCAAGGGACGACGAGCATCCAGTATCCGTAGGCTGTTCGAGCCGTTATATTGGTGGGCAAACGGAAAAGGCCGGGCAATGCGCCCGGCCTTTTCGTTGGCAGCCTTCGCTTTTAGATCACTCTCAAGGACGGCCGGCTCCCGCTACCACTCGGCGTACTTGCCGCCGTCCAGCGAGGTGCCGTCCGACCCGCTCTTGACGTCGAAGACGCCGGACTCGGCCGTGGGATTGTTCGGATCGGGCTCGGCGGGGACCGTCTGCCAGGTAGTGTTGCTCTTCGTGAACGGATCTTCAGGAATCTTCCGCAGGTACCCGTCGCTCACCAACGCGTCCAGCGTGCTGGGGTACTGTCCTTTGTCGGCATAGTACTGATCGATCGCGTCGCGCATCCGGAAGAGGTCTTCCTTCAGCACCGACTCGCGCGTGAAGACGACGCTGTGCCGGTACTGCGTCAGGCCCATCGTCGCCAGGACGACGAGCAGCGTCAGCACGACGAGCAGCTCAATCATGGTGAAGCCAGATTGAGAGCGGACGCGCCAATTCTTCAATCGATTACCCATTTACCAGATTACCCAATTCCCCAATTCACCAGTCTTTGTACTTCGTCCCGTCGAGCGCGGTGCCGTCGAAGGTCGTGTAGACGTCGAACACATTCTGCCCGCCCCACCGCGTGGAATCCGCCTTGTCCTGCACGGACCGCTTGCCCCAGTCCGTGCCGTGCGTCATCGGGTCGACAGGTACGCGCCGCAGGAACTTCAGCTTCCGGCCGGTCGCGTCGTTCGCGGCCGTCACGCCCTCCACGAGCGTATCGAGATCCGGCGGGTAATTCTCGGCGCCCACCTTGAGTTCGGTCGCGCCGATCTGCCCGAGGTCGGCGGCATCCTTGAACTTGTCGATCGCCGTGCGCATTTCCCGCAGGGCGCGCCGCAATTCGGCTTCGCGCGTCCGCGTCGCTGTGACCTTCGCCAGCGGCATGATCGCCGAGGCGAGAATCAGGATCATCGTCGCAACGACGAGCAGCTCGACGAAGGTGTATCCGGACTCCGGGTGCTGGATGCCGCGTGCCGAGTGCTGCGTGCGGAGAAATCCCATCAACGTGAACGTTACTGCTGCACTATCGCCGTCGCCGGCGTGAACAGAAGGCCCATCGCGATGCCGCCGGGGCCCGTCGCCGTCCCGCTGGCGGTGAACGTCACCGGGCCTGGCGCGATCGCATCGAAGAGGACTGCGGCGAGGGAGCCCGTTCCCGATGCGCCTGTGGCATCCGCCGCGCGGACGAGCGTGATGTCGAGCCTGTTGGCGCCGGCTTGCTGCGTGAACGTCACGTTGACGCCCCCGGCACGCATGAAGCTCCCTTCCGTGACCGCACGAACCCGCACCTTCGTCGGGTCGAACGTCAGCGTCAGGGTGATGCTCGAGATGCGCGTGGCGTTCGCAATGGACAGCGGTACGGTGTACGGGCCTCCGCCGACGCGCATCGGCTGCGCGGGCGGCGAAATCAGAATCTGCGCTCCGCCGATGCCCGGAGTCGTCGTCGGACTCGCAGGCGGTTGAGTAGCAGGCGCTGGCGCTGGAGCGGGCGCCGCGGGTGGCGGCGGCGCCGCAGCCGCGGCCGTCTCCGGTCCCGTCGACGTCACGATGTTCGGTGCGGTCTGGACAGGCGTCACCGGTACGAGAACGGTACCAGGCACCGGCGATGAGCCCGGCGGCGCGGCCACCGTCGTCCCTCCGGGTCCGCGCTGCGGATTCTGCGGGGCCGGGCGGCTCACCGCCGCAGGCGGAGCCACGGGCGCGGGCTCCACGACCGGGGGCTGCACGATCAGCGGCGAGGGTCCGCCGACCCCGAGGTTCTGCTGCGATCCGATGTAGATCGGCTTGAGGTCGTCTTCGGTGATTTCGTGCGTGCGCACGATGTGCGGCGTCAGCAGCATGACGATGTCGGTCTGATCACTCGTGCGCGAGTTGGACGAAAATAAGTCCTTCAGGACCGGCACGTGAATCGCGCCTGGGAATCCTTTGACGGAATCGAGGTCCTGCTGCTGAAACAGTCCGGCGAGGAGATTCGATTCACCGTCGCGCAGACGGAGGCGCGTGGTGACCGAGCGCTGTCCGAACGCCGGGATGTTTATGCCTGCGATGATGACGTCGTTCTTGCGCGACGTGTCTTCGATGTTGAGGTCCAGGAGAATGTCGCCTTCGAGCGTCACTCGCGGCGTGATGTCCACGGTGATGCCGACGTCCTTGTACTGGTACGAGCTCAGCGGATTGACGCCGGCGCCGCCTGTGGCGATCGGTGTATAGCTCGTCGAAATGATCGGAATCGAGTCGCCGAGCTTCAACGTGAGCTTGCCGCCCTCAGCGCCCCGCAGCTGCGGCTTCGCGATGATCTTCGTGTGCGTGTCGCTTTCGAGGAAGTTCGCGATGGCCGTCGGGACGGCCAGATAGAAATCCGCGGTGCTGACGCCGCGGGAAATCGTGTTCAGATTGAACGCCGGAGGCGGCCGCAGGCCCGTCGGCCCCGTGGACCCCGTCGCGCTCGTCGTCGTGGTGCCCGGCGTCGTGCCCGTCGGGGGCGTGGTGCCGCCGGCGGCGGGCGTCGTGGCCGTCGTTGCGGCGCCGTTCGGCGAGACCTCCGGCGAGAACACCATGCCCAGCGCGTAGTCGGACAGGTTGATCCCGTACGTTTTCGTGCGTGAGCGATCGACCTCGAGGATGGAGACGTCGACGACGATCTCGGCGCGGGGTTTGTCGTTCTGCTGGATGATCCGCTCGAGAATCTGTACGACCGGCGCCGTCGCGCGCACGGTGATCGTGTTGGCGGTCTTGTTGGCGACGATCGCCGGCTGAATCGCGATGCCGGGCAGCCGGACGACCGTGCTGAGAATCTGCGTCAGCTCGGTGGCGTCGGCATGCGAGATGTAGAAAACGCGGACCACCTGCTCGTCGTACTGCCCGTGCTTGGTGGCGATGTCCTGGAAGACAAAGATCGAGCGCTCGTTGATGACCTTGTACGAGAGCTGGTTCTGCTGCATCAGCTGGTTCAGCGCCTGCTCGAGCGTGACGCCGTCCAGTTGCACCGTGGCATTGCGGTCCGTGACTTCACGATCGTACGTGATGTTGATGCCGGTCACGTCGGCGATCGAATTGAGGATGTCGCGCAGGCTGGCGTTGTTGTAGCGGATGCGCGGCAGCGGCGTCGTGAAGTTAATCAGGGCCGGCGGCGTCGACGCGGCCCTGGCGCGATCGCGCATCGCTTCGATGGGCGGGCGCGGGCGCGAGGCTTCGATGCGATCGCGGATCGTGCGCTCGAGCTCGGCCACTTTGGCGACCGCCGACCGGTTGCTGGGATCGTACTCGCTCGCCTGCTTGTACTCGCCGAGCGCGGCTTCAAGCTGATCCTGCGACTCGAACTCGTGCGCCTTCGCCAGGTGGGCGCGCGCCGCCGCCTGCATCGTTCGTTGCAGCGCGATCTGGTATTCCGGCTTGCCCGGCGACGCCTGCGCGGCCTGGCGATAGGCGGCCACCGCTTCGTCGAGCTTGCCGTCGCGCACGGCCTGCTCGCCGCGGCTGAACGCGCTGCCGGCCGCGCACCCGGCCATGACCCCGAGCGCCAGCGCGACGCCGATCCCCCTGAGCCGTTTGGTCATAAGTTTCACGATCCCGACAACCGGAGCGTCGTCCGCCCCCGACCATCCAGATACGACATCTCAATCGATTCGGCGCCGACCTTCAGAATACGGTACCGGCCCTCGATCGCCGGCCCGCCCTCCGTACCGTAGAACACGTGCCCGGCCGAGTCGCTGAGGATGGCGATCTTCGGCTTCTGCTCGCCGGTGTCCAGCACGCCGATGAACTTCAGGCTGATCGGCGGCGGCGCCGCCGGCCCTGGCGGCCCCGTCCGGACGGGGGCCGGACTCGCCATCTGTGGCGGCGGCAGCGGCGCCGGCGGTGCCGCTTTGGTCTTGAACCGGAAGAGATTGCGTTCCTGGCGCACCGGCGTCACGCGATTGCCCGCGAGCGCCGCCAAGTGCACGTCGGGCGCCGCGGGGCCTGTTGGTACCGCCTGCGAAGGAGCGCTCCGCGCCGGGGACGTTGCGGCCTCGCCTCGGTTAGACGTCGCGGGCGCCGGGGCAGACGTTGCCGGCCATTCACGATAGACCACCGTCCCCAGCGCCAATGCCAGCGCCGCGAGGATCCACGCGCGCTGCGCTTCACCGAGCATTGGCCTCCAGACGGAAATAGGTCGAGAGGTCGAGGAGCAGCTGCAGCGGCTTGGCACTATCCGGCTGCGACAGCGTGACCGCGTCGATGATGACGAATTCGGGCGCGCCTTCCAATTGGTAGATGAACTGGCGCAGGTCCTGGTACTCGCCCTGGAACACCGCGTGCACTTTCAGACGACCGAACTTCGACGTACGCGTGATCGGGTCGGCCTCCGTACGCCGCTCGACGAACTTCACGTTCGCCCTTCTCGCGAGCGCCGGGAGCGTCGCGAACGTCAATTGCCGGGCTGTGGGAAGGTCGGCGGGCAGGACCTTCTCATAGAACGTCGCCAGCTCTTCATCAGCGCGGGCCTTGCCGGCCATCAGCGCGCGTGCCGCAGCCTCCTCGTTCTCGGCAGCGCGCAAGGCCTTCGCGGCGGCCACCGCGCGGTCCGCGGCCCCAGCCGACTTGATGCCGAGGGGGCGCACGACGAGCGCGTACGCAGCCACGTTTGCCACGACTCCCAGCGCGAGAGAAATGATGAGCCCGCGCTTCTCGTTGAGGATTCGCTTCCAGAGGCTCATTGCGTCGTCCCCGCGGCCTTGGCCGATCCCGGGAGGTAATTCCCTTCCAGGACAGACTGCAACAGCCCCGCATCGTCGAAGCGATCTTCGACCGAGTACAAACGGGCGAAGGCGCCCGTCTTCTCGAGACGCTCCATGAACTTGCTCACGTCGTCGACGGTCCGGGCGGTGACTTTGATCGTCAGCAGGATCGCGCCATTCTTGTCGATCTTCGGTTGCACTGAGGCGATGTGCGCGTCGTCTGGAAGCGTGGTTTCGAGGCGGTTGAACAGCTCCGTCCACGAGAACGTCCGGCGATCGATCAAGTCGTTCGCCTGACGCGCTTCGGCGGACGCGAGGTCGAGCTGTTTCGTATCGATGCTGGCGCGCACACGGGCCGCCTGTCGTCGAAGCCCGGCGGCCTTCGCCTCGTCCTGCGACGCTTGCGTGGCCAGTTGCGTATCGGACTGCGAATAGCGCAAGACACGCGACACGTTGAAGGCGGTCGCACCCACGACGACGAGCGCGAGCACGGCGAGCCACAGGTGGACGGCCTGCTCGTTGTAGAACGGTCGGGTCGAGAGATTCGTGCGAATCACGCTACACCGTTGCGCCTTGCCGATCGCGGAGCAGCAGCCCCACGAGCGGCGCCAATGTGTCCAGCAGTCCCGGCGACGCCGTGATGCGATCGGCGATGGCCGCTGCCGCGCGAGGATCCACGGTATCGACGGGCAGCGTCAGACGATCCTCCAGGCTGCGGCGCACCTGCTCGAGGTCGCCTGCCAGCCGCGCGCTGGACGCCGAGGCGCCGGCGAGCATCACGCGCGCGAACCCCGCTCCGCCCAGCCGGTCTTCGTAGTACATCGCCGTCTGATGGACCAGGTCGGCGAGCGTTCCGTCGGCGTCGGCGCCGCGATTGCGGAAGAAAACGAGATCGGATCCGCGCATCAGCGCGATCGACGCGTAGTCCGCCGCCACGTTGACCAGCAGCCAGTCGGCCGCCGGCGGCGGGCCGGACGCCAGCACCGCATTCACCACGTTGAACGTGGTGAGATCGACGACGCCTGCATGCGCACCCGCGTCCGCGCACAGACTCTCGTACTCCTCGACGACCGCCCGCCGAGCGAGCGATACGATGAACTCCTGTCCTTCCGGCACTCGCATCCCCGGCACGTAGGCGATCTGGGCTTCCTCGATCGGGAACGGCGCGGACTTCCGAACCTGCCATCGGAGAAGCTGATCGAGGTCCTGCGCGCGCGACGGGACCTGCTCGAACCGCACGAGGGAAACCTTGGCGACGACGTCCGGGATCACGAGGCCGACGCGCTTGGGCCGGCCGATGCGGTCGAGCACGCGTCCGAGCACGGCGCCGACTGCCGCGCGATCGTGCGTGTTGAGCGCGGCCAGCGCGGGCGTGAGCGCCCCCTCCGGCAGCGGCTCGCTCGCGTGCGCCGCGACGACGGCCTGGTCGCCGCGCCACTCGAGAGTCGCCGCGGAGACGCGTCCCGACGTGATCTCCACAGCGGCGCCGGGAGCCGGTCCGTTCCAGAGCGAGGAGAAGATACTCATTCGACGAACGTCACTTTGTTGATCTCGCGCAGCGTCGTAATGCCTTCCATGACCCGCTCGACGGCCGACTCGCGGAGGAATCGCATTCCTTCCTCACGGCAGGCCTTCTTGATTTCCGACGTGGGTCGCTTCTCGAGAATCAGCTCCCTGATGTGATCGCTCAGATCGAGTAACTCGCAGATGGCCGTGCGTCCCTTGTAGCCCGTGCCGGCGCACTCGATGCAGCCGATGCCTTCGAAGAACGTGTGCGTCCGCTCCCACTCTGGATTGAGCCCCGACTCCTCGAGCAGCGCCCGCGAAACCTTCGCCGGACGCTTGCAGTGATGGCAGATCGTCCGCACCAGCCGCTGCGCGAGCACGCAGTTGAGCGCCGACACGAACTGGTACGCCTCGACGCCCATGTTGAGAAAGCGGCCGAGCACGTCGAGGACGTTGTTGGCGTGGACGGTCGTGAAGACCAGGTGTCCGGTCAGCGCCGAGTTGATCGCGATCTGCGCGGTCTCGTTGTCGCGGATTTCCCCGACCATGATCTTGTCGGGATCGTGCCGCAGAATCGAGCGCAGCCCGCGGGCGAACGTCAGGCCCTTCTTCTCGTTGATCGGGATCTGGGTGATGCCCTTCAGCTGGTACTCGACCGGGTCTTCGATCGTGATGATCTTGTCTTCGATCGACTTGATCTCCGAGAGCGCCGCGTACAGCGTCGTCGTCTTGCCGCTGCCTGTGGGGCCCGTCACCAGGACCATGCCGTACGGCTCCGCGATGTACTTGCGGAATCGTTTCAGCTCGGCTTCCGGGAAGCCGAGGATGTCGAGGCGCAGCTCCGTGAACTGCTCGCTGATCGACTCCTTGTCGAGAATGCGGATCACGGCGTCCTCGCCGTGCACGCTCGGCATGATCGACACGCGGAAGTCGATCGTCTTGCCCGGCAGCCGCAGCCTGAAGCGGCCGTCCTGGGGCACGCGTTTCTCGGCGATGTCGAGCTCGGCCATCACCTTGATACGCGACAGGATCGAGCTGTGAAACTGTTTCGCGATCGGCCGCATCGCGGGCTGGAGGACGCCGTCGATGCGGTACTTCACGTTGACGGCGTCGTCGGCGGTCTCGATGTGGATGTCGCTGGCGCGCCGCTGGATCGCCGTGAAGATCGTCGAATCGACGAGGCGGATGACCGGGCTGATGTCGCTGGTCAGCCGTTCGACGGTCAGATTCTCTTCGCCGCTGTCCTCGTCCTTGAGCAGCGTCAGCTGGAAGCTCTCGGTCGCCTCCTCGAGCACGCGCGTGGAGCTCTCGCTCTTCTTCAAAATCGACTCGATCGCCGAGCGCGGGCCGACCGCCACCTTGATCCGCGTCGAGAGCAGGACCGCGAGCTCATCGATCATCGGCAGGTCGGTCGGATCGGAGACGACGATCTCGAGCGCCTTGCCCACGCGACGGTACGGGACGAAACCGTAGCGCAGCATCAAGTCCGCCGGGATCGATCGGAACAGCTCCTGATCGATCGCGAACGTGTCCATATCGACGAACTCGAGCCGGTACCGCTCGGCGAGATGCCGGGCCTGCTCGAGCTCCGCGCGGTGTTCTTCAGCGCCCAGCTCGGCAGGATCAGCGTGGAAGTCGCTCGGTATCGTTGCCATTTACCCCGCCACGACCGACGTCAGTTGGAACAGCGGCATGTAGAGCGCCAGCAGCACGCCTGCGAGCACGATGCCGATAATCACCAGCAGCACCGGCTCCACGAGGGTGATGAAGCGCTCCAGGTTCGTCGCGATTTCCTCGTCATAGAAATCGGCCACGGTGTTGAGCATGTCCTGGAGCGCGCCGGTGGACTCGCCGACCTCGGCCATCTTGACGGCGACATCGGGAAAGACGCCGCGCGCTTCGAGCGCCGCCGCGAAGGACTCGCCTTCCCTCACGCGGGCGCTGACGATACCGAGCTGCTGGGCCATGAACTGGTTGCCGACCGAATTCGCCGCGATATCGAGCGCGTTCACCAGCGGCAGACCGCCGCCCAGCAGCGTGGCGAGCGTGCGCGCCATCTGCGTCGTCCCGAACTTCCGCGCGATTTGACCGACAACGGGCAGGCCGAGGACGAGGTGATCGAAGCGCGCCTTCTGTCCGGGTCGCCGGATCCAGCCCATGACGGTCACGGCGACCAGAGCAATCGCCGCGACGATCAGAAAGAACTGTTGGCGGAGGAATTCGGACGCGCCGACGATGATCCGGGTGATCAGCGGCAGGTCGGCGCCGAACGATGAGTAGAAGTCCGTGAACGCCGGAATGACCTTCAACACGATGATCGACACCAGCACGGTCGCCAGCACAATCAGGATGGCCGGATACGCCATCGCCGACACGATCTTGCGCTTGAGCGTCGAAATGATCTTCGTGTACTCGACGTAGCGGCGCAGCACGGCGTCGAGATTGCCGCTGCGCTCGCCGGCGAGCAGCGACGCGACGTACACCCGTGAAAAGAGGTCGCCGTGCGCCGCGAACGCGTCGGACAGAGCCGTGCCGGAGCGAACCTTCTCGTGGACGTCGTTGAGCACGGCCTTGAACGCCGGCGCCGTCACGCGACGCTTGAGCAGATCGAGCGATTGGACCAGCGGCATGCCGGCCTTGAGCAGCGTCGCCAGTTCCTGGTTGAAGACCAGGAACTCGCGGACGTTGACACCCCGGCGTTGCGGCAGGTGCAGCGAAATGCCGCCGACGGCATGCCTCGGTTGAAGGGACAGGACGTAGAGGCCCTTCTCTTCCAACTCGTGCCGGAGGCGGGCTTCGTTGTCGGCGGCGTACACACCTTCGACGATTTGACCGTTCGCGGAGGCCAGTCGGCAGCGGAACTCCACGCTCAGGTCGACTCCAGAAGTCGCACGAACTCGCCGCAAGGGATTGTCAGCACTGAGATTATCGGCCTGAAATTATAGCAAGTTTAGGGCGGCGCACTTGCCTTTAAGACCGTCGGTCGCCTTGAAAGGGCGGGTGCGGATCCGGGGACGGGGGCCTTTTTCGCGCAATGGCGAGCAGGCGAGGAGGTCCCGCGGGCCTTCAACGCCCGGCGATCTGCAGGATCCGGGCGACGTACTGACGCGTTTCCGGGTACGGAGGGATGCCGTGGAACCGTTGCACCGCGGCTTCGCCCGCGTTGTAGGCCGCCAGCGCCAATTCCACCGGCAGGCGTTCGAGGAGCGATCCCAGGTACTTGATGCCGGCCTCGATATTGGACGCCGGATCGTAGGGGTCGGCGACGGCGAACTGGCGCGCGGTCTCTGGCATCAGCTGCATCAGTCCCATGGCGCCCTTTCTGGACCGTGCGCGTTTTTGATAGGCCGACTCGACTTGAATCACCGCGCGCACGAGCCGGGCATCCACACCCTGCTCCGCCGAGACCCTGTCGATGATCGCGCCGTAGGGCACGAGGGAAACCGCGGCGATCGGCGCGGGCGGGACCGTGGGACCGGCGTCAGCCTCCGCCTCCGGGTACGGTACCTCGTCGGGACCAAACCGCGTGATGACTGCCGGTTCGCAGATCATTTCGCCCCCGGTCCTCAGCGTCAGGACCAGCGAGTCACCCTCCAGGCGATGCGCCTTGACCGAAAGCGAACGGCCAGATGAGAAGAACGCCAGCTCCGCGCGCGCCGGGACCGCCAAGAACGTCACGGCCGCGAACGAGGCGAGCGCCAGCGCACGTCGCGGGTTCATGCGCGTAGTCTACCGCGCATCGACGAACGCGTGGTACACGCGAATCCCCAACTCGCGCGTGTCCGTGCTCTTGGGATCCCGCGCGGACGGCGTGAACGTCTTGTCGACGACGATGTGGAGTTCCGCCAGGTCCGCGGTTCCCAGTTGCGCGGCGGTCATCGGGATCTTCTTGAGGATCCTTTTCCGCGCGGGCAGCGCGAACGCTTCCAGCGTCTCTTTGCCCACGGTGACCAGCACTTGTTGCGGATCCGGAGACACGGCCTCGGGTTGATCGATGTCCAGGTAGAACGCGCCGTCCTTCTTCGGATTCCGGAACTTCATCGTGGCGTCCTTCTTCGTCCACTGCCACTGAATCATCGCATTGCGGTCGGCGACTTCCGGCGTGTTCCAGCCGGACTCGAAGCTCGCGAAGATGTTTTCGGTCTGCGGCTGAAGCGTGAGCCGCCCGACCTTGTAGCCGCGCTGCCCGGAGTCTTCGCCCGCTAGCGGAATCCGTTTCTGCGTCGCCGGCGAGTAGAGCCCCAGCTGAATCGTCGCGTCACCGACGTACGGGTAGATCGGAACGAAAATCGTCCGCGTGTACTCGATTACCTGCCCTGGCTTCCACTGGCTGGACGGGATGGGCGGAACATGGTCGTCGTTCCACATCAATTCGCTGTCGGCGTCCAGGACGTGGACGAACGCGGTGTAGTCCTGATCGAAATGTGCGTCGGTAGCGACCTCGAACCGGTACGTGATGTCGAGCGGGCTTCCCAGAGGCGCTTTGTCGTGGCTGAGCTTGACGCTCGGCGTCGCCATCGGCGGGGCCGCGGGAGCGGCGCGACGGCAACCCGCTCCGCCGGCCAGCGCAGCGAAAAGCGCCGCCGCACCGAGGGCGACGGAACCGCGGAACCGAGACTCACTCATGGGCGGCGAATGCAGGAGAACGTTCGAAGCACGCGTGAAATGACGTCGTCACGCGATGATAGTTCAGTTGTCGCATCCCCCGCAATCTGTTAGAGTTGCCGCCTTCGCGCCTAGCGCGTCTGCGGCCAAGGCCGTGGCTGGAAAACATGTCACTTGAAGCACTCGGACTCGTCGAAACACGCGGACTGATCGGCGCCATTGAGGCCGCCGACGCGATGGTCAAGGCCGCCAACGTCATCCTCGTCGGAAAAGAGTACATCGGCGCGGGCTATGTGACGGTCATGGTGCGCGGTGACGTCGGCGCCGTCAAGGCGGCGACGGACGCTGGCGCCGCCGCTGCGCGGCGCGTCGGCGAGCTCGTCTCGGTCCACGTCATTCCGCGTCCGCACGCGGAAGTTGAGAAGATCCTGCCTAAAGGGGCGTAGGCCTTAGTGTCTACTCAGCGGTCGCGCAATGGCTGAGCCCGCCGCCCCTTCCTCCGATCGCGATCTTGCGTCCGTGGCCGAAGCGCGCGCGCTCGCACGCCGCGCGAAGCAGGCCTGGCTCGAGCTCGCGGAGTTCAGCCAGGAGCGCATCGACGTGATTGTCGACGCGATGGCCGCGGCGGTCACCCCGCGCGCTGAAGCGCTCGCGCGCCTCGCCGTCGACGAAACCGGGTACGGCGTGGTCGAGGACAAGATCCAGAAGAACCTGTTCAGCGCGCAGAAGGTCTACAACTTCATCCGCCCGATGAAGACCGTCGGGGTGATCGCCCGCCACGACGATCGGCGGGTCGTGGAAATCGCCGAGCCGTTCGGTGTCGTCGCCGCGGTCGTGCCGTCGACCAACCCGACCTCGACGGCGATCTACAAGATCCTCATCTCGATCAAAGCGCGATGCACCGTCGTCCTGAGCCCGCATCCCGCCGCCGTGAAGTGCATCACACGCGTCGCCGAAGTCATGGACGAGGCGGCGCGGCGCGCCGGCGCGCCGGCGGGCGCCATCAACTGGATGACGACCGTCACGCTGGAGGGCACGCAGGAACTGATGAAGCATCGCGACGTCGCGGTCATCCTGGCGACGGGCGGCATGGGGCTGGTCCGAGCGGCGTATAGCGCAGGCAAGCCGGCGTACGGCGTCGGCCCCGGCAACGCGCCCGCGTTCATCGAGCGGACGGCAAACGTCAAGAAGGCCGTGCACGACGTCATTACCGGCAAGACGTTCGACAACGGCGTCCTCTGCTCGTCGGAAAACTCCGTCGTCGTCGACGCGCCGATTGCCGACGAGGTGAAACGCGAGTTCCTCGCGCAGGGCGGCTATTTCATGAATGCCGCCGAGATGGACGCCGTCGCGAAAGGGCTCGTCACGCCGCAACGGCTGCCGAACCCCGCGCTCGTCGGCAAGTCCGCGGTCGCCATCGCCCAGAAGTGCGGGATCACCGTGCCGGCCGAAACGCGCGTCCTGCTCGCGCCGCTCGAGGGCGTGGGCCGCGACTATCCCCTCTCGATCGAAAAGCTCTGCCCCGTCCTCTCGTACTACGTGGTCCAGGACTGGCGCGAGGGCTGCGAGCGCTGCAAGCAGATCCTGCGGTACGGCGGCATGGGCCACACGATGTCCATCCACTCGCAGAACGAGCAGGTGATTCTGGAGTTCGGCCTTCATAAGCCCGCGTTCCGAATCGTCGTCAATTCGCCGACAACGCACGGGTCGGTGGGGTTGTCCACGGGCCTGGACCCGGCGATGACACTCGGGTGTGGCGGCTACGGTGGAAACATCACCTCCGACAACATCACGCCGCGCCACCTGCTCAATATCAAGCGCCTCGCGTACGAGGTGACGCCCGTCGTCAGCCGGTGGGATCGCGGAGCCGGAGCTCCGAGCAGTGCCGCGAGACCCGTTTCGGCTCTTCCGTCGGCGCCGGACCGCCCGGCGGCACCGAAGGGGGTCAGCGCCGACGCCTTATCCAAGCGAATCGACCAGTTCCTGGGGACCCGCGGGTTCGCCCGGGCGCAGGATTCGCGGAGCCCCAGCTCGGACTCCCGTCCGGCCGGCTCCCCGGAGCAGAAGCCGCTCGACTTCGTCTGTGAAGAAGATGTCCGGCTGGCGATTCAGGCCGGACGGAAGCTGGTCGTTTCCGAGCGGGCGATCGTGACCCCTGCCGCGCGCGACCTGGCAACCGAACACCGGGTCTTTACGGTCGCTCCTTGGCGCGGATAAGGCCCCTCTGTTACACTAACGCCACTACTTTGAACGAGATATCTGGATTTCCCTGGCGGCGTCTACTGAGTGCGTCGGTGTTGGCGCTCGTGTCTGTGCGCGTCGCAGACCTTCGCGCGCAGACGACCGTCCCGGCTGCACAGCTTGGCACACCCCCTCCTGTCGTCGCCGCGGCTGGCCCGGCGATGCCGCCAGCGGTCGACGATCTCCAGGCGTTGTCGGCCACCTTTGGGACCACCGCTCAGCCGGCCGCGCCCGGGGTTGGGGTCCAGCCGGCCGCGTCGAGCCCCGTCGGCGATATCCCGACGCCGCTCAACCCCAGGGTCCTTTCTTATATCCAACTGTTTCAGGGGCGGCTCCACGAATTCATCGAAGCAGGCATGAAGCGCGGCAGCAAGTATCTGCCGATGATCCAGGACGTGTTCCGGGCGGAGGGCCTTCCGCTCGACCTGGCCTACGTCCCGTTGGTGGAGAGCGCGTTCAAGCCGACGGCGCTCTCGCGGACGAAGGCGACGGGCGTGTGGCAATTCATGAGCGGAACCGCCCTCGAGAACGGCCTGCGGCGCGACTGGTACATCGACGAGCGCTCGGATCCCGAGAAGGCCACGATCGCCGCCGCGAAGTACCTCGGCACGCTCGGCAAGATGTTCGATGGCGACTGGCACATGGCGCTCGCCTCCTATAACGCCGGGCCGGGACGCCTGCAACGCGCGGCGAAGACGGCGAAGGCGAACGACTTCTGGAAGCTGGCGAAGAGTCCAAAGCTGCTGCCGCGCGAAACCCGTGAGTACGTTCCGATGATCCTCGCGGCCATCGTCATCGCGCGCAGTCCGTACGAATACGGGTTCGACTTCGAAGAAGAGACGGCGCCGGCCTATGAAACCGTGACGCTCCCGCGCCCGGTCGACCTGCGCCGGGTCGCCGAATGGTCGGAGACCCCCCTCGATCAGATCAAGGCGTTGAATCCCGAACTGCGGCGATGGACCACGCCCGTCAAGGACACGCGCTACGAATTGAGAGTGCCGGCCGGCACGGCGGCGCTCGTGAGCGTGCGAATTGTGGAATCGGCTCCGGCGGAACTGGCGTCGCTGACGTTCTACACGGTGAAGCGCGGCGACACGCTGACGCTCATCGCGAAGAAACTGGGCGTCAGCAAGACCGATCTTGCTGAGGCGAACTATCTGCGCTCGACGGCGCGCGTGGTTGCCGGTGACACGCTGATGGTGCCGCAGGAAGTTACCGCGGCGACCGTGCGGATCGATCGTCCTGCGCAGGCGAATGCGAAGGCGCGTTCCACGGTCGTGGCATCGAGCCAGCCGCCTCGACCCGCGGCGAGCGGGGATCGCGTCAAAGTCAGCTACCAGGTCAAGCGCGGTGACACGCTGGTGTCGATCGCCCAGCGCTTCAAGACGACCGTCGCGTCGGTCAAGAGCTGGAACCCTGAGCTCTCCGGAGATCGCCTCAAAGCAGGCGCCCATCTCACTGTCTACGCATCAGGTGACTCGCGCTCTCGCGCTGACTGACGCCCTCAATAGCTGCCAACCGCAGCCTCCAACGACACTGCAGATTCTGCGATCCGCCCGGCAGGACTCCCGCCAAGTCATTGAAAATGCTGGTTCGACCTTCCTGCGACCGAGTTTGCACCGCGAGTTCGCGTGCTCGCCTGTCTTCGCACCGCCGCGGTCTTCGGCGTCGACGCCTGCCCCGTTCACGTAGAGGTGGATGTGTCCTTCGGCCTACCGTCGTTTACGATGGTCGGGCTACCCGACGCCAGCGTCCGCGAGAGTCGCGACCGCGTGCGGAGTGCGATTCGCAATTCAGGCTACGAGTTCCCTCCACATAGGATCACCGTCAACCTCGCGCCCGCCGACGTTCGCAAGGCGGGCGCATCGTTCGATCTGCCGATCGCCCTGGGCATCCTGGCCGCGTCGGGCGTCGTCGAACGGCGTCACGCCCCGGACCTGATCCTGCTCGGCGAGTTGTCACTCGACGGGTCCATTCACGCGACGCGCGGGGTCCTGCCGATCGCCGCAGCGGCCCGGCGCGACGGGCTGCGCGGCATTCTGCTTCCGGCCGCGAATGCCGGTGAGGCGACGATCGTGACCGGGCTGGACGTCCTGCCCGTATCGTCACTGGCCGAAGCCGTCCGGGCGCTGAACGATCCTTCACTCGCGCGCCTTTCCCCACCCGCCCTACCTGCCCTGCCTGGCCCACCAGCCCAGGCAGCTTCAACGGACTTCTCCGACGTGCGCGGGCAGTTGCTGGCGCGCCGCGCACTGGAGATCGCCGCGGCAGGCGCGCACAATCTGCTGCTGGTCGGTCCGCCAGGCGCCGGAAAGACCATGATGGCGCGGCGGCTCGCCGGCATCCTGCCGCCGTTGACGTTCGACGAAGCGCTCGAAGTCACATCGGTCCATTCTGTCGCCGGCCTGCTGCGACCGGGCGCGGGCCTCTTGAGCGAACGCCCGTTCCGCGCGCCGCACCACACCATTTCTCACGCCGCGCTGGTAGGCGGGGGTTCGCAGCCCCGGCCGGGCGAAGTCAGCCTCGCGCATCATGGAGTGCTCTTCCTCGACGAGATGCTCGAGTTCCACAGACACGTCCTCGAAGTGCTGCGGCAGCCGCTCGAAGAAGGCGCGGTCACGGTGGCGCGCGCCGCCCGGACCGCTCTCTTCCCTGCCCGCTTCATGCTGGCCGGCGCGATGAATCCATGTCCCTGCGGGTTTCTCGGCGACGGCACGCGCGAGTGCCGATGCACGCCGCTTCAAATTGCGCGGTATCAGCACCGACTGTCGGGACCGCTGCGGGATCGCCTCGACCTGACGGTTGAAGTGCCGGCGCTTCCACCCGAGATGCTGGAAGAAGGCACTCGCGGCGAATCGTCCGCCGCCGTGCGCGCGCGCGTCGTCGCCGCTCGCGATCGGCAGGCGCGGCGTTACGAAGACACCGGCATCCGGGCCAATGCCGCCCTGACACCCACGCTGATGGCGAGGCATTGCGCCACGGACCGGGGAGGAATGCGCGTTCTCTCGACGGCCGTCAGCCGACTATCGTTGAGCGCTCGCGGATACGACCGCGTGCGCAAGGTGGCACGGACGATCGCAGACCTGGCCGGCGTCGAGAGCATCAGCGCCGAACACCTGGCGGAGGCGTTGCAGTTCAGGGGCTGAGCGCGCCCTACGGTTTCACGGTCACGGCTAACGCCGCGGTTGCCCAGTTGGTCGCGGCGGCGGAGATGAACTGGTCGTGACTGTGGGGAAAGCCGCTTTCGAAGAACGGCTGAACGGAAAGCGCACGGCTCGGCACGTACCACGATCCGTCGGCAAGCTGCGAATTGAGGAGGAACTGCGCGCCGCGCTTGAAGACTGGATCGTCGGGCGACATCGCCCCGCTCTCTTCGAGCGCCAAGAGCGCCTCGCCCGTTGCGTACGCGTCGGATCCCAGCGTCGGCAACTGCGCCCATCCGCCGTCCCTGCGCTGCTCGCCAGCCAGCGCGCGCGCCGCTGCCTGGATTCGTGTCTTGGCGGCGCGGGTCCAGCCAAGACCGAGGAGTTGGAACGCGCGATCTTCGGTCGTCGTGACCGGCGCATTCGCCAGCCACGCGGCCGCGCGGCGAACGGCGGCGTCGTACTCCGCGCGCCCGTTCTTCGGCGCGTACATCTGCAGCGATCGCATCGACAGCGCCGTCACCTGGATGTCGCTCGACTCGATCGGCGGACGATGCGCGACGATGCGCCAGTGGCCGGCTGCCGCCTGCTGGCGGAGCACGAACTGGGCCATCGCGTCGGTCGCCTCGCTGGCCGGAACGGCTTCCGCCGAGAGTCCAAAAAGGATGTAGCTGACGGTATCAGCATCGCCGGGGATCCCAATCCCCTATAACGCCCGCTCGCGCCAGCTGTCCAGGTATTTCACCATCTTCTCAGCCTGGTCCTGCGCGATTTCCTCGTCGACGCGAATGCCGTGGCTGCGGGCCAGCGCGACCGCCACCGCGGTCAGGCTGTTGTTGTGACACGAGACGCATCCCGCCTTCTTCAGAAACGTGACGTCGTTCTGTTGCAGCAGCGGGAGGCTGCGCTCGACCGCGGCGCGTGCCGACACTGCGGGGGCCGGCTTCGGGACCGGCGCCGCCGTTCCGCCCACGTCCGCCGCGCCGGCCTTCTTGAGCACGTCGACGACCGGCGTGTTGCCGCGACGCCGGGCCGCGTTCACCGCGTTCTGACCATCGGCCAGTTTCGCGTCGATGTCAGCGCCGCGATCGATGAGCGCTTTGATGAGATCCGCAGGAAGGAGATCCGTCGCCGCCGCACGCGCGAGGATGTCGGTGCCCTTGAAGCTCAGATCGGCCCGTCGCGCTAGCAGCGGCCGTAACAACCTCGCGTCGAAGTCTGGAGGCGCGATATCCTTCGCGGCCTGCGCCACCGCCGCCGCCTCCATCGACGGCAGCAACAGGTCGACGCACTCTGGACACTGAGCCTGAAGCGCAAGCGCGAGCGCGAAGGCGCCGCCACCATTCAGCGCCGCGCCGGCGCTCTGCAGGACACGGATGATCGCCGGATCGCCGACGTACGCGGCCATCAGCAGAGGGGCGGTTGTTCCCGGCTCCTTCGGCGACGCATCGGCCCCGCGTTCGAGCAGCAACTTGACGACGCGCGCGTTTCCGGGGACGCCGGCTGCGACCGCGAGCGGGGTGCGCCCATCAGCGGATCGCGCGTTGACGCGTGCGCCGCGATCGAGGAGCAGCTGCACCTTCCCGGCATCTCCAGCCGCCCACATCAGGGCTGTGGCACCTGCGTCGTTGGCCGCGTTTGGATCGGCGCCTTCATCGAGCAACTTCCGAACCGCCGCGGCGTCGCTGTTCAGTACAGCGGTCATCAACGGCGGCGTCGGCCGCGGTGGCGCGTCACCGGACAATTCGTCCGGCCATTCGGCGCCCTGATCGATCCAATCCCTGATGATCCGGACCTGCTCCGGTTTCAGCGCGCCGGTCGGCGGCATCTGCGTGCCGAACTCGCTGCCGATCAGCCGGAGATAGAGCCGGCTTCCGGCGCTGTTGCCGGGGCCAATCATGGCGAACGATCCGCCGCGCATCGCGTCCGCGCGGCGATCGAGACGGAACCTGTTCTGCTGAATGGTCGGCCCATGGCACCCGATGCAGTTTTGCCGGAAGATCGGTTGCACGTCGCGGCCGAAGTCGACGCGATCCGATTGCGCGCGACTGGGAACCTGGCCACCGGCGATCGCGATAATCGCGATGCCGGCGCCCACGAGAAGACGACTTCGCATGTAGAGGTTTCTGAACGGCGCTACTGTTGCTGGGCGCGCAAGACGCGGAGGCTGCCCGGGTCGTTGGCGCGCAGCGGCTCGGTGAACCTCGTGCCCGCGTTGCTGAGATCGCCATTGACCTCGTCACCCTCGGGCTTCGTCCCTTTGTGCACCCACGTGACGAGGTCGTCGAACGACCTGATCATCTCCGGCTGACTGAAGCCGCAATGACCGGCGATGCGATAGATGCGCTGCGTCAGGAGCGACTGCTTCCCCGCCGTCACGACGGCCTGCTTCAAACGTTGCTCGAGAAAGATCGGCACGAACAAGTCGCCGGTGCCGTGCATCGTCAAGGTTGGGCGTTCGAGCTTGCCGTCGAAGGGGACGAGCTCGTCGTACGGACCCGTCGGGGTTCGGATCTCTTTGTCCTCGGCCTTGCGTCGCGCGTTGGCGTTCAGCGTATCGGCGGTCAGGCCCAAGCCCTCGTCTATCGCGTACTTGATCTGGGTCGTCATGACCGCGCGGTTCGACGGCGTGGTGCTGCCCGCGATCGCCCCGCCGCTGATGTTGCCCGCGAACCGCTGGGCCAGGCCTTCAATCGCGAACGGTCGCGGCCCGCCGCTGATCTGAATTTCGACGCTCGCGAGCTGCCGGCCCTTCGCCGTGTAGTCCGGCGCCTTGCCCAGGATCTCGTTCATCCTGGCGAGGTCCTGCTGCATCGTGTCCAGCTTGAACTGGACGCCCGTAATCACCTCGGCCGCAGCACCGGTCGCTGCAAAGAAGTCGAAGAGTTCAGGTCCCGCCGGACACATCGCCAGGCCGCCGGCGAACGTCGTTGGAAACTCGTGCATGCCGAGCAGCGTGACGTGGCCGCCCATCGACGTGCCGGTGAGGAAAACCCGCTGAGGCGCGCGTCCGTTGTTGAACTTGGTGAAGAGATCCGTCAGCGCCATCGTGTCGAGCAGCCCCTGCCCCGGCACGTAGCCATTGCAGCGGTAGCTCGACGCCGCCCACGCAAAGCCTTCCCTGATCAGGTGCTCGCGAATCGGAGAGTTGCCCACGCGGAGGGCCGACCCGTTCGTGCCCGCGTTCGAGACGAATCCATGCGCGTAGAGCACAAACTCGCCGTTCCAGCTGTCGGGTATCTCAACCCGGTAGATTCCGCCCTCGTACTGCCCGAAGAACGCTTTCGCGCCGGGCAGCGCGTCGAACTTCGGATCGCCCAGTTGCCATTCCTGCTGAGGACACGGCACGGGCGTGATGCCCGGTCGGCCAACGGCCGCGGGCCGGCTCGTGAGCGCGGACGCCATCAGCGCCGCGGCGAAGGCGAATGCGAATCCGCGTGAGCGCACTGGACTCTCCTTGACCTTGTAGGGCGGGTCCTTCCGGACCCGCCTGACCTTCGCCGGGTCCAAAAGGACCCGGCCTACAACTCGCTACTTGGGCAGCGCGAACGCCGTCAGCGTGCCGCCGGACGGAATGACGACGTACTGCCGGCCGTCCAGCTGATAGGACGTTGGCGGGCCGAAGATCGGCGCACCGGTCTGATACGTGAAGAGCTGTTTGCCGCTTCGCGAATCGGCCGCGAAGAAGCTGCCGTCGTGATCGCCGCTGAACACGACGCCGCCGGCGGTCGCCAGCACGCCAGCCCATCCGGCCCCGTCGTACTTCAGTTCCCATTTGCGATCGCCCGTGAGGGGATCAATCGCCCGCAGCGCCCCCCAACTCTTCGGATCGCTAATCGGGCTGACGGTCCCGCCCATCGTCCGATCGCCGAGCGCGGCATTCGGAGGGAGGGGCCGCATGATGAAGCGCGCGCAGGTCTCGCGTGCCGTCACGAAGAACAAACGCAGGCTCGCGTCGTACGACGGGGACATGAAATTCGTGCCGCCGTACCAATCGGGACACGTGATGTTCGTGCCGGCCGCGTTCGGCTCCTGATCGGGCAGGACCTGCGGCTTGCCGTCGGGGCGAATCTCGGTGGCCCACGTGGTCTTGACGAACGGCTTACCGAGAATCAGCCGGCCATTGGTGCGGTCGAGGACGTAGAAGAAGCCGTTGCGGTTGGCCATCATCACGACCTTTCGCGGGGCGCCGTTGATCGTCAGGTCGGCCAACACCGGAATCTCGTTCGCGTCCCAGTCATGCGTATCGTGCGGCGTGAACTGGAAATGCCACCGCAGCTTCCCCGTATCCGGATCGAGCGCGAGCAGCGAGTCGGTGTAGAGATTGTCGCCAGGACGGACTTCGCCGTTCCAGTCCGGATTCGGGTTGCCGGTGCCCCAGTACAGGAGATTGAGCGCGGGATCGTAGCTTCCGGACAGCCACGTCGGTCCACCGCCGCGGGCCCAGATGTCGCCGGACCACGTCTCGCTGCCGGGCTCGCCGGGGCCGGGCGTCGAGTAGAAGCGCCACACGCGTTTGCCCGTGGCGGGCTCGTACGCATCGATGAATCCGCGATTGGCGTACTCGCCCCCCGCCACGCCGACGATCACTTTGTCGTTGACGATCAGCGGCGCGCCCGTTCCGGCATAGCCGTCCTTGACCGCGGCCATCTCGATGTCGTACGCGACCTTTCCGGTACTCATCTCGAGCGCAACGAAATGCGCGTCGAGGGTCACCATGAAGAGCCGGCTGTGCAACACGGCAAAACCGCGGTTCACGAGGCCGCAGCACACTTTCAGTCCTTCCGGCATCGGGCGCTGGTAGTGCCAGATCTGCTTGCCGGTTCGCCCGTCGATGGCCCACGCGTGTTGGCTGCCGTTCCCGGTACTTGCCCCGCCAGTGACATAGAGGATCCCGTCGATGACGATCGGCGTCGCTTCGAACTTGGTGTTGACGCCCGTCTGAAAGGCCCACTGGCCGGCGAGACGGTCCGCGTTCGCCGCGGTGATCTGCTTGAGCGGACTGAAGCGTTGTCCCGTGTAGTCCCCGGAATACGTCAGCCAGCGCGACGGATTCGCCAGGCCATCGAGCAGATCTTTCGTCGAAATGTCTTGTGCGCGCATGGTCGCGGCCATGGTCGTGGCGAGTGCGATCGCCCAGAACGCGCGGTGTCGTGTGATTCGCATGAGTTGGCTCGCTCTATGTAAGGTGTTGCGGCATAGTATCGCGAAACGCATGAATCAGGGCTGATTTGGTCCCTTTCGACTGATGTTCGCCGTGCACATTCGCGCTTGGGCGACTGATATCGCGTGTGATACAGTTCAAAAGCTTCAGCCGAATTCGTTCGGGCCATCTCCTTGTTGCGCAAGTCGATAGCGGAACTCTTATTAGACGAATGAGCGGCAGACGTTACACGATCGTGATCGCCGACCGATCCAGCGGCGTGGTCCGCCGGGTGACGATCAGTCTGCGTCCGACGTTGATCGCGGTGGGCATCGTTCTCGCGTTGCCGATCCTCATCGGACTCGGCGCCAAGTGGAGCGCGCGGACCGAGATCGATCAACTGCGCACGAACAACACGGTGCTTCAATTCGAAAACGGCAACTATCGCACGGCCACGGGCGAGCTGACCGGCCAGATTCAATCGCTCGAGTCCGTGATCAACGATCTTGGAACGCGGACGGTTCTGGATCCGGCACAGGCGCGCGCGATTCAAAAGCTGCCCGCCGTCGTCCGCGCCCGCGCGGCAGGCGGCAGTGCCGCGCCGAATGCGACGGTCTCCGAGCTTGCGAAGACGCCGTTGTCGTCGCCGGAAGACACGTTCGGCGTCCTGCGCGCGCTGCTGCAGGGCCTGGAGAACCGGCTGACCTACGTGCGGCGCGACGTCGAGCGCCGCGAGGCGCTGGCGGCATCAACGCCGTCGATCTGGCCGGCGCACGGCTGGTTGACGGGGTACTTCGGCGGCCGCGCCGATCCGTTCACCGGCGAGCCTGGCTACCATCAAGGCATCGACATTTCGACGGACAAGGGCCAGCCTGTCTTCGCGACCGCTGACGGCACCGTCGAGTCCGCTTCGTATACAGGCGACTACGGCAACCTGATCGTGATTCGCCACGGCTTCGGCCTCAGCACGCGGTACGGGCATCTGAGTTCGTACGCGGTGAAGCCGGGCGTGAGCGTGAGACGCGGTGACGTCATCGGCTACGTCGGCGCCACGGGCCGGGCCACCGGATCCCACCTGCACTACGAGATTCTCGCCAACGGGCAACTGCTCAATCCGCTGAACCTCCTCACGACGCAGCCCGTCAACAATCAGTAGGTCGGGCCGTTCCCGCTACACGGAAGGGCGTTCGCTGCGCTACAATGGACGGATACCCGGGCTCCGCCTTTCCCTCTAGATGCTCGATAAGCTACTCGCCAAAGTCGTCGGGACCCAGAACGATCGCGAACTGAAGCGTCTGCGCCCGATCATCGCCGAAGTCAACGCCTTCGAGGCGGCGATTCAGGCCCTGCCGGACGACCAGCTCCGCGGCAAGACCGCCGAATTCCGCGCGCGCCTCGCCAACGGCGAGACGCTCGACGACCTGCTGCCCGAAGCGTTCGCGGTCGTGCGCGAGGCCGGCCGGCGCGTGCTCAGCATGCGGCACTTCGACGTGCAACTCATCGGCGGCGCCACGCTTCACAAAGGCAAGATCGCCGAGATGAAGACGGGCGAAGGCAAGACGCTCGTCGCAACGCTTCCTGCCTACCTCAACGCGCTCGAAGGCAAAGGCGTCCACGTCGTCACGGTGAACGACTATCTCGCACGACGCGACTCGGAGTGGATGGGCAAGATCTACCGGTTTCTCGGCATGACCGTGGGCGTCATTCAGCACGAGCTGAACGATGCCGAGCGTCAGGTCGCGTACGGCTCCGACATCACGTACGGCACGAACAACGAGTTCGGCTTCGACTACCTGCGCGACAACATGAAGTTCGAGCTCGCGCACTACGTCCAGCGCGGGCATCACTTCGCCATCGTCGACGAAGTGGACAGCATCCTCATCGACGAGGCGCGCACACCGCTGATCATTTCCGGCCCGGCCGAGGAGAGCACCGACCTGTACTACGAGGTCGATCGCATCATCCCGCGCCTGAAGATGGGCGCCGTGACGCAGGGTGACACCAAGGCCGAGGATCGCGAGGCGCTCGAAGCGACCGGCGACTACATCAAGGACGAGAAACACAAGACCGTGACGCTGACCGAAGGCGGCATGGCCAAGTGCGAGCAGATGCTCGCCCATCGCCTGCAGCCCGGCGGGCTCTACGACCCGGCGAACATGCCGCTGCTCCACCACATCAATCAGGCCCTGCGGGCGCACGCCCTGTTCCACCGCGACGTCGACTACATGGTGAAGGACGGCGAGGTCGTCATCGTCGACGAGTTCACCGGACGCCTGATGCCGGGCCGCCGCTGGAGCGACGGATTGCACCAGGCGGTCGAGGCGAAAGAGAAGGTGAAGATCGAGCGTGAGAACCAGACGCTCGCGACCGTCACCTTCCAGAACTACTTCCGCAAGTACAAGAAACTGGCCGGCATGACTGGCACGGCCGACACGGAAGCCGAAGAGTTCGCCAAAATCTACAACCTGGACGTCGTCGTCATTCCGCCGAACCGCACGCTCCGTCGCGTCGAAAATCCCGATCTGGTCTACCGGACCGAGAAGGAGAAGTGGGACGCGATCGTCGAGGAGATCGTCAACGAGCACGCCAAGGGCCGGCCCGTGCTCGTCGGCACGGTGTCGATCGAGAAGTCGGAAAAGCTCTCGACGATGCTCGACCGCCGCGGCCTGAAGCGCGGCACGACGACGGGCGGCGGCGTGGACAAGCACGTCGTGCTGAACGCGAGGTACCACGCGCAGGAGGCCGAGTTCGTCGCCCAGGCCGGGCGAAAAGGCTCCGTCACGATCGCGACCAACATGGCCGGCCGCGGCACCGACATCCTGCTCGGCGGCAACGCGGAGTTCATGACGCGGCAGCAGTGCCTCGCCGAAGAAGTGGCCGAGCGGCTGCCGAAAGGCGAAGAGCGGTTCGTCGAGGACGAGGAGTACGTCTACTTCTTCCACATCGACGCGTTCTACCGCGTCAAGAAGGCGGATTACGAGCGCGTCTTCGCGTATTTCAAGAAGCAGTGTGACGCCGAGCACGAGGACGTCGTCGCGCTCGACGGCCTGCACATCGTCGCGACCGAGCGGCATGAAGCGCGGCGCATCGACAACCAGCTGCGCGGCCGCGCCGGCCGCCAGGGTGACCCGGGCGCGTCACGCTTCTTCCTCTCGCTCGAAGACGATCTGATGCGGATCTTCGGCTCGGACCGTATCTCGGGCCTGATGCAGAAGCTGGGCATGGAAGAAGGCGTGCCCATCGAGCACGGCATGGTCACCCGCGCGATCGAGCGCGCGCAGAAACAGGTCGAGGCGCAGAACTTCTCCGTCCGCAAACACCTGCTCGAGTACGACGACGTGATGAACAAGCAGCGCGAGAATATCTACGCGTTGCGCCGTCAGATTCTCGAGGGCCAGATCCGCCTGCAGGACGAGGACGGCCAGGAGCAGGCGCAGGACTCGCGCGAGTATCTCTTTGATCTCGCGGAGGAAATCCTCGACGCCGCCATCGACACGTTCGCCGCGCGCAGCGCGGATTTCGAGTCGTGGGATCTCGACGCGCTCAAGGTCGAGGTCAACCGCATCTTCGCGATCGACGCCTCAGCGCTCGACTTCAGCGACCGCACGTCCGACGAAATCCGCGAGATGCTGTGGACGCAGATCGCCGCGTCGTACGACGAGAAAGAAAAGCTGGTGGGCCGCGAGATCCTGCAGCGCGTCGAGCGCGACATCATGCTGCAGATCGTCGACAGCCAGTGGAAGGACCACCTCTACAGCCTCGACCATCTGAAGGAAGGCATCGGTCTGCGCGGGTACGGCCAGCGCGATCCGCTGGTCGAATACAAGAAAGAGAGCTTCGCGCTCTTCCAGGCAATGAAAGAGCGCGTGGACGAGGAAATCGTCCGCTATCTCTGGTGGCTGCGCCCCGTGTCGAATGAGGAGGCGCCCGTCGTCCGGCGTCCGGCCGCGCGGCGGCCCCCGCCGCTGATCCTGAACGATCCGTCGGCGGCCGCGCCGTCGCCATTTGGCGCCACGCGCGCGCAGACGGCGGAGGCCAGCCCGTTCGGGCCGGCGCCTGGGAGAAACGACAAGCAGCCGGCGCGCGTCGGTGGCGACGACGCGACGCCCAAGACCGTTCGCCGAGACGAGCCGAAGGTCGGCCGCAACGATCCGTGCCCGTGCGGCAGCGGGAAAAAGTACAAGAAGTGCCATGGAGCGGCCGCGTGACGCGAGTCACCAGTCGCCAGTCACGAGTCGTCAGTCGGGCCGACGTGCGTCGGCCCTTTTTTGTATCTGCCTATGCCAACAAAAGCTGAGACCCAGTCCCTCCTTTCAATCGAATCCGGTCTCGCGACGGCCTTGACCTTCGACGACGTCCTGCTCGTCCCGCAGCATTCCGATGTCGTGCCGATGCAGGTGGACGTCAATACACGGCTGACGCGCAACATCCGGCTGGCGGTGCCGCTGGTGAGCGCGGCGATGGACACCGTGACCGAGTCCGGCCTCGCAATCGCGATGGCGCAGCACGGCGGCCTCGGCGTCATCCACAAGAACCTGCCGATCGACGAGCAGGCGACCGAAGTCGATCGCGTTAAGCGGTCCGAGAGCGGGATGATCGTCAATCCGATCACGCTCTCCCCGACGCACCGGATCTACGAGGCGCTCGAGCTGATGAAGAAGTACCGCATCTCGGGCGTGCCGATCACCGATGATGGCAGCAAGGAAGGCCGTCTCGTCGGCATTCTGACGAACCGCGACCTGCGTTTCGAGAACAACGTCGGCCGGCCGATCGCCGAGGTGATGACGAAGGATCAGCTCATCACCGTGCCTGTCGGCACGACGCTCGACGCCGCGCGAGAGATTCTCCATCGCCACAAGGTCGAGAAGTTGCTGGTCGTCGATCGTGAGTTCCGGCTCAAAGGGCTCATCACCGTCAAGGACATCCAGAAGGCGGTCAAGTACCCGGCGGCGTCGAAGGACTCCCTGGGCCGCCTGCGGTGCGGGGCCGCCGTGGGTGTGGCGCGCGACACGGTCGAGCGGGCTGAAGCCCTCGTCGCCGCCCACGTCGACGTCCTCGTCGTCGATACGGCGCACGGCCATTCGCAGGGCGTCCTGGACATGGTGCGCACGCTCCGGAAGCGGTTTACAGACGTCGACCTGATCGCCGGCAACGTCGCGACCGCCGAAGCGACCGAAGCCCTGATCGCGCTCGGCGTGGACGCGGTGAAGGTCGGCATCGGCGCCGGATCGATTTGCACGACGCGCGTCATCGCCGGCATCGGCGTTCCGATGATTACGGCCGTGATCGACTGCGCCCGCGCCGCGGCGTCGCACGACGTCCCGGTCATCGCGGATGGCGGCATCCGCTTCTCCGGGGACATCACCAAGGCCATCGCGGTCGGCGCGAGTTCGACGATGATCGGCAATCTGTTCGCCGGCACCGACGAGAGCCCGGGCGAGATCATTCTGTATCAGGGCCGGAGCTTCAAGGACTACCGCGGCATGGGATCGATCGGCGCGATGCGCCGCGGCAGCCGCGATCGTTACTTCCAGGATGAATTCAACCTCGACACGCCGGACGGCAGCGACAAGCTCGTGCCCGAGGGCATCGAAGGCCGCGTCGCGCACAAAGGCAGCGTCGCGGGCCTCATCTATCAGCTCGTCGGCGGTCTGCGCGCGGGGATGGGTTACTGCGGCGCCAGGAACATCCCGACACTGCAGCGGCAGGCCAAGCTGATCCGCATCACGCCCGCCGGCGTGCGCGAGAGCCACGTCCACGACGTGGCGATCACCAAGGAAGCGCCGAACTACCGATCGGAGTGAATTGGGTAGTTGGGTAATTGGGTAGTTGGGTAATTGATTTGAATCACGCGCACGTCTAAATCTCCGTGCGCGATCCGGACCTCGAGCGCGTCCGCGCCTGGCCTCGGCAGCTTCTCCGCCCACTCGACCACGAGCACGCCATCAGCTGCGATTTCGTCCAGGCCCAGCTCGTCGATTTCGCGCGGGTCGTCGAGACGGTAGAGGTCGACGTGAAATAACGCCACGCGTCCACCTCGGTATTCCTGCACGAGCGTGAACGTCGGGCTGCTGACCTCGCCTGGCGCCACACCAAGTCCTTCAGCCATCCCGCGCACGAACGCCGTCTTCCCCGCGCCCAGATCGCCGAAGAGCAGGACGACGGCGCCTGCCTCGAGCGAGGCCGCAAGGTTGCGTCCAACGGCTGACGTCTCGGCCTCTGAATGTGTGATGAGTGTCTGCGTCACGATTCAGGTCCGCCTGAAGGCGGACGCCACGTCCGTCAGCTGGATCCTTGTTCCCGACCCGCGACGCGCCGGCGTGCCGTCAGTTCGAGGACCGCGTCACCGAGGTGGCCGGCGACGTCCGCGGACGTCATCGCGATATCACCAGAATCCGCTTCGGCAAGATCGCCGGCCATTCCGTGCAGGTAGACCGCCAGCTTGCACGCGGCTTCGGCATCGAGCAGCTGCGCCAGCCATGCCGCGATCATTCCCGTGAGCACGTCGCCGGTGCCGCCGGTCGCCATCCCTGGATTGCCGGTGGGGTTGATGAAGATCTTTTCGTCCGGCGTCGCGATGATCGTCCGGTGTCCCTTGAGCACGACGTACACGTGATGCGCGGCGGCGAAGTTGCGCGCGATCTCGAGCCGGCTCGCCTGCACCTCGTCGGCCGACATACCGACGAGCCGGCCCATCTCGCCCGGATGCGGCGTGATGATGACGTCGCGCCCTTCGCGGCCCGCGAGCTTGTCCGGCTCCTCGCTGAACGCGTTCAGGCCATCCGCATCGATGACGATGGGCATGGTCGCGCGGTCGACCAGTTGCTGGACGAACCTCCGCGTTCCCGCGTCCCGTCCGAGCCCAGGCCCGATCGCGATCACGTCGCGTGCGAGCTCGAGCAGGCGATCGACTTCCTGCGGATCGAGACCTTCGTCCGTTTCGGCCAGCGCCTCGGTCATGTACTCCGGGCCCATCGTGGCCACGATGGCCTGACACGTCGCCGGCGTCGCGACCGTGACGAGCCCGGCGCCGGAGTGTAGTGCGCCGAGGGCCGCCAGGTGCGCAGCGCCCGTCTTCCCTCTCGAACCCGCGACGACGAGCACGTGGCCGTAGTCGCCCTTGTGGCTGTCCGCCGAGCGCGGCGTAATCAACGGCCGCATCGTGCCCCGCGTGAGCAGCGAGATTCGCGGGCCGTCGAGCGCCTCGAGCACGTCGCCGGGCACGCCGATGTCGGCGATCACGATGTCGCCCGCATGCGTCTCGCCTGGCGGCAGCACGAGCGGCAGCTTGGGCGCGGCCAGCGTGACGGTGAGGGACGCCTCGACCGACGGCCCGATCGGTTCGTGCGAGTCCGCGGACAGGCCCGACGGCAGGTCGATGGCGACCACGGGAATGCCCGACGCGTTGACGTCGGCGATGACGGACTCGATCAGCCCGCTGACCGGCGCGTTGAGGCCGGTGCCGAAGATCGCGTCGACGATCAGCGTGCAGTCGCTGACTTCGGAGAAATGCAGTTCCCACGCCTGGCTGTCGCCGATCTCGACGACGGTCAGGCCGAGCCGGCCGAGGATCTCGAGATTGGTCCGCGCGTCGCCGCGCACGTCCGCGACGCGGCCCATCAGAAAGACGGAGACGTCCACGCCGCGCTGAAGCAGCGTCCGCGCGACGACGAAGCCGTCGCCGCCGTTGTTGCCGCGTCCGCAGAGCACCGCGACCTGCCGCTCCGCGAGGTCGTTGTACATCGCCTCCATGGCCGCGACGGTCTGCCGGCCGGCGTTCTCCATGAGGACGAGCGAGGAAATGCCGATGTCGTCGATCGTGCGGCGATCGGCCTCGCGCATTTGAGCGGCGTTCAGTACACGCATCGAGGTTATTCGGAAGGCTGAGTCGACACTAAGGACACAAAGGAATGATAGCGCCTTTGTGGCGACTCAGCGTTCTGATGTACCCTCAACCCTCTATGGGAGCTATCGTCAACGTCAACGGCCGCATCTCCGATCAGGCGCATGCGGCGATTTCGGTCTTCGACCACGGCTTTCTCTATGGCGAGGGCGTGTACGAGACCTTGCGGACCTACAACGGGCACCCGTTCCTCTTCGACCGGCACATGCGCCGGCTCCGAAACTCGGCCGACATGCTCGCCCTCTCGGTCCCGCTGAGCGACGCCGAGATCGACGCACGCTTCCGCGAGACGATGCAGGCCGCCGGCCTGGGCGACGGACCGGAGCGCGAGGCCTACATCCGGATCCTGGTCACGCGCGGCATCGGTGAGCTCACGTACGATCCCGCGGCCTGCCCCACGCCATCGGTCGTCGTCATCGTCAAGCCGAACGTCGATCCGCCGCCGGAGGTGTTTCAGCGCGGCGTGAAGGTCACGCTCGTGTCCACGGTGCGCAACCATCCGGGATCGGTCAACCCGCTGATTAAATCGAACAACCTGATCAACAACGCCCTCGCCATGCAGGAAGCATTTCGCCACGGCAGCTTCGAGGGCATCATGCGGAATTACCGCGGCGAGCTCGCGGAGTGCACCCAGTCCAACTTCTTCATCGTGAAGGACGGCGCCGCGCTGACGCCGCCGATCGACGCGGGTCTGCTGCCCGGCATCACGCGCGCGTTCCTGTTCGAGGTCGGCGCCGAGGCTGGCATCGGCGTGCGGGAGGCCGTCCTCAAGGACGCGGATCTCTTTGGTGCAGATGAGTGCTTCCTGACGAGCACGACGCGTGAAGTCGTTCCGATCGTTCAGGTCGACGATCGAAAAATCGGATCGGGCGCGCCGGGCAGAGTCACGCTCACACTTCTGAATGCGTTTCGCGCGCGCGCGCGCGGCATGAGTGTCCGACAGCCCGCGGTTTCGTAACGACGATTTGGTGCGCGAGATCACGACATCCGTCGTTGACGGGTTCTTTACGGCGCGATAGATTTTCTCCTCCTACCAGCAGGCGCCCTTCACGGTAACCAGCAGTCGGTCCCGATCCAGCTGCGCAACGCGAGGGGTACGTCATGAAGTACGTGTTCAGGGTTTCGTGCGCGACGCTGGCATTGGTATGGGCCGCGGGTCTGTACTCCGTTGGACGAACGACGTCCGGTCCCACCGAAGCGCCCGCGGGCTTCGACACCGGCACCAACGGGTTCGTGGATCAACCGACGCTCGACGCGGATCGCGCGACGTTCGAGGAGCGCGACGACGTGGCAAAGGGGCTGGGACCCGTCTACAACGCGCAGTCCTGCGCCGAGTGCCACGGAAATCCCGTGACCGGCGGCATCAGCCAGGTCGTCGAGCTGCGCGCCGGGCATTTCAACGGCACCACGTTCGTCAACGCTCCGGGCGGATCGCTCATCAACGATCGCGCGACCCACGCCGCTATTCAGGAGCGCGTGCCGCCGGGCTACGAGGTGCGCACGTTCCGTACGTCGCTGAACACGCTGGGCGACGGCTTCGTCGAGGCGATCGACGACAACACGCTCATCATGATCGCCAACAACCAGCCGGCGTCCATGCGCGGCGAGGTGATTCAGGTCCCCGTCCTCGAGATGCCCGGGGCCCTGCGCGTCGGCCGCTTCGGCTGGAAGAATCAGCAGGCCAGCCTGCTGTCGTTCTCGTCGGACGCCTATCTGAACGAACAGGGCATCACGAACCAGTTCAACCTGGTCGAGAACACGTCACTCGGCCGCTTCGTCGGGTTCGGATCGAGATTCGATCCCGTGGCGGATACGGCGCCGTTCGGCGAAGATCCCGAGGGCGATATCTTCAAGTTCGCCGAGTTCATGCGCAGCACGAAGGTTCCGCCGCGCGGGCCGATGACAGCGGATGTCACCGCAGGATCGGCGCTCTTCGACGTCATCGGCTGCTCGACCTGTCACGTCCGCAACATCGTGACGGCCCACGCCGGCACGACGATCAACGGCGGCGCGTTCGCCGTGCCGCCGGCCCTCGGCGACAAGCTGATCCATCCCTTCGGCGATTTCCTGCTGCACAACATCGGCACGGGCGACGGCATCGTGCAGAATGGCGGCGCGACCACGCGCAACAAGATGCGCACGGCGCCGCTCTGGGGCGTGCGCACGCGCGACCGGCTGATGCACGACGGGCAGTCGCTGACGTTCGAAGACGCGATCCTGCGGCACGGCGGGCAGGCGATCGCATCGCGGCTGCAGTTCCTGTCGTTGAACACCGCGCAAAGGAATCAGGTCGTCGCGTTCCTCCACTCGCTGTAACGCGTCAAGACCAACGGGCGGGGCCGGACGGTCCCGCCCGTCTTCATGCGCGGCACACCAACGGCCGCTCCGTTTCGAGCGCGGCGAGCACGGCGTCCACGTCGGCGTCGTTGTTGTACGCGTGGAACGACACGCGCAAGCCTGTCCCCCGCGCTGACGCGATGATCCCGCGCGTGGCAAGGCGACGGACGAGCTCTCCCGCATCCGTCGACCGCACGACGACGAGCGGTCCGCGTCGCGCAGGGTCCGCCGGCGTGGCGACGTCGAACCCCTGCGCCCGCACGCCATCGGCAAAGCGACCGACGAGCCGGCTGACCTGGCGCTCGACGGCATCCAGGCCGATCGATTCCAGCAGCGCGAGGCCCGCGGCGGCGGCATACGCATTGGGCACGGCCGGCGTCCCGGCATGGAATCGCGTCGCGCTCGACGGCCAGTCGAGCGGCTCGAGCGAGAACGCGAACGGCTGGACGCGGCCGAACCAGCCCGTGACGAGCGGCTCGAGCCGTTCGATCAGCGCGCGGCGGACGTAGAGAAACGCCACGCCGGACGGGGCCAGCAAATACTTCAACGCGCCGGTCACCATGAAGTCGACGCCGAGCGCATGCACGTCGAGCGGGGCCGTGCCCGTCCGCTGATAATCGTCGAGCATTAGGTACGCCCCGCGCTCGCGGCAGAGCGCGGCCAGGCGCGGCACGTCGACCCGGTACCCGTTTCTAAAGCAGACGTGCGCGACGGGCACGATGAGCGTCCGCTCATCGATCCGCGCCGCATACGCGTCGACGCCCAGCGTGTCGCCTTCGGCCCGCGCCCATGCGATCAACGCCCCGCGGCGCTGCTGTGCGAGCCAGATGTGCGCCAGCGTGGGGAACTCGAACTCGCCGAGGATGACCTCGCGCCGGGGGCCGTCGAACGGCAGCGCCGTCGCGATCGCCCCGATTCCCGCGGACGCGCTCGGCATGATCGCGATCTCGTCGACGTCGGCGCCGACGGCAGCGGCAAACGCCGCCCGCAGACGCTCGACTTCGCCCACCCACTGATCCCAGGGCGATCCCTGCTCATGCCACGACCGCGTGAACGCCCCGAGGGCCGCCTCGACGTCGAGCGACAGCGCGCCCTGCGAGCACGTGTTGACGTACACCCGCTGTGAGAGCAGCGGGAAGCGGGCGCGAAAGGCGTCCGGTGTCAATCCGGACATCATTGTTTCGCGAGTTCGACCCGGCGATTCTTGGCGCGGCCTTGGGTCCCTGCCTCCATCGCCACTCTGCGAAGACGAGAGCTGGAGTGTCACCGGGTCTTCGGACCCTAAGCAGGCCGATGCGCCTTGAGGAAGGAATGGATTTGGCGCACCGCCAGGGGAATCCGCTCCTTGGGTTCTTTCCAGGGGAACATGCTCACTTCGGCGGCCGGCGCGAGCATCGCGCTCTCCATGGCGACGGCGTAAGGGTGGGCCGGGGCATCGTCCGGCAGGACCAGAATCGGGGTTTGGCAACCACGCACGAAGTCCCGTGTCACGGTGAAGACGAAGTCGGGGTCAGTCTCGAACATCCTGGTCACGAATCTGTCGACCGTCGGCATCGTGATCTCGGGCCGCTTCGCGGTCAGTGCCGGACCCCAGGTCTTCCAGAATACGCCTGGATACTTCGGGTCGCGCATCTCCGGCCGCCATCCCACGGGCTGCGCCAGCACGGCCGCGACCACACGATTGGGTGCGCGCTTCAGGAGACTCCAGATGAAGGGACCGCCGATGCAGAACCCCATCACACAGAACCTCTCGATGCCCAGATGATCCATCAGGCCGATTTGGTCGTCGGCGTAGGACTCCCACGGCCGATCGACCTCGACTGGGCCGGTGGACTGGCCGCTGGGGGCGTTGCGCAGGTCCGCCGTTATGCAGCGATACTGTCCTTTGAACTCGTCGATCGCGTTGAAGGGCGAGTTGCCCGTGAAGAACGCGATCGTCGCGTTCAATCCCCCGCCGGGAAGCAGCATCAGAGGGAAACCGGCCCCGGCCTCCTCATAGCGGATGCGAACGGGACCCTTTTCGTAGAACTTGCCAGGTCCTCCCTGCCCCGCCTGCTGCGCCAATACGCGCGGCATCGCGGCCATCGCCGCTGCCGCGGCCCCGGCTTTCAGTATGTTGCGTCGTGTTGGATTACCCATATTCGCGTCCTCCCGGAAATGACTGGACGGGTCACTCTACCCTACGCGACAAGCGACCGTCATGATTGAATTGGCGGAGCCGCATGAGCAAGGCGTTCACGAGAGAATCCGACGGCAAGAACTACATCACACCGAGCGGCCTGCAGCGACTCAAGGACGAGTTGCGGTTTCTGCTCACCAGGGAACGGCCCGCAGTGACACGGGTGGTGGCCTGGGCGGCGAGCAACGGCGACCGCAGTGAAAACGCCGATTATCAGTACAACAAGCGGCGGCTGCGCCAGATCGATCGGCGGATTCGCTTTCTGACCAAACGCATCGATGCTGCGGAAGTAGTCGACCCGGAAGCCGCGAGAGGTGGACGGGCGGCGACGCACGTCTTTTTCGGGGCGACTGTGCGCTACGCCAACGCCGCCGGAACCGAGCGGGTCGTGAGCGTCGTCGGCGTCGACGAGGTGGATCTGGACCGCAACCACATCAGCTGGGTCTCGCCGCTGGCGCGCGCGTTGATGAAGTCCGGACCGGGCGACTCCGTCGTCCTCCACGCGCCGCGCAGGACAGAGCCACTGCAGATCCTCGAAGTGCGTTACGAGCGCATCTCCGTGAAGCCCTTCAGCGAGCCGCCTGGGGCCGAGTCCGCGCCGAAGACTCGTCAATAGGGACCGGTTTTCCCGGCTCCGGTACATCTCGTGACCTCTGCGGCCGTCTCACAGGATTGTCGCCCCACTCTCGCGTCCTGGCGCTAGAATACCCATGCAGTTGTTCAGCTTTCCTCACGGAGGGTGTATGGCAGTTTCACGCCGCAGGTTCGTAGGGGGCATCGCCGCCGCGCTCGGCTATCTGGGCGTCGGCGCGGACGTGGATCTCTTCGCGCAGCAGGGCCGCGGCGGCCGCGCCGGCGTGCCGGGGCAGGGTGGCCGCGGCCCGCGCCAACTCGTGGATCTCACCAAGGTCGCCAAGATCAACAACAACGAGAATCCGTACGGCATCCCCCCCGCCGTCAGGGAGGCGATGGAGGATCCCAAGGCGTGGGAATGGGCGAACCGCTACGGCGCACCGGACGGCGGCTTGAACCAGGCGATTCAAGAACTGCACGGAGTCAAAGCAGAAAACGTCATCACCGGCTGCGGGTCGGGCGAACTGCTGAGCTCCATCACCATTGCGCTCCTGATCGGCGATCCGAAGAAGAAGGTGCTGGGCGTCAACCCGACCTACGGCGACCCCTACGGGAAGGCGTCGCAGATCGGGCGCGAATCGATCAAAGTACCGCTGAACAAGGACTACACGCAGAACATCCCCGCGATCATCGACATCGCGAACAAACGCGCCGCGGAAATCGGGTTCATCTACATCGTCAACCCGAACAACCCAACGGGGATGATCGTCCCGAAGGCGCAGATCAAGCAGCTGCTCGACGGCATCCCGAAGGACATGCCGGTGCTCATCGACGAGGCGTACCACCACTTCGTCGACAGCCCGGACTACGAGTCGTCGATGAAGTACGTCGTCGAGGGACGGCCCGTCATCGTCTGCCGTACGTTCTCGAAGATCGCGGCGCTGGCCGCCATGCGCCTCGGCTACGGCATCGCGCCGGCCGAGCTCATTCGGAAGGTCCGCACCTTCACGACCGGCAGCCAGTCCATTACGGTGAAGTTCGGCGGCGCCGCGTCCCTCAAGGACACCGCCGGCCAGGCGAAGACCAAGGCACTGAACAAGCAGATCCGCGACGACACCATCGCGAAGCTGAGGGCGCTCGGCCACGAAGTGCTGCCATCGGAGGCCAACTTCTTCATGGTCGGCCTGAAGCGTGAGGTGAGCGACGTCGCGCCGGAGTTCCAGAAGCGTGACGTGCTGGTCGGCCGGCCGTTTGCGCCGATGACGCAGCATCTGCGCGTCTCGGTCGGCACGCAGGCGGAGATGGACAAGTTCATGGGCGCGTTCAAGGAGATCATGGCCGCGCCGGCGAAGGCCTCGGCCGGCGTGTAGCAGTCGCAAGTCGTCAGTCGCAAGTCGCGGGCGGTGATCGCTACGGTCACCGCCCGTGTCCGTGCCGCATCTACACGGGATTCCGCTACCGCTTGGAGTACTTGGTAAACGCGCCGCCCGCCTGCTGGATCGAGTTTGGTCCTTCGGCAGCGAACACGTTCCCATCGGCGTCGACAGCCACGCCCTCGCCCATCGTGCCCTGATACCCGCGGTCTTCCCGATCGAACGGCGGAATGAATCCGGTGACGCGATCCTCATCCACCGGGCCGATGCGGACGCCGTCATGCCAGTTCGGGTGCGTGAACGGGCTCGACTCGGAGTCGATCACGTAGACCGTCTCGCCTTTGATGAAGATGCCGCTCGGGCGGCTGAAACTGAAGCGCGACTCGAGGTAGGTCCCGTTCTGGTCGAAGATCTCGATGCGGTGGTTGCCGCGATCGGCGACCCACAAGCGGCCCTTCGAGTCGAACTTCAGCGCGTGCGGTGTCCGGAACTCGCCATGGCGCACGCCAATCTTGCCCCACGACTTGATGAACTTCCCGTCGGGCGAGAACTTGCTGATTCGGGAGGTGGCGCCGCGCTTGAGACCCTCCGCGACGGCGTTGGCGGTCGTCATGCCCTGCGCGTCGTGACCGTCCGCGACGTAGATGCTGCCATCGGGCCCGACGACGACGGCGTTCGGCTGGTTGAACTGGCCGTCGGCACTGCCGGGCTTGCCGGCGGTGCCCAGGCTCATCAACTTCTCGCCCTTCGGACTGAACTTGTGCACCTGGTGGCCCTTCGTGCCGTCCTTGTTGCCCGCGAAATCGGCGACCCACACGTTGCCCTGCTTGTCCACGGCGATGCCGTGCGGCGTCACCATCACGCCCTTGCCGAAGTTCGCGAGCACGGCGCCGGTCTTCCGATCGAACTTGAAGATGGGATCGAGTGGGGTGTTGTCGCAGTCGACGGGACCGCCGCCGGCCGTGCCCGCGCCGCAGCGCTCGTACGCCCAGACATTGCCGTCCGTGGGATCGATGTCGATGCCGGCCGTCGTGCCCCACTTGCGGCCCGCCGGGAGCTGACCCCAGTTGCGGGTCACGACCGGGTTCGGATTCGGAAGTCCCTCGCCGGTAATCGGATTGGCGACGGCGGTGCGCTTGGACTGCGCGTTGACGCGGCTGTCGAGGTGGTGCGTCGCCAGAAGGACCGCAGCGCCGACGCCGAGAACGGACAACTGGATTCGTGACACTGTCATGGAGGGCTCCTTTGTTGGGACTGATAGTAAAGCCGAATCGTTCGGGCTGCTGCAAGGTGTTGGGCGATGGCTCTCCAAGAGCACCGCCTCCCTTCCCAGGACGGCGTCAACTGTCGTTCTTGAAGCGCACTAGCCGTAAACGCCGATCTGTTTTCGGGAAGCACCGATGGAAATTGCCCCCTTGTCCAAGGTCCGACGAACCAGCGGGGCCATCGTCATCTAGAAACGCAGGAAGCGACATGTCGTCGCCCGCGCCATATCGCCGAGGATCAGTACACACTGCATGACTACCGGGAGCGATCCGATGAGAGTTGAGCAGCAACATCGGCGAGCCATCGCATTCGACGAGTTCTCGGTTAACGTCGGTCTGCCGCGGGCGCCGCGCACGGGGCTCACCCGGAGTGGTAAGCTGCACCCTTCAAGAGGAGGTGCGGGCATGCAACGGGAGATTCTGGCGCTTGCGCTGTTCACAGTCGTTGGCCTCACGGCCACCACGGCGAGTGCGCAGGTTGTGAAGCAGGAGGTCCCTGGCATCCGGAACTTCGCCAAGGTCGAATCGACTGTGGCGTGCGCAGGCGCGATTACGCCTGCCGCGATCCAGGAAATCAAGAAGATGGGTTACGCGTCGATCATCAACCTCCGCCTCGCGTCCGAGCAGGGGGCTGACATCGACGCGAACATCGCCGCTGCGAAGGCGGCCGGTATCCCCTACCACCACATCCCATTCAGTGCGTCGGCGCCGGATCCCGCGGTCGTCGATACGTTTCTGAAGACGATCACCGCGCCGGGCGTCCAGCCAGCGTTCATCCATTGAGCTGGCGGTGGAAGAGCCGCCGGGATGTGGCTCATGAAACGCACCATCGTCGATGGCTGGGACACGGACAAGGCGCTGGAAGAGGCGACGGAACTCGGGCTCACGAACGAGACGCTGAAGCAGTTCTTCGTCGCGCAGATTCAGCAGCGAAAACGCTGACAGGCCCCTTCCCCCGCATCGGCAAATGCTGCGCGACTACACGCGGGAACACCCTATCCCAGGTGATGGCCGCAGCGGCGCGGGCCTTGTCGGCCTATTTGACCTGCAGCGTTTCGATGTACGAACTGAGCGCGGCGATCCTCTGTTGGGCGTCCTGTTCGCCACCGACCGTGCGGAACATGCTGCCCCACAGAGGCATGTCGACCGTTCCGTGGGACCGCACGTCCGCGCCATAGCTGAGGATCATCATCATCCGCTCGCGCGGAAACTGACCGCCGTTGTTCTTGGCGAGGCGGCTGAGGTCCGTGGGCTTGGACTTGAGGGTCGAAGCCACCGGCCCGTTGCCACCGCCCTTCGGGCCGTGGCAGGCCGCGCAGTAGGACCGGTACATCGCGGCGCCGTCTGACGACCGCGAGGTCTGGCCCAACGCCCCTTGCGCCGCGACCAGGATTACGAGCGATGCGGTGATAACAATGATGGGCCGCAAGGCGCGAAGGCGCATAAATTCCTCCCTGCGCCGGCCAGCGACGGAACCCCGGCGCAAACGCTTCTACGAACAGGTTTCTGCATAAACGTCACCATTGACCCGCGACGGGCGTTTCGAGGCGCGGGGCGCTGGTTTCTTGCGCGTCGGTTGCCGTCGCCGCCGTCTCCGGTCTGGCTGCGGCCCATCCAGGTCCCCAAGAAGTCGTCAGCCAGGAAGACTTCGGAGTGCACGCATTTTACCATTCCTGCACGCTACGTTCGCTGTTGTCGAACGCTGCCGGGAGCGCGACGGAGAAACATCGCCTCTCGCTCGACTCGCCGTGGAACCGCAGCTCGCAGGACATCGGCGCACGAGCGGACGGCGGTCTGACGCGACCCGCAGCATTGGACGCGTCGGCCCGGCCGTCTCTATTTCTTTGCGGCCGCCTTCCGTCTCGTGGCCCAATACTTCTTCATCCGCACACTGACGGCCTTCCGGCTGGCCGCGGACATCCGATTCGTCCGACGTCCCGTCGTCTTCATGCCCGCGCCCCTCCGAATGATGAACTGGATTGGCAGTTCGTCTTTGTCGAACGCATCGCGGAGATGTGGAAACAGGTTGATGAGCAGTTTGGCCTCGTGGAGTAAGTCTCGGAACTGGACTTCGGCGCCGCGTTTGGCGAGTGCGTAGACACGGGCGTCATATTTGCGGCGAGGCATGTTGTCTCCTGAATGCAGATTCTACTCGTCGTGCTGACTCGCCGTCGCCCCGTGGCCAGCGCAGCCTGCACGTAATGATGCGCGCCAGCCGGCGGTTCCGTGAGCGCATCGAGAAGATCCGCGTTGAGGCTTTCAACGCTTCCTCGATACTGGGACCTCCCCTTGGCTGGCATCGGCGTCTTCCACGCCGGCCACCACTCCCGCCTCGAAGTCTTGGCCTTCCTCGACGAGCTCTTCCACGCTCTCCGAGTCCGCCTCCTCGGCATTCGACAATCCCTGCGTATCGCCTGACTGCCCCGCTGAGCCCGCGCCAAGCCCCCGCGACTCGGAGATGGCTGCGACGTCCAGAGACGTAACGAGTGGAGATCGCTGTGTGGTCCGGCCAACCTGTTTCGGGCGCGAACGCGTGCTCGGCCGCAGCACCTTCTTCCTGCGCACGAGTGTGCGGCGGGGCGTGGCGGTCTTCTTGCCGGCTTGTTTCTTCTTGCGAGTTGCTTTTTTCTTCTTCGCCATGCGGCGGAGTCTATCACTGGCCCGCGATCGCCGGTCTCGATCAATGCACTGCTGTTACCTACGCCGAACGGTTCGTGCGGTCGATCAAGGACGAGTGTCTCTGCCGGGTGATATCGGCAGCGAGATCGTACCGTTGACGATGACCAGGAGGGCGCCCAATGCCAGCTGCATCTCTCGCGTCAGACCGGGTGGATAGACGATTGGCGCACGTAACGATCAATGAAATCGCGCTCATATCCAGAGCCTCCCCCTGCCCGACGGAGCCAGTTCTCGAGATCAGTCAACGGACAGACGCGACCGGTCGCCTCGACGAACCCACCCCAGAGGGCGGCCGGCAGGTGAATCCGCGGGAACCAGCGCCAGCGAAACGCCAGCACGCCGCCC
>Ga0326726_10000369_pt1 | contig 42752 bp, 42 predicted proteins | sample MHFenrmetagenome_2_FD_207603 | JGI IMG/M metagenome (GOLD analysis project Ga0326726, IMG submission 207603) | Lab enriched peat soil microbial communities from Michigan Hollow, Ithaca, NY, United States - MHF15MN | ecosystem: Environmental > Terrestrial > Soil > Wetlands > Peat | place: USA... | reverse complement strand
TGTGCTTGTCTCATTTGATCGTATGCGCTGATCGAAAGGGATATGTTTAACTGCAAAACAGAAAAAGACTCGTAAAGAGTGGACTCGGGGACGTAGTTTAATAGATAAACTTACCCAGCGTTTCCTTATCGCTCTTTGGCCGGCATTTAATTCTCAGTACATTGATTTCAGAAGTACCCGTCTTGATCAGGCTCCTTTGCTCAATTAACGACTCCCGGGTATGAACACCTTCCGATCTGGAATCACCCTTTTGTTTTCACCAATCACGGCAATGGAAAGCCCCATGAATGAACAGTTCATCCCGGCCAAGCTGTGCTTGTCTCATTTGATCGTATGCGCTGGTCGAAAGGGATATGTTTAACTGCAAAACAGTGACAATATGCATGGATCGAAGAAAAATCCGGTGGGGCAGAATGGGCTGAGGCCATTCGATATTTTTCTGATTATCGTGTCTGTCTTTGCGTTCGGGGCCGCGTGCCAGCTCGCGATGCGGTATGTCAACAGCGACAATCCCGAAAGCGTCGCGTTCGTTCTGCGCAAGGATACCTACGACAAATTGCTGCCATTCCTTCTTGGGACCGTGGCGGTCGGTGCGGGGGCGCTTCTCTACAACAGAGTCCAGCAGGAGCGGGAAAAAAGCCGGGTGCAAATGCAGGTCGAAAAGATGGAACTTGAAGCCCGTATTAAGAGCCTGCAGGAGATTTACGATACCGTCCTTGTGTTTTTCCAGAACATCAAACTGCAGAGACGGCGGCTTCGACTGGAGCTGATCGAGGTTCCCCAAAACGGTACATGGAAAATGAGGCGCAATCTTTTCGAGGATATCATGACGGAGCTTAACGATGCGCAGTTGACCGGCGAAAGGATTATACGGACGCTCGATTTTCAGCAGGAAAAACTCGGAGAGAGGTCGTCATCTGACGATGAGCGTCAACAGGTGAAATCCTTGTGGACCAATATGAAATCTCAGATTGGCGGAATCCAGGGGGTGCTGCGGAACGTGCTGAGGTCGGCCGAGTGGCAAAGCGTGACGTCAGGGGCGCAATTCGACGAAGACCTTGTCGATGTTCCGTCGGTCATCATCAAGTTTGCCGATTCGAGAACGAACGGAAACATGTCCTTCGGCACCCTCTGCGAATATTTCGACTCATTCGGCAAAAACGTCAACACTCGTATTCACATTCTTGAGGACAAACTGTTCAGGTACAGAAATTGAATGATAGAGATTTGTATCAGGGGGGACTTGGGGTGCCTTGGGGATGTAATAAGTGAAAGTGTTAACTCGAAAGTTCGCTAATCGATCAACATCCCCAAATCTGCGCCTGGAACCAGAGCCAGGGCGGCAGGCTGGCCTTATATATTGAGCATCTTCTGTATGTCGAGCAAATCGCAGTCTATGCTGTGGTTCAGCTTTACGGCCTTGTTGAAGGGCACATGTACGATTTTTCCGTTGTCGAGTCCTATCATGATGCTTTTCTGGTCGTCAAGCAGTGCGTCGACGGCTGCAACGCCCATTTTCGTAGCGTTGACCCTGTCGTTGGCTGTAGGACTTCCGCCGCGCTGGATATGGCCCAGGATGGAAACACGCACATCAAGATCGGGATGATCCCGGCGTACCTGGTCGGCAATTTTCATCGCTCCTCCGGGTTCGTCTCCTTCTGCGACGATGATAATCCCGCTCCGCTCCTTGTTTTTATAACCCTTGTCGAGAAACCTCTTCAGCTCATCATGCTGTTCCTTCGATTCGGGAATGAGAATCACCTCGGCTCCACAGGCAATGCCGCTGTTCAGGGCAAGCTGTCCCGCTTCGCGACCCATCACCTCGATAAAAAAGATCCTGCCGTGAGATTCCGCCGTATCCCTGATTTTATCGACGGCGCACACTACAGAGTTCAAGGCTGTTTCGTAGCCGATGGTATAGTCTGTGCCGAACATGTCGTTATCTATTGTACCTGGAATGCCCACAAACGAAATGTTGTACTCCTGCGACATCGTCAGTGCGCCGGTAAAGGAGCCGTCGCCCCCGATCACCACCACCGCATCGATGCCGGCTTTCTGCAGCTGCTGCCAGGCTTTAAGGCGTCCTTCCGGGGTCCTGAATTCACAGCTGCGGGCGGTTCTGAGAATCGTTCCTCCCAGTTGGATTATACCGCTGACATCTGCCGACTTCAGAGGGACGAAATCGCCCTCGATCATCCCCTGGTATCCGCGGCGGATGCCCACCACTTTCAGTTTGTTTGCAATCGCTGCGCGGGTCACTGCACGGATGGCGGCGTTCATGCCCGGTGCGTCGCCGCCGGAGGTGAACACGCCGATCTTCCGCAATTTCGACCTCTTGTGTGAATCGTTCTCTATGTTGTACTTATCTGTCATTGAATCGATATTTTTACTGATATGGGCCGCTTTCTGCCCCGCACGTCTTGTTCCGGCAGAGCCATGTTACGAAAATATTGGCCCCGCTCAAACCTGCAACCGATTCCTGATAATCTGGCAACTATACCGTAAAGAGCTATTTTTCCAACCTCAGGATGATCTCGTTGCCAGGAGCGGGACAACATGCCGGTCCGGATCGATCCCGTTTCGTTTACTCTTTGACGTGCGCGCTTCCTGCCTTTCGTAGGGAACGAAAAGCCCTAAATCAACAAACTTGTGCATCCAGGGCGTCGGTGCGTGGTTTCGCTTGAGGTATGACGATCTTTCGTAACTGAACATCGAGGAAAAGATGCCGCGGTGCTTCATAAGCCTAGGTTTTCGGCAGAATATCCCGCAAAATAGTCAGCAAAAATACCGCTTTTGAGGGATTTCCGGCTACCAGGTTATTGACAATATTGGATCAGTCCTGACAAACAGCCATGAAACACGGATATCGGATATGAACAACACACCGGAAGAAAGAAACGAACGAACTATTCCGATCTACCCGAAGAGGAATATCGAACTGGGTGCCCTCGCACCGGCCTATCGCGAACTGATTGCGGTTTCAGGGCAGGATGTCGCCGACAGGATCATGCTGCGAACCATTTCGGGACTCAGGGGCACAGCCGCCGCCAATCGGGTTGAGCGAAACATCGAAGGCATCCGGGACATATAAAAGCATCAGGCCAACCTACTGAGCGGTTCGCGATGTGCCTTGCGAAGGGCGCACGTCAATGTTTCCAGTCTTTCATGATCCCGCCTCTTGCCTGAACACTGTCGGCTTGCGTTCGTACCCTACGATAGCGTATATTTGCCTGTATTTTCAAGCAGCAGGTCGTCATTCACTCCGAACAACAACACAGGGATGGCTCGAAATATCCTTACCTTCAAGCTGTCAGCAGCAAAAATGGCTGTCATCGGTACGTTTGCACTTCTTTCCGGTATATCGATCGCCGCTGCGCCCATCGTTCCCGCTCACGCGTTGGCCGCCCAGGTGGAATCGGACAATATCACACTCACAGAGGCCAAAACGCTCTTCGACGGAAAGAAAGCCTGCTTCGTTGACGCGCGTTCCGAGTACGTCTTTTACTCATCGCACATCAAGGGAGCCCGTTCGCTCTCTTCCAGCCGTTTCGATGAGCAGTTTGCCACGTTCCGTCAGCAAATCCCTGCCGAAACATTTTTTGTGGTCTACTGCATCAACGACAGATGCGGCAAGGCTCTCCATGTAGCGCAATTGCTCAAAAAGAACGGCTACCGAAACGTCAGGGTGTTGACGGGGGGAATCGATGAATGGAACAGGGTCGGGTATCCGCTTGAATCCAGCGGAGGTGTGCAATAACAGGATGCTTGCTACCATGAATAAGAAGCTTCGTTCGATTCCAACGCCTGCGATCACCGCGATCAGGCTGCTGATTGGGACCGTTTTCGCCGCATCAGGGATCGAGAAACTGGTCGACCTGAAATACTTCGGGCTTGTCATTGCGGAGTACCAGCTCATTCCTCACGGCCTCATCCCGTCTGTTGCGCTACTGGTTGCGCTGGTGGAACTTCTCTGTGGTGCGATGCTGCTCTCCGGAATCCTGATCCGCACCAATGCCCGGATCTTAATTATACTTCTGTTCGCTTTCATCTTCGGCATGGCAAACAATATCATCCGGGGGCTGGATCACGACTGCGGCTGCCTTGAGCTGCTGAGCCAGTGGTTCGGGTTCAGGGAAGAGATTGGCTTCGCTTCCATAGTGCGGGACCTGCTCTTCATTGCGCTCCTGCTGGCCCTGGCACTGCAAGGCAGCGACCGAATCTACTGGCGGAAACAGGATCGAGAGATGCCCCGACAATAACACCACGGAATATCGTAAGCCCACACTTTCACTCACAGTCCATCATTCCCGATTTCCTCTGGGATACGGCATAAGCCTGGCTGAAAAAGCTCGTCAATCAGGCGTGATGACGATTGCCAATATGTGATGCCAGGACGGTTATTGTGGTCTATCCTGTTTAACTGTTTGAACAACCTCTGCGATTGTTTCTCCTGCCGTCTGCTTCCTAGAGTGAGGTTTGTGACATATATCAATTTATTTTATGGACCGATTGCCTTATTTGAAAACAAAGGTCAGCAGTTACGGTAATGTTTCCCTCGTTGAGCGTCAGGGATCTTCCGGCCAGTGCTCTTTTTGCTGAGTGAAAGGAGGTTTTGCCAATCATCATACTTTAATATTCATGACGGGATCACCAGGGATTTTCGAGCCTGCACATATCAGCGGCATATCCATACGCAACCGCTTTATTCGTTCGGCGACGCACGAGGGGATGGGTGATGCTGAAGGGGCGCCACTGGATTCTCTTGAAAAACTGTATGTCCGCCTCGCCAGGGGCGGTGTGGGCGCTATTGTTACCGGGTATGCGGGTGTGCTGCCGCAGGGAAGGAGCAGTTTCCCAGGGATGCTCATGATGCATGACGACGCGCTGGTACCCGCTTATCTGCGGCTTGTCGAAGCGGTTCATCACGAGGGCGTGCCGTTGATCATGCAGCTTGCCCATTGCGGCAGTCAGACACGTTCGCTGGTCACCGGCATGAGGACGGTTGCGCCATCGCCGATTCGGGACCGTTTTTACAGCGAGGAGGTGCCCCTGGAGCTGACGGAGGAGGGGATCAGGGAGATCATCGACGCATTTGTCAACGCTGCGGAGCGGGCGAAGGCGGCGGGTTTCGATGGGGTGCAGCTGCATCTGGCGCATGGGTACCTCCTGGCGCAGTTCCTGTCCGGATACACCAACCGAAGGCGGGACCGCTGGGGCGGTTCTCTCGAAAACCGATTCCGGATCGTTTCGGAGATCATGGACGGCATACGGCGGAGGCTCGGGGAGTATCCTGTGCTGGCAAAAATGAACGGTTACGACGGCATGCCCGGCGGGATGAGGCCCAATGAAGCCGTGAAGGTCGCCATGATGCTCGAAGCGTCCGGATGCTCCGCCGTGGAGATCTCTTCCGGCACGATCAGTGAAGGACTGGCGATCATGCGTGGGCCACGGATACCGACCGACGCGCTATTCGCCGCCAATTTCAAGCTGGCCGCCGTACCAAGGCTGCTGAGGCCAGGGGTTGCCCGCATCCTGCCGCTCATTGGTCCGTCAAGCCCGAAACCCTACCACTCATACAACCTCGATGCTGCCATGAGCATAAGGAAGTCTGTTTCGATACCTGTTTTGCTCGTCGGTGGCATGCATTCCTTAGCGGATGCCTCAAAGGCAATCGAGGATGGCGCCGCCGATTTCGTGTCGATGTCACGTCCCTTCATCATCGAGCCCTCCATCGTGAAGAAGTACGAGGAGAGGCGCCAGGAAGCCTCGCGATGCACCATGTGCAATTATTGCACGATCATGATCGAAAAAGAGCCACTTCGCTGCTGGAACGGCCGACTGCCTCAACGCGCGTGACCTCAATAAAACCTGGAGACAGATTTTATTGAGGTGCGAAGAAAAAAGGTAGGGGGGTGAGCTGTTGATCGATATGCTAATAGAGCCTATTCATCGGTCGAGATGCTAAGCTCGGGAAGTTGATGGAGGCCGCTGACAGCAACGAGAAGAGAACTGGTAAAACGATTTGTCGAGGAGTACGGCGTCAGCCTGGCTGAAACTGCACGTCAGATATGTGTATCGACAAACGAAGTGCGTCACGCGAAGAAGGTGAGTAAATATTATTTTGTTTCACTTTTTGAACGACACTCCTGGGTAGTCCATATAAGTGATTTTATAATAATTACTTATTAAAAACCTCAAAACTTTGAGTCAAGAATACTTCGGGTTTCATCGACTTCCTTCTGATAGAGTTGCCACAGTTGACGATTTTCGTTCTCACTCAAAAATGGCTTGTAAAGTCTTACGAAAACGGGCGACTGGCCCTTTAGGTTGAAGGTCTCTCTACAGCCAACCCAATACTTGCCTTTGTCTACTCGTGTTTGTACAGTAACATAACCGGGATTAACGATAAAAAACTCTACGTACTCCCGGTCCGATATCTTCAGGCCGTTTCGACGATCATCTGACATTGGAATCAAGAAGACGGTGACCATGCGACCAAACTTGTGCCAAGGAGAGATTTTCTTATTCTCGTAGTTGAGGGCGAAGTTCGTTTCGTCTTTGGCTTTCACCCAGTCGACTGGCGAAAGTTCAATGGTTTTATCTGGAACGGTGAATGAAAGCTGGTCGGCTACAGATACGACTGGAAAACACAGAAGCACTAAAAAACCAAAAATAAGTTCGTTACGATAGCACACGGCATTCTCCCTGTAAGGCATTGTAGAGCATAACAATAATCAGACTCCCCGCTTAATCCGGCGAGTAATTACAGTATAGATATAGACATTTCCAGCAATAAAAACGGCGCAAGACTCCGGGACGTAGTTGAATAGTTAAAACAAATTATTATTATTCAGAAATGGATAAGTGCTGTGAAGACATGGGAGGTAAGTATGCCAAGAGGTGCGAGGCTGGATGCGCCGGGGACGTTGCATCATGCGATTGTCCGGGGGATAGAGCGAGGTGCGATATTCCAGGATGACAGGGACCGGGCCGAATTTGTTCGCCGGTTGAAGGATCTTGCAAAGGTTACTGGAACATCATTCTACGCTTTTGCCTTGATGACCAATCATGTGCACCTGCTACTGAAAAGCGGAGCAACAGGCCTTTCGACTTTCATGCGCCGTCTTCTATCCGGATATGCCCAGTATTACAATCGCCGTCACCAGAGGGTCGGCCATCTGTTCCAGAACCGCTATCGCTCGATCATCTGCGAAGAAGAAACATATTTCACCCAACTGCTCGCCTACATTCATCTCAATCCCTTGAGGGCCGGAATTGTCAGCTCTCTGGAAGGACTTGCATCATATCCTTGGGGCGGCCATTCGGTATTGATGGGAAGGCAGGTGTGCGATTGGCTCGACAGAGATTACTCCCTGCAGTTTTTCGGTTCCAGGGAAGGTTCCGCAAAGAATGAATACCTGAAATTCCTGGCGTCAGAAATGAAAATCGATCGCGAACAGGAATTGACTGGCGGAGGCCTTGTGCGGTCGCACGGTGGATGGTCGAACGTGCTGTCGATGAGAAAGCAGGGGCTTAAAGAGCTCGGGGATGAAAGGATTCTCGGGAGCGGGGAGTTCGTGCAGTCGATTCTCGATCAAGCGGAAAACTCCTTCAAGCGGCAAATGTCTGGTAGTGAACGTATCGAAATGATGAGAAAGGAGATCGAAACTGTTTGTCAAAGATCCGGCTGTACAGCCGAGATGCTTAGGTCGGGTGGACGCAGAAGTCCGCTGCCGGAGTTGAGGAAAGAAATTGCGAGGAAATTTGTGGAAGAATCTGGAGTGAGCCTGGCTGAAACTGCACGGCAGATAGGCGTGACGACGAGTGCTGTCTGTGCGATGCTGCGACGATAATGCTTTGGATTTATTTTGTCGATAGTTTACCTATTCAACAACGTCCCGCAAGATTGCTGAAAACCCCATCGGGAGAAACGCCATGCCTGTCTTTTTCGATTCCCATTGCCATATGATGAACCTTAGTCATCCCAATCTCACGGCGATGATCAAAAGGGTGTTCAGGGAGAAGATGCCCGTCTGGCTCATCCGTTTTTTCGACAGGCTCGGCACCTTTTCACTGATCCTGAAATTGTTCGTCTGGCTACTGCTTCTTGTACCCATCCTGCTTGTACTGTTGCTGCTGGCTGTGATAATACCGTTCGTGTTGCTCCTACTGATCATTCCCTCGGCCAAAAACTCCCTGACAGGGACTCTCAAGGAAAAAGTGACGGATGTGATGAATCTTCTGGCCGTGATGGAGACCGATATCGGCGACTGCCTGATACAGATGGAGGAGGAACTTAGGGGCAAATATGATGCAATGGGTGGCCTGACTCTCATTGGCGACGGCGGCCACCAGAGGGTCTACGACAAGATAGTGATGACCCCGCTTATCATGGATTTCGGCCTCAAGAACTACCAGAATTCGAAATCTTCCTACAAGGTGCGCTGGAAGCCGGTCGTGGCACAGGTCGAGGATCTGTTCCTGGGAATCAGGGACTACTACCGGCACAGGGAGGATTATATCAAATCGCAAGGCAGCCCGGTTCCTGCGTTTTTCGAGATCCACCCTTTCATGGGAATCAACACCCGTAACTATCGCCTCAGGTCACATCCCAGGACGGACGGCACACAAAGCATCCTCGAGGATCTTCTAGACAAGAACTTCGGGGAATTTGACGCGAATGAAACCCCTGAAATTCGATATGGCAAGATCGCCGCACGCGACTGGACGCAATTCAACGGTAATATCGAATCGATCGGTTCATACGATTTCGTCGGCATCAAGGTCTATCCGCCTCTAGGGTTCAATCCCTGGCCTGAACAGCAGGAATACGCTACGGCAAACGAGTGGCGGCAGGAAATGGAAAAGGTGTGCTGCCTGTACGACTTCTGCATTGGCCACAACATACCGTTGACGGCTCATTGCAGCCCTGGGGGATTTCTTGTCGATCCGGCTTACAGGGCTTATGCCAGCCCGGACAAATGGGCGAAGGTTCTCGGCGAAAAAGACAAGGAGTTTGTGGCCGTTTTTGGTCAGAAGGATTTCAGCAGGCTAAGGCTCGACCTGGCGCACTTCGGCGGCGCAGAATGCGACGAGTGGCGGAACAAGGTGGTCGACCTCATCATGAAGTACGACAATGTCTATACCGATATCTCCTACCAGGGGGTTGACCAGAAAATCTACGAGAAGATGAAGCGATTCCTCGACAGTTTAAGCGCTATCGACAGGGCCCGGCTCATGGAACGGATAATTTTCGGTACCGATTTCATGATCAACCTTCAGGATATCGAGAGATACAGCCAGTATCTGGACTATTTTGCCCAGGCAAAAGGGTTCACGCTAACCGAAAAGGATTGGCTGTGCAACCGAAACGCCATGTGCTACCTGTACCTGGCTTGAGTGAACCTCCTGCCACGGGTTTCGACATCGCGAACCTTTTTTATCTTATCTGGACTGTGTAACCATGTAGGCGACTGCATTGCCGACCTGGGCTGTAGTCAATTTCGCATTGCCTCCTTTTGGCGGCATCATCCCTTTTTTACCCTTGAATCCCTTGTCCGAGTGGCTTACGAGCACATCTATTTTCTGGGCGATACGCGGAGCCCATGCCGCCTTGTCACCCAGTTTCGGCGCACCCATTATGCCGGTTTTGTGGCAACTTGCACAGCTGGACTCATAAACAGCTTTACCTGCAGCGGCATTATACGCGGCTAATGCATTCCCTGATGAGAAAAGAACGGCACACAACAGAGTTGCTGACAGAAGAAGTGACATAATGAGATCTCCTTATATGGTGTTATTGGATGGCAGGATTTCAACTTTTAAAAGTATTGTTTACCGGAGAGTGATACAAAATGTTTAAGGCCAGAAGGGGTTTGCGGGAGATTGTTGGGATGTAAGCGTGGACTTGGGATGCGTTCGAGACTTTGCTTGTCAGACAAGGGTGTGCACGAATCTCCCGGACAATCATCCCATCGGGGGCATATGGAAATCCTTTACCGGGCTTTAATGTTATGTCCTGGCAACCGGCTTGCCGCTCATACTGACAGTGTCCTCCGATTTTGGAATTTCCGGTATTGGTTATTGTTTTGTAATATTTACGTGAAGCAACTGAAGCTTCCAGTCGCCGATTTAACCCGGACAACTTGCGGGCGACTTTAAACAAGACCGCTAAAGCGTCGTGCTCATGAACCTGACCATTGAGCCGCGAGGCTCATTCATCCACAACAGGTCAGGAAATGGAGCCCAGCCATGATTATGAACCTTAACTTTTCCCAGTCATTTTCAGCCGATTCTGATATCTTCATCGAAACAGTCGTCGATGACGTGACAATCAGGGCTATCGCACGTCGTGGTCTCCGCAGCCACAAGGTGGAGATTATCGAACCATTCAATGTTGTCGGATCAGCGCATGGAAATATTCCGGTATTTGCCATTAACGCCTACAGGAAATTCCTCGAAGGTCGTGATCTCTATCAGGACAGCGTTGACCTTGTCGTATCTGTCTACAGGAAGTTCATGCACTTGTCGACACCCAATCCTGCTGTCCTCGAAGATTATGCAGGATTCCGTGTTGAACATGCCGCTGCATTGGCTGCTATTGACGCTGCTCAACAACGCTTCTTGACTGAACGACAGGCCAACAGGCGCAGGCTGAAGGAAGGGGAGATTGACGCGAAACGCTATCAGTCTGAGCTGACAGCACTGAAAGCTGCAAAGCAAAAGGCCTGGGGAGCAAATAATGATCTCGTGCGTCAGTTCTGCATGCAATGGTTTCCCGGTTCGGTATTCACTGATGAGATCATTCTGGATATGCTTGAAAAACAGTGTCCGGGAGAGAGGCTGAGATAAGGGGATACCGGGAAAAGGCATACCGGCAGGTTATAGAAGCAGTGCAGCATACTCGAAGCTCCGGAAATGGTTGATACATCGCAACAACAATTCCGGAGCTTCGATGAATGCCCCCGAGTTTACCATTCCACAATCGGGGCCTGCTGATAAACGCCATGCAGGAATGAGCGAGTGTAAGCCTGACTTAGTGTTTTACATCCGCGGCGACCTGCATTCGCACTATTCTGGTGGGATTGGAGACAACGCCATTGTTGTATTGCGAACCAGCCTTGATCTTGTCGACAAATTCCATTCCTGATACTACACGTCCCCAGGCGGTGTATTGTCCGTCGAGGAACGGTGCCGGAGCGAAGCAGATGAAAAACTGGCTGTCGGCAGTATCCGGGTCAGCAGCGCGCGCCATTGAGACGGTTCCCCGGATATGCTGCTCGCGTGAGAATTCGGCTTTCAGCTGTTTTCCGGAACCGCCAGTGCCATTACCAAGGGGATCGCCGGTCTGGGCCATAAAGCCTGGGATGACACGGTGGAATGAGAGGCCATCATAAAAACCTTTGCGGGTCAATTCCTTGATGCGTGCCACATGGCGGGGTGCGATATTGGGAAGCAACTGGATGACGACTCGTCCTGATGGAAGATCGAGATAGATCGTGTTTTCAGGATCGAGAGCTGGTGCGGCCGAAACAGACAAGGGCAGTAGCCCGGCCAAAAGCCCTAAAAAGATGACCAGAATTCGAAGTGATTTGTTCAGCATGGGGACACTGGTATGGGGTGATTGAGAATGTTCATGAATTATAGCAAGAATGAAGCGAGAAGCAATGAGCCAACCCCCGGCATCTTGTCGGAAGGGATGCGGAACACATTGATGGCAATTGCTTCACAGCCCCACCTACTTCGTCGAATATCCACCGGCAAAATCCATAACGCACATATCTCTGTATTCGGGATGCGGGCCGATGTCTACACCGACAACATTGAAGCTGTTGTTCAGAAGGTTCTTTCTGTGGCCGCGTGATGGCACGCCGTCGTCAATGAGCAGTGATATAACGATTTTTCTCGCTTCGCCGTATCCATAGGAGATGTTCTCCCCGGCAAAGAGATCCCATTGACCGTAACGATTCATCCGGCTGACCATGGATGATCCATCACTTCCTGTATGACCGGTTGCCCCGGTTTTTCCCTGATCATGCGCATGGTCACGGGCTGCCAGCGTGAGCCCTTTGCGTGGTGACAGGCAGGATACCGGTCTGGAGTGTTCCAGCTCCCGTATACACTCCTCAAGTGCCGAAATACCTTCGTTGGTCGCTATGGCAGTTTTCCCCGGGTATTTCAGAAGGCTGCCATGATAGTATGCCCGGAGTGGCACCAGATATTTCCGGGCATAACGCGCAGGATCCGTTCTCATCATGTTCATTTCGATAACGACGTCGCGTTCCGTCCTGTTCATGTAATCGGCACCTTTGGTCGTGTCGATCGTTTCAAGCTTCCATCCTGGCGATGATGGAACCTGCCTGCTGCCATATGCAGCGTCGCCCGGTTCATCACTATCGTCATTCCATTGCTGGTGTTTTTGTTCTCCGGAGCGGTAAGCAGACGCGGTGTAATGTGAATTTTTGGCGTCCGTTACGCCAGAGGCAAGCATTAAGAGGAGAAGCACGAACCCGGATTTACTGGTACGAATGTTACTCATGGGTACTGATTTACATGTTTGTATGATCTGATCTGTTCACCCGCCACCGGCTTGATGGCGAGGGGCTCATCGTATCGTGGATTCCCATGAAGCAGCCCTTGACAGCAGCTTAAGCCCATGTCGGGATTGCAGCAGGGGATTCAGTGGCTATGTTAAGAAAATCTTCGAAGTTATTCGCCTGATTGCCTGAACTTTGGATTTTCCTGCCGGACGCTGGATACGTAAATCATTTTTGGCAAAAGGCTTTACCGATCATCCGATTTTTTCAGGAGGGTCGGACAACTGAGCTGTTCAGACTTATTTTGCGGTCGACAGGATGGGAGGCGATGGCTTTCAGGATAGAGGGGATCAAATCGCCGGATTTGCACTGACAAGATTTTATCGGACTCCTCCCGAACCGTCGAACAGACGGATAATCCGTATATTGAATCATTCGACGGGATGCGGCAACACGCGGATCCGACTCCCCCTGGCAACGTTTTTTCAAGATCATCTTGCAGGCAGCATTTCGCCCTGATCGGGAAACTGTAGTCACACAAGCTTCGTCCGATCTATTGGTTCATCGGTTGCCAGCGATGATAACTATGCAATCAGCAATTACAACATCATGAGTTCATCAGGTTTTGACATAAATCGCCTTAACGCATTCGCTGAGAAGATGGTTAGAGAGAAAAAGACTGCGGTCGGTTTCCCTTGTAACCAAACCGTCAAATTAGCCGATTTCTATCACTGGTATGCAGTTTCAGGACTTGCTGATGTGGCCATGAACAACGTTGGTGATCCGCATAAACCCAGCTTATATGCCCTCAATACCCACGAATTCGAAAACGAAGTCATTGATTTCTTCTCTCCGTTATATGGGTTTTCACCGGGAGATGCATGGGGAATTGTCACCAACGGAGGCACAGACGGGAACAACCACGGAATTTACTTCGGCGTAAACGCTTTGCGCTCAAGTAGCGACCTCAAGCCTGTCCTGTACGTTTCAGAGGAGGCTCACTATTCGATCAAAAGGCTCAGTGATCTTCAGGGGCTGGAGATGAGGCAGATACCGACTAACGTCAGGGGTGAAATCGAGGTGCAGGCATTCGAACAAGCACTCGATCCAAGCCGTCCGGCCCTGGTCGTAATTGCTGTCGGTACGACGTTTAAGGGGGGCATCGACAATCAGGACGCGATAGATGATGTGTTGGCCAGAAAACGGCCTGTCGGGGTATACCGCCATGTCGATGCTGCACTTTTTGGAGGATACCTGCCTTTTACAGAACATGCCAATCTGGTCAATCACCATGAGCGCAAGTTTGATTCCATTGCTGTCAGCGGGCATAAATTCTTCGGTTTCGACGAGCCATCGGGCCTGTTCATAACGACCAAAGATGTTTTGGTAAGGCAAAATCCGTTTCGGGTCTCTTACCTGAACGAGTCGGTTCCAACCATCAGTTGTTCGCGTTCTGCGCTGGCACCACTGAAGTTCTGGTGGCAAATCCACAAGACCGGTGTGGAGGGTTACCGGCGCCAGGCTGAGTTGATCCTCAAGAATGCTGTGTACCTGAAAAAACGTCTCGACGAGATCAATTACCAGGCATGGCTGAACGACATTTCAAATACAGTCTATTTCAAGCGACCAGGTGACTGGGTCATGAAGAAATGGAATCTCGCGCCTTACGAGGATGAGCGCCTTGGCGGTAAGCTGGCGCATGACATCGTAATGCGGCATGAGGGTATGAACATGATTGATCATTTCATTGATGACCTGTTACTGGATCGGAGAGAGGGGGGGGACGTTGAACGGTAAATGGCTCATTCCCGAATGCCTGACAGCAATCAGAATGTTCATGCACTTCGATAAACGCCCATATTTACAGATCGAGTCTGAAGTTTTGTGCCTTACATGTAATCAATATCAGTTATGCAAACCATTGAGTTGAGGGCTCTGCTTGCGGAGTTGTTCGAAGAGTATTCGGAGTGGTATAACAATCTCGCCTTGGAGAATGGCGTTCTGCCGAGGTCAATCTCCGGTGTTTCTGAGGAGGGACAGCAGTTCATCTACCTGATCGATGAAGTGGATCTGCACCATATGGCGAGAAACAAGTACATTCGTTTCGTGCTGGATGAGAATCGATCCATTGCTTATGCCTATGGCGGCCTGGCCTTGCGCGGCGACAGCGATCTGGGAGAGATCGAAGAGGTGCTGGATATTGTTGCAGCCGATTCGAAGCGCTACATCATGGGTCACTGGCGTGTGATCCGCGGGAGTGAGGGCCAGATGATCGGTTTGCAGCACATGGGCACCAGCGAGGGTGATGATCCCGAGAAACATCCGTCAACATGGTTTCTTGCCGGCGCAATCCGTTTCACTGAGTCCGAAGAGCTTAAATACGGAAGATTGTGGGAGCAGGCGAAGCCCGATGTCATTTTCAATGATCGGAATGCTGCCGATGAAAACGCCTGAGTCGCTCAACGCGTGTCGGTGATGTCAGACGATCGTCAGTAGTGCCGCTAAGTTGAGGTTATGGTGCGCTGAAGTATGAGAGATGATTGGGGGGCTTTCCACAGTTTTTTTGAAAGACGATTCTTGTTATATTTCGATCGGAAGAATGATTCTGAATCTGCCAATTTTGAACATCAGGAGAATATGATATGATAAAGGAAACCGTAGGAATAACAGGAGCGACGGCACTGCTCTTTCCACCACTCGGTATCGCCTGTCTGGCCTGCGGGTTGCCAGGGCTTCTGGTCGCCGGTGCGGGTGTGTTGGTTACCGATTCACTGGTGAAAGGCTTCAAGGAGCACAACGATTTGAGCAGGTTGCAATCCGGTGACTTGAGCGCATGTCAGGGCGATCATTTTACCTATACGACTCATCAGGACTGACTCTGACATGTCTGCCAGAGGGAAGAGGTCATAGATCGTGAAGCATGAATAGTCAATTCAATACCCGGCTTCATTCAGTTTTCGATACTCTTCACAACCACGTGGTTCTCCGTTATCGCATGCTTTTCTGAACCACTTTCGGGCTGTTGCGGGATCCCGCTTCACTCCTTCGCCTGCGGCGTATATCATTCCCAGTTTGTATTGAGATATGGATAATCCTTGACCTGCAGCAAGCCGATACCACTTGATTGCCTCATTATAGTTCTTCCGGACACCCTTGCCTTCGAAATAGGCATTTCCAAGGTTGTTCTGGCCTTTTGAATAACCGCCTTCGGCTGACAGGCGATACCACTTCACCGCGTCGGCGTAGTCCTGTCGAACGCCGTGGCCATAGAAAAAGGCATCTCCCATATTGTCCTCGCTATCGGCATCCCCCTGATCAGCAGCCAGCATGAACCACTTCACCGACTCGGCATAGTCCTGTTTCACCACGTCGCCCTTGTAGTACATCAGCCCGATGTTATGTTGAGCATATGCCTTTCCGAGCTCCGCATCCCTGCTCCATTTTTCTATTTGTGCGGGTGTCGGGGTTTCGCCGAATGCCTTCACTGATGAAAGTATGAGAATCGCTGTCAAAATGAAGGCGAAGTGGCGTTTCAATGGCTTGTTAACGTTTGACATAGCTGATGTTCACAAGTGATTAAACTTACCTGATCAATCTGGAGGCTGAAGTTAAAGACCTGAAAAAACATCAAAGAACGCTTTGGACCTGAGCCTGAGAACTCGAACCATCCCGGATTGGAAAAAATTTCAAATCTCATGGATGCGCAGAATTTCGAGCTCAAGTCCTTAAGTAAGGTGGCTTCGTGGTTATCTCTCTGAACGGAAGCATTCAGCGCTGGCCTCGACCCATCCCCATCCCGCTTCCCGGTCCACCACCTCTTACTCCCATATTAGGGTTGTACTGATCCCATACCCATTCTGCTACAGTTCGCAATTCTGAATCAGGCAGTGACAAAGCAGGCATAAGACCAAATCTTGTTATAGCTTGAGTATCGACAGCTTTATCCTTGTTTGGTGATTTCATATATGCAACAAGATGGTCAACACCTTCTTTTTTGGTCTTGAACTTCAAGTGATAATGAGAAGCTAGAGGAATAATCGGTGGAGCGTTTTTTGGAGGAGGAGAAATGGAATGACATACACTGCAGCTCTCAGTAAAGATAGCTTTACCGTCTTTAGTGTTCGCAGAGGCTTGTGCTGAAAAACCAAACAGCATGCCCGCACCCATAAAAATCAGTAGTGGTTTCATAGTTCAACTGTTTTTTACATTTTTAGGAGAAAAGTGGCGTATTAATAATACACAGATCAAAAGCACACTCTCAAAGTCAGAATAATAAAAATATTCAACTATAAGTTCTTATTACTGGAAACTTCTTTTGATAATTGAACATGATCGTATTGCCCTTCGTTATAAAAAAAAGATCATGCTCGACTTTTTGTCGACCTCGGACAGGGGAGGCTCAGCCTTCACGGGTACTGGGAATCCCTACCTCATTTCGACGAGTATAGAAAGTCGATTTTCCCTTGTCAGGGCAGACAACAAACCCCTCTGTGATGGCTCAGATCTAGCGCAGAAAGGCTTCCGTAGTCATCCATAGCAACATCCCGGTCAGCTTATTGTTGTAACATCACGCTTGTTTACACCAAAGCCATGGGAGGCTCATGTGCAGTTTGATCGACGTTATGATCAAGACTCAGCGAACCCGAAAGAGGAGCTCTGCGTTCTCGATTTAACCGAATATGATCTTGATGATTATTGGAGCAACAGGGCCAGTGATAAAATAAAGCGAGATACATGTGATCTCGTTTATTCGCTGGATATTTAACGATTGTTATATCATTCAAGTCATAGTGCTATATATGCATATGAGTGATAAGCGGAATTTCAAAATGATCGCATTGCGACTAAATGTGTTAACGATTGTTATATAAGTACAACGGATTAAATGGTAAAGAAATATGAAGAGGTGTCAATAAAATAAACAATTGTTACCAAAGACTATTTATCAGTTCCATATTGCAATATCATTATACTGCGGTATATTAATATCTTTGTGCCATCCAGCTAACGGCAGCTCAAAGATACTCTTCTACATTTCCATACCAATTCCTTCAAGGAAGTTGCAGCAATAATTATTTGTCTGAAGGGAAGAATTCTATGTACAAAAATATTTCACGACGCCAGTTTCTCACTGTTGCCGGTGTCATGGGGGGGATGACTCTGCTGCGACCACTCTGGAGCCTTGGACAGGCAACAGTTGCAGGCAATACCGGCCCGGCAGACGTCGCAGTAACCTGGGTCCCGAGTATCTGTAACTTCTGCTCCTCGTTCTGTGATATCAAGGTGGCGACAAAGGAGATCGACGGCATCAAACGTGCCGTAAAGATCGAAGGCAATAAGGATAGTCCGCTTAACCGAGGACGCATCTGCGCCCGTGGTCAGGCCGGTCTGCGCCAGACATATGATCCGGATCGCCTGAAGCAACCGCTGATCCGTATCGAGGGGAGCAAACGCGGTGAATGGAAATTCAGGGCGGCAACCTGGGACGAAGCCTACAGCCTTATAGCCAGCAAGCTTGGAAAGATCAACCCATGGGAGATCACCCTTGTCGGCGGATGGACGGCCTGCGTGTCTTACATGCACTTCAGCCTGCCGTTCGTCCAGACTCTGCAAATCCCGAATATCGTTGCATCACCCCTTCAGCACTGCGTTACGGCCGGGCACCTCGGTACCGATCTGGTTACAGGCAACTTCAACGTTCATGACGAGATTCTGGCTGACTTTGAAAACGCCAGGTATATCTTGTTCAGCCTGAACAACGCTTCTGTGGCAGCCATCTCGACAGCACGAGCAGTAAGGTTCGGGCAGGCGAAAAAGAACGGGGCCAAGGTCGTCTGCCTTGATCCAAGAATGAGCGAACTGGCATCGAAAGCTGACGAATGGATACCGATCAAGCCTGGCACCGACCATGTTTTCTTTCTTGCAATGCTTCACACCTTGCTCAGGGAAAAGCTCTACGATGCGCCGTTCGTTTCGTCTCATACCAACGCGCCATTCCTGGCCTTCAAGGACGAAAAAGGAATCGTCCGCCTTGCGTCAGACAAAGGCAAGGATGGAAAGCCCTCGAGCTATTATGTCTATGATTCGATAAGCCAGGGCGTTCGCTCCGTACCGGCGTATACCAACACCAACGATCGATCAATAGATGGGTCGCGTATCCAGGCTGGCCTGAATGCACGGGCAGGGCTGATATGGAAGGGGAAGGCGGTCAGAACCGTATTTGACCTCTTCATCGATGAATCTGAACCATTTACTCCTGAATGGGCCGCGGCAATCACGGACATTCCTGCCTCGACCATCCGCCGCATCGCCATAGAATTCGGACAGGCTCGCCCCGCGCTGGTCGATCCCGGATGGATGGGTGCCCGTTACCACCATATCATCGGACAACGCCGTCTGCAGGCCATCATCCAGACTCTCTCCGGAGGAATCGACAAATCCGGCGGGTGGCTGATGAGCGGTGAGCACCACTATAAAGCTGAAAAGGCCTGGAATGCTCTCTGTAACGGCAAAAGCGACAAGGAGGCTCTGCCGGTCGAACGTGCCGGTATGGGCTTTGCCATGGGGCTTCTCGATATTTTCGGCAATCCGGAATCATGGGAACATGGAAAGCCGGCGTTTTCCTTCGCATGGGCAATGGAACAGCAGAAGCAGGGCAAACCATCAGCCTTCCTTCCGGCAATGGCGGACACCGGCCTCCTCGAAGCAGTAAGAGGCGAGCTCACTTTCAACGGGGAGCCATACAATATCAAGGCGTTGATCCTGAATGCAGCCAACCCGGTCCGTCACTATTTCCCGGCCAAACGGTGGGAAGAGATCCTCTCACACAAGAATGTCGATCTGGTCGTCGCCATTGACGTATTGCCTTCAGACTCAACGCTGTATGCAGACGTCATCCTGCCGAACCACACTTATCTCGAACGTAATGAGCCGCTGCTCTATCCCCTCGGCCCGAACACCGATCTTGGCTACACTACCAGGATCAGGGCGATCGATCCACTTTATGATACTCGGGATACGTCCGACATTCTTTGTGAAATCGCAAACAGAATGGGAAAGCTGGAGCCCTATCTCGAAGGGATCGCCAGATATGCCGGCCTCGACAGCCAGATGCTTAAAAGAGAGATTGAAGCAGCAAGGCTGGCTCACAAACCCCTTAATGAAGCATTTCTCAGGACGGCATTCGAGGCCATGGGACGATTTGCCGGAGAGGTGACCGGCAAGGAGATGAGCGCCGCTGAAGTCGAATCGGTCATCCGGAAAAAGGGAATCCTGATACTCAAGGATGCCGAAGCCGTTGTGTCAGACTGGAACCTGCCCGGCAAAGTGCCAGTGCCGACCATGTCGGGGCGCATGGAGCTTTTCAGCCCTATTCTTGCATCATTCACCGACTCCGCCGGGTTGCAGCCTCTCTTCAATCCAGTACTCGGCTATGTTCCGAGGGTCGTCTGCGACCAAGGGGATAAAACCTCGCTCGGAGATGACGAGTTTTACTTTACCTATGGAAAGGTGCCGGTCGTATCACATGCGTCGACCAACAACAACAACGCAATCCTGGCGGCGGTAACACGTCCGAAAGAGGGCGCCTTTATGGGGTTGTGGATGAATACGGCCAAGGCGAAAAAACTCGGTCTGTCAAACGGCCAGCAGGTCGAAGTCACCAACCTCCGTTACGGGCCGAAGGTCAACGCAACGCTTTTTGTCACGGAGATGATACGGCCCGATACGGTTTTTCTCCCGTCATCCTACGGCAGCAGAAACAAGAAACTCAGCATTGCCGGCGGGAATGGTACCCCGCTGAACGAACTCATGCCTTACAGCATCGAGCCGATAGCAGCATCGTTCATGTCTCAGGAATTTACGGTCAGCGTCAGGCCTGTCAACAGTTAAATGGAGGAGTAAGCACACATGGCCCGATATGGAATGGTAATTGACATGCGTACCTGCGTTGGCTGTCAGGCCTGCATGGTCGCATGCACGGCCGAAAATCAGACCCCGTTCTGGAGCGGCAAGTTCCGTACGCACGTCGAGGACAAGGAGCAGGGAATTTTCCCCGATGTCAGAAGGACACTCCTCCCAAGGCTATGCATGCACTGCGAAAATACCCCGTGCCTGTCGGCATGCCCGACCGGAGCGACTTACATGAACAAGGACGGAGTCGTCCTGGTCAATTTTGACCGGTGTATCGGCTGCTATGCGTGCTGTATTGCCTGTCCTTACGATGCCCGATTCCCATACGAAAATGAGGATGTGCAAAAAGAGCATGAGCTGTATGGAAAAACTGTTACTCACGATATGCCGCACGTCGACAAGTGCACGTTCTGTGCCCACAGGTTGGCAGAGAACCGTGAACCGGCATGTGTCAGCACCTGTCCGACCCATACAAGGATTTTTGGAGACCTGGACGATCCGTCAAGCGAAGTACACAAACTGGCAACCAGTGGAAAAGCCCAGGTACTGAATCCTGGTCTCGGAACTTCACCGAAAGTATTTTACATCCCATCGTAAAGGAGAATACCGATATGACTTTTGTTCATCAGGAAGTATGGCACTGGCAGATCGCAACCTACCTGTTTCTGGGTGGCCTGGGCGGTGCGACCTTTGCCATAAGCGCAGTTATTCACCTTTTTGAGGGATGTGACCGCAAGATGCTCTCTGTGGCTATCATGTCGTCGATCGCGTTTCTCGTCCTCGGCACCGTGTTCCTGCTTGCCGACATGCTTCAGCCCATGAAGGCAATCTATGCGTTGACCAATCCTCGCTCATGGATCTTCTGGGGAGTGGTGTTCATCAACTTTTACTTTCTGTCGGCCATCGTCTATGTTATCCCCCTGCTCGAGACCTGGCCGAAACTGCTGCCCATAATCAGGAAAATCCCGGCTCCGCTTCTTGGCCTGCTCGAACGTTTCAACAAACTGGCCGCTCTGACAGGATCGGCTGCGGGATTTCTGGTCGCCATATATACCGGACTGCTCATTTCAGCAGCACCGGCCATAAGTTTCTGGAACACCCCGGCCCTGCCCCTGCTGTTCGTCATCTCCGGGTTTTCAACTGGAGCCGCATACCTGCTGCTTCTGTCGACATTCTCCAAAAATGAGAGCAAATGGAAAATCACGGCAAAACTCGAAGAGCTCGATGCCATCCTGATTGTCACGGAGCTTATCATTCTCGGGGCCTATTTCAATTTCGCACTGTTCCTGCCGACTGGCGCCAGGGAATCGGCCAATTTCCTCTTTCACAGCCCGCTGTTCATCATAGGCTTTTTCATTACAGGTCTCATCGTGCCACTCGCTATCGAGACCTATGGGATTTTTTTCGCAGATCATTCGAAAAAATCAGAGTCACTGCTGCTTGTTGCCAGCGCACTCGTGCTCGTCGGCGGTTACCTGTTAAGATTTTACGTTCTCAAGGCAGGTGTTTTCCAGTATCCATGGTAAACATCCTCTCCTGAACTGCCGAATAATCCCCCCGGTATGACGACCCCATGCCGGGAATTTTACTCTCACTCATGACATCACCCACTCAGCAAGCACTCATCTTCAGGTTTCTGAGCCGCGCATTCGCCTATCCGAACCTCGTATTTATCCCTGAACTCCGTGAATCATCCAAAACAATCGACGATCACAGTCAAACGTTGTCGACACTGATTTCCTCATTCGAAAGTATTGATACGGAACTACTGCAGGCTGAATATACCCGCCTGTTCATCAATGGGTACCCAAATACTCCTTGCCTTCCATATGAATCTGTCTATCTGGAAAAGCGAATGCTCGGCAATGCCAGCATCGGAGTTCAGAGCGCTTACAGCCAATGGGACATGACTGTCGAATCGGGATTGATTGACCATATCGCCACAGAGTTCGAGTTTCTGGCCTTTCTTTACTCAGCGGAAGCCCTCGATCCCACAATTGGGGTCGAGGCCCGCAAAAGTTCTTCCTTATTCATCAGGGAGCACCTCTGCCGCTGGGTGCCGAAATTCATCGAGGATCTGAAGTGTTCAGCATCTATCGAAGCCTATACACTTCTGGGCGCCTTCATGGAGAGCATAATGGACCACCACTGCAACACGATCTGAGAAAAAACCAGCCTGATAAGGATTCTTATGCGTTACCATAGCGGAAACAAATAAACGAGATCGAACGTCGTCATAATAGTGCCGCACTATTTTTCAATATCATTGCGATTACAACTATAAATACATGTGCTTTAAATAATACAAGTTAAGGACACTACGCACTGCTCGACACGTTAACCGGCTAATCAATAATATTGATCAGAGGATACGATGAATTATCTCGAATTGACCTTGATACTTGCTGGAAGTTCGTTTATCGCTGGATTGCTCGGGGCTCTCACAGGACTCGGTGGTGGAGTTGTGATCGTGCCGCTTCTGACACTTGGGCTCGGCATTGATCTCCGTTACGCGGTCGGAGCATCCCTTGTTGCCGTCATCGCGACATCCTCCGGTGCAGCAGCTGCGTACGTGAAGGAGGGCTATACCAACATCCGCATCGGCATGTTTCTCACTATCGCGACTACGATCGGCGCCCTTGTCGGAGCGTATCTTGCAGGAATTCTTTCCACGAAAATCATAGCCATCATTTTCGGCGTCGTTCTCATCTACTCTGCATATCTCTCGAACAAATCTAAAGAAGAACATTCTGACGATGAAGAACCCGACCCGATCGCTGTCCGCCTGCGCCTGAACTGTACCTATCCGACACTCAGCGGCGAAAAGCATTATAACGTAGACAACGTCGTTGCCGGTTTTGGTTTGATGGGCCTCGCAGGAATTCTTTCCGGCCTGCTCGGCATCGGATCGGGAGCAGTCAAGGTTCTGGCCATGGATCACGCCATGAAATTGCCGTTTAAAGTCTCCACCACGACGAGCAATTTCATGATTGGCGTAACGGCTGCAGCAAGCGCTGGCGTCTACCTTATGCGAGGCTACATTGACCCTGGAATCGCCATGCCTGTAATGCTTGGCATTCTTGCCGGGTCGCTTGTTGGAGCACGGCTTCTGATGGTTTTCCACCCCAGGGTTTTACGCATCGTTTTTGGTGTCGTGATTTTGGTATTGGGAATGGAGATGATTTACAATGGGATCACCGGGAGATTATGATGAAAGAACAGAGTGTATGGACGGACAAACGCGTCGAAGATATCATGGGAAATCTGCTGATTCTCGGGGTTATCATTGCCGCTGCATTAGCGATCTTCGGCGGTGTGGTATTCCTGATCCGGCATGGTCTCGAAAAACCCGATTACGGCGTATTTCATGGCGAGCCATCAGACTTGCGCAGCATAGAAGGGGTTATTTCGCAGACGCTTAACTTTCGTGGTCGGGGAATTATCCAGCTCGGATTGATGATGCTCATCCTTACCCCGATAGCCAGGGTGGCGTTTTCGGTCTTCGCCTTTTACAAAGAAAATGATCGCCTGTACGTGGCCGTCAACCTGATTGTACTGTGTTTTCTTTTATTCAGCCTTTTTGGCGGGATCGCCATAAAATAAGGTGCTGAAGGAAGTTAAATTATCCGGAATTACTGTCTGCAAGAATTGGTCATACTTTTCAATCCCACTTGCGTTGCAATTCCTTCCATCATTTTTGCTCCCTCTGCTGTTGGAGAGGTGCTTCCACACAATTCAATACACCCTCACCCATTTGACCGGCCGCTGTCTTGAGCAGTTCGGTCATGACATGGAACCAAAATGATAGCGGGTTTAATAGATCAGTAACATCAATTTCTCCTTTATCGCCGCTCCAGTCAAAGCAAAAATCCCGATGTGAATTTATTGCGTTGACCGGAGCGGCATCGCCAACAAATAGCCTCAGTCACTCCCGGAGTATCAACTTCGGTCCAAAATCGAGCTATCTGTTTTATGATCGAGAGAAAATTGCCTGAAAGTCAGTTGAACGCCTGACCAGGCTTGACTCCTGATGCCTTCAGGATTTTGGCCATGGGACAGAACCCTGTAAAGGCAGCCTGAAAAAGGTTTGCCCCGACAAAAGCCGTGAACCACAGCCAGTTTTGGTTATGATAGATTGAGAGTAAAACACTTGCAATCACAAAGAAACCGGCAACGGCAAACACAACACGATCAATATTCATTTCATAAATATTTATTGGTTAATAATACTTCAAAATTTGGCAAGCAGTTTCTCATGTCTCACTGAGATCCTATGATGCCACATACCCTGACCTTAAGGTTATATATGGCCTTACATAAGCCCCTGGCCTAACCCTTGATGATTCCGCACATCCTGTAATCCTTCATAGGAGAATAATCATTTTTGGCTGATTTATTAGCATATGCCAATAATAAAAAGCAAATTCAGTAATGATAGAGAATCCTGTTCCTGAACCTGTAAAGTCAGGAATAATAATCCGTAATCCAGGGTTCCCCATATTTGAAACTGGCGGGATTGCAAGAAATCGGAGGCTTCGAAACCGAGGATAACATCAGAATCAAGAGTAGGGAAGTGTAACGGGTTGGACGAAAAGTCATGGCCGACGGGAGAATCAGGATTTGTCAACAACAAATAACGGAGAACACGAATGAAAGTGATTATACCACTGGATGAGCAGGCAGGTCAAAACTCAAGAATGAGTGAGCATTTTGGTAGCGCCCCCTTTTATGCTGTCGCAGACACCGAGGACGCTTCAATCGAAATTATTCCGAACGCATCCATGCATCATGACCATGGACAGTGTACTCCGGTCAATTTCTTTTCAGAACTCGGGATCAAAGTGTTGCTCTGTAATGGTATCGGGGCAGGAGCCGTAGCCAAGCTCCAGATGATTGGTATTGATGTCTATAGTGCCGCGATGTCCGCGACCCTCGAGGAGGCGTTAACACGCTTCAGCCATGGATCCTTGACAAAACTTACCTCACAACACGTCTGTCAGGGGCATGGATGTCATTGAGACAGCAATCCGGTTGTCATTTGGCTAAGTATCCATCTTTTGACAGTCGCCAGTAATCTGTTCTTTATCGATCAAGAATTCTCTGAATGAATTTTTCCGGGAAGCCAGGATAACGAGACACCTCGGTTTGGATTAAAACGATTTGTCAAAGAGAACTTATCATATGTAGTTGATCGATTTTGGGGGCGTTCACAACTACTCGAACCTGTGGAGTGCCGGGAGCCAGAACATGCTCTGCAAGACGGTAATGTCAATATCGGCAAGATGGTTTACCTGCTGGGTTGCGTTGACAGCCGAGCCAAAGCGATGGAGTTGTCTCATTCCTGACTATCGAGCGACCCGGAGTTCGCCTTCGATGCCGTTGACTGAGTAGAGGATCTGCCAGAGCTGCACGTTTCTGGCGCGGAACGAGCCTGCCGCGCTGAGAAGGTAGTAGTGCCACATTCTGAAAAAACGTTCATCGTAGTTTTGAGCAAGGTGCTCACGTTTTGCGACAATGTTGTCATTCCAGGCTTTCAGGGTGCGATAGTAGTCGTGACCGAACGAGTGCCAGTCCTCCATGATCAGAAGCCCTTCTGCTGCGCAGGTTATGTGGTTGGCAGAGGGAAGCATCGAGTTGGGGAAAATGTACTTCGACGTCCATTTGTCGGTGTTGGTGCCTGTACGGTTGCTTCCTATGGTGTGGAGGAGAAACAGGCCGTCCGGATTGAGGCTGTTTTGTACGATCTCGAAGTATTGCCTGTAGTTTTTGTGACCGACATGCTCGAACATGCCTATCGAGTAGATCCGGTCGAAGCGACCAGTGACGTTGCGGTAGTCCATAAGTTCGATTTCGACAGGCAGACCCTCACATCGTTGCCGGGCGAGTTTCACCTGTTCGCTCGACACGGTCAGCCCGGTCACCTCCGCTCCGTAATGTTCAGCAGCGAATTTTGTTGCACCGCCCCATCCGCATCCGATGTCGAGGAGCTTCATGCCTGGCTTCACCATCAGCTTGTCGAATACGAGGCGCAACTTGTTTTCCTGGGCCTGGTCGAGGTCGATTGCGTTGTTCCAGTATGCGCAACTGTACATCATGTGCCTGTCGAGCATGGTTTCATAAAGATCATTGCCGATGTTGTAATGAGTTTCGGCGACGGTATAGGCGCGCAACGGATTCTGAAGGTTGAGCATCCTTCCTGCAAGGTTGTTCATCATGCGGGGGAGCCTGGAGACCTTGCTGTCGAGCCTGGCTCGAAGTACCCGGAAGAAAAACTCATCGAGAGCGTCGCAGTCCCACCAGCCGTCCATGTAGGATTCCCCGATCCCGAGATGGGCTTCGATGAGCACCCGGCGATAAAAACGGTCGTCATGCACCCTGATATCCCACGGCTGCGTCCCGTCTACGGTGATTCCTGCCGAGGCAAGAAGGTTTGTGAGCCTGGTTTTAAAAAACGCGCTCATCGTCGAATATTCGGTTGATTGACCTATGGCCGATACGAAGGATGCATTTGTAAAACACTACTTGGGAAATTCCGGTTCCGATTGATCGAACAGCGTTTTATCAAGGCAATCCATATCGAGTCGATATCGAAGTCGAGACCTGGTTATGGTTGTTCATCCTGATTATCAGGGACAAGTTGGAGCTCTTTTGTCTGCCAGCCGGGGGTTTCAGGAATCACCACAACTTCTCGGAGCAAATCAACATGCGGAATGATTCTTTGCGGTATCGTGGCGAACTAATGCTATCTTGCCGTCCAAGTGATTGATTATCAATATCTTGCGTCAAAAAAACATAAACGGAGCTGTATTATGGCACATAAAATTAACGACTCATGCATCATGTGCGGTGCCTGCGAGCCTGAATGCCCGGTAAACGCCATTTCGTCTGGTGATGATACCTATGTCATCGATGCTGCCAAATGCGTAGACTGCATCGGCCACAATGATGCACCGGCCTGCGTCGCGATTTGCCCGAGCGACAGTATAGTCAAGGCCTGAGCCGACACATCCGCTCCACTTGACCAGACTGATATGGACATCTCCCTGTTGAGTCGTCGAATGGGAATGCGGAGCGGATCTTTCGTCGGATACCACTGAAGTACATATGAAAGTCCGGACACGTTGCGCGAATCGCAACGGCATGAAATCCCGTGAGCGGCTTGCAGCAGATAATGCTCGAAGTGAGCCGCTCACGATTGTCTGCGATATCATGTTTCGTTTATCCCCACTTCTTGCCGAGCTCCTCCAATTCGGAATTTTGAAGATCTTCCGGGGTCATCAGGATGTGAAATTCGCAACAGGCGTTAAAGTTGAGGAAAAATGGCTCTGCAAAGGAGGGTACATCGGATGGGGACTGTACGTCGACGACGAAGATTCCTCCTCGTTTACCATCCCGCTCGGTGAAGAAAGCTGTTGATGGCTTGATTGTTTCTAGGATATGTTCAATGATCTTGCCCACTTTTCCTTTTCTGACAAGGCTGTTGAACGGCTCAGGGGGAAATTCGACTGCGAGTAGCATGTTCATGTGATGATCTCCTTGTTTGGCCGCATTGGATGGAAGTATCGCATATGCCTTAAGGGGATCAACCGTCGGCTTGAAGAGCTCCCGGATTCAAAACCAACGGATTCCGGGCTGACAGAACTTCGAACAGTTCAAGTCTCCGATTGAGAAGCATGTTCAAAAACGTTGAACCCGCCGGTCTCATTAATAATTCCATTCTGGCTCTGCGGCTTTTTTAGTGCGAAGTCGACGGTGACCGTGCATATGTGTCATCATTCGCTTCCGCGATAGCCGAATTACGCTCAGGGCGAGAACGGTGGCTAGCAGTGGCGGTTTTTCAATTCATTCAGCAGGGGAGGGTTCTACGATCGATCCGATAGAGTGAATGACATAGCCTATACGAAGGATGGCTCCGTCGAGATCCCGGACACTGAGATGACACAAGACGGATATACCTGGTGAAGGTTCGCCTGGATCGATAACCTTGAATGAATTGACCGCCCAGCCAGCATTCATGGCATGGTGGTCGTTTTTGATCGAGCTGAGGGTTATGAATGGTGCGCATTGCAGCAGCCTGACATGTTTCTGCCCGATGCCCGGAAGTGCAAGCGTCAGCTTCACTGCGTAATCTTTCCAGATTGGTCCCACGCCCTTGATTTCATCGGGCATGGTTACAATGCCGGTCAGCATCCAGTGCATCAACCCGTCATGGGTTTGCGTTACCGTGTGGCTCTGCGTGGTAAAAGAGCCTGGCTGGGTAAATTCGGAAATCTCGAGCATCGTTCATCCTCCTCGTTTAGTGGTCGTTCGATATCGTTCATGGTCGGAGGGGGGAATCAAGGTGCTACCACAAAGTTTCATAATCGCGTCTGGCATTCGAATCTTCTCAGCTCATGGTAGAGCGCAATGGGAGTGATTGAGGGTTTCTGAATGGGGTGCACTTATGATTCAGGCGTTCATATTTACTTTGAAACCGGATTAAATATCGATTCAGCCCGCGCTTTCATTGCTGCCAGCACCATGGGAAAATCATGTCTCTGGACAGATCTGACGACAAACGCAGGTGCGAAAAAATCAGGTTTTACTTCGGATTCATAAGCGAGAAAGGTACCATACCCCTGCTGATAATTTTCGAGAATCCATTTCCCACGATAAACCTTGAACTCCCCTGTAATCTCCTGAAAATCCAGGTGCTTCAGGTACTCTCCACGTACCAGCAGTTTGATGTAGACTGTCTTCGAGAAGATAAATATTGTGGTTTTCCCTTTCTGGAACATCACCTGCTCATCACCATTGTCCGAAATCAAGCCGCTATCGATCAACTTCGGAATGTAATTTTTGTGGTTGTTGTAATCGGTCAATACGTCCCAGACCTTGTCTGGTGGTGCTGCGATAAAAATTTTTCCCGATACGCCGGTAACACCCTGATCGAGTCTGGTGAGTTCAACAATGATCTCTCCCTTCAGCAACCGCGCCTTTTCGGCAGACATGGAATCAGCACCATCCGTTGTTGCCGGCAGAACTGTCAACGGACAGAGCAGAAGGAAATTAATGACCATCACGAGTGTCATCAACGTACTTATTCTCACGACAAACAGTCTTTGCATGAAGATGGCCTGAAGTATGCAATGCTTTTTTTTAAAGGACTTGCACTTGGTGATGAAAAAGGGGGCACTCAAACAGAACCTGCCATTCGTTCGTTAAAACACTCATTACATGATCAGGGTTCCATTGTGTTTTCAGGATGTGGAGGTGTTCTGCCTGGTGTGTGCATACGCGATGAGGTTTAAATGGTAAAGCAACGCAGGGAAAGCAATAATGGCCGTACATTCCGCCTTCAGGAAATTGGCGTCATACCACCAGGAGTGTACCGTTGTAGTTCTTGACCGTGTATATTGATAAAATATCAAGAGTAAAAACAGGGGGAGCAGGAATCATGAGTGACGACATTCTCAGGTTGGAACCGCAGGCGGTTTGGAAAAACTTTTACAGTTTGACGCAAATTCCGCGTCCGTCCGGTCACGAGGATAAAATCAGAAAGTTTATCGCTGATTTCGGCAGGAATCATGGACTGGACACCCTCATCGACGAAGTCGGGAACGTCATCATCCGTAAACCGGCAATGTCGGGCATGGAGGATCGCAAGGGAGTTATTCTGCAGGCTCATCTCGACATGGTGCCGCAGAAAAACAGCGGTATGCACCATGATTTTGAGAATGATCCTATTGTAACGGTTATCGATGGCGAATGGGTACATGCCCGCGACACTACTCTGGGAGCCGATAATGGAATGGGGGTAGCTGCAGCAATGGCAGTGCTTGAATCTACCGAGCTGAAGCATGGTCCTGTCGAAGTGCTTTTTACGAGCGAAGAGGAAACCGGCATGACCGGCGCTCTGGGACTGAAACCGGGTCTCCTCAAGGGAGAGATTATGATGAATATGGATTCGGAAGATGAAGGCGAGCTGTTTATCGGCTGTGCGGGAGGCATCAACGGCACGATGACTTTCAACTTTCGCGGACAAACGCTTCCTGCTGGTTATATGGGGTTTGAGATAAAGGTGACCGGGTTGAAGGGTGGTCATAGTGGCATGGATATCAATCTGGGCCGGGGCAATGCCAACAAGATTATGAACAGAGTCCTGTATGAAGGGCATGCTCTCTATGGATTGCTTCTTGCATCAATCGAAGGAGGAAGTCTTCGCAATGCAATCCCGCGTGAATCACAAGCCTCAGTGGCAGTTCCTGTCGCAATGGCGGAAAGCTTCCTGGACGGCCTTTCTGGCCTGAGCGGGAAGATTAAGAGCGAAATTGCGACAACTGATCCAGGGCTGATCATCGAAGCAATTCCGGCTGCAATTCCTGATACGGTTATTGAAGAGGGTGTTTTTGTCAGGTTGCTTGATGCCGTCTATGCCTGTCCGAATGGCGTGATGCACATGAGCAGCGAGATGGATGGACTGGTTGAAACATCCAATAATCTGGCCATAATAAAGTCCAGCCGTGGTGCTGTCGCTGTTAAATGTCTGCTCAGAAGTTCGGTGGATTCCGCCAGGGAGGATCTCGTGGCGATGATCAGGAGTGTTTCAGAGCTGGCAGGCGCAGTTTCGGTATTCGATCAGGGGTATCCTGGCTGGAAACCGAATCCCAATTCTCCGATTCTGAAAAGCATGCGGGAAATCTATAAAGCCAAATTCGGAAAGACTCCTGAAATCAAGGCTGTCCACGCCGGCCTGGAGTGCGGAATTATCGGAGGCTCCTATCCTGAACTCGATATGATCTCCTTCGGCCCGACCATTCGATATCCTCACTCCCCGGATGAAAAGGTCAATATTGCATCCGTCGGGAGATTCTGGGATTTTCTTGTGGAGACACTTGCCAATATTCCTCACGCCTGATTGATGATTGCGGCTGAATCACCAGGTTATGGCGTCAGCTTACAGCTTTACTGTTTCATTTGATTCAATGCTATCTGACGTATCGGGATCGTGGAACGGTCAGGGTTCCTGATCGTTCCACGATTGGCTCAATAGCGATGTGGCGGAGGATAACGATAAGGTGGTGGCCCATAACCGCCTCACTCCCAGGGCATTCTGGATTCCCTAACGAAATGCCATGGGCCGTTTTCATGTCTGGAACGATACCAGTTTCCATCCCTGTCACGACGGTAATAAATCCTTCGTAATAACGGATCCGGTCTCTATGCATCCTTGGCGGTGGTGGTGATGGATTTCTGTATCCAGCCGGACCATGGGGCGGATAATCCAATGCGTCTTTTCCGGTGCCAATCTGAGCGGCGCCAATAACCATCAGGGCGATTCCTGCTGTAAAGAAAATTTTCTTTTTCATCAGCTCCTCCTTTTGATTTGTTGGACGAACAATTAATTACGTTGTTGCTAAAGATCGCTTCATCGTGAAAGGAACTCGAGAGCTTACCGGGATGGTCTATTCGAGTAACCCCTTTTCGTTACATCCTTTTCCACATATATACTCAATGCTCGTGCATTGGTGTATGCTGTATGTGCCTGAAGACGTGTTATAGTGATTATTGGCGAGATGGTGTATCTCTGGTCTGTCGGGTTTCGGTCATTAATATGAGCTTTCTGCGAAGAAAGTCGGGATGGACGTTGCGGCCGATTCTTTTCAAGTCGGAGCATAGCCGGATATACGTTCAGGGATTGCTATTTTACAATTCAACAGCAACCATAACTGTTTCTGAACCGTGAAAACGCCTTACAGTTACAACACGATAGCGGATTTCCTGCTTTCGCAGCCACTGACAGTGGATGTTGAGATCGATGACGATGCAGCAGGGTGTTTTCCGCTGAAATGCGTCGAGTTTGATGCGACGGTACTCTATATCGGGGTTCACGATTTTTCACGCCTTTCGCTCGATCTTTCGCCTCCGGAGATCCTGATCTATCTCAACATGTTTCTCGTATGGATGCGGGATTCATTGGAACGGGAGCGGTTCTGCGTGGTGGAGCGATTTCTTGACAGCGCTATCGTTCTATTGTTCTCCAAACAGTTCGGTTCGGAAGACCCTTTTTTGGATGCACTTCGTACAGCCCGATGGTTGGGCGACAATGACGAACTGCTGTTCAGCCCGGATATTGGCATAGCCAGCGGACGAGTCGCTGCCGGATTCGCGGGTACTCCGAAGGAGTTTACCGGTTCGGTGTTTGGCCGTCCGGTGCTTCTGGCCGCAGCATCCTCAAGAATGAAACCACCGGAAGAGATGGCTTCGTGCATTACCTTTCCAGAAGTCGAGTGGCAGGGGCGTTCGTTTCAGGAAGCGTTTCCGCCGTTGGAGTTCGAACATCCGGAGCAGGGGCGGGTCAGACAGCCCCCGACCTGGCAGCTTGGGGAACCGAGAGCTGTGGATTTTCCTGGTCTCGGAAGGACTGAACTGAGGGATATAGCCAATTTTGTCCACTGGATGCCAAAAGCCACAGCCAGGGCGAAGGCTCGCGAGTGGTTCTCGATGATCAAGGCAAAAGGATTTTATAAAAACAAATTATAGTCGTACAAAACCATGTCGAAAAAAATCATGCTGCTTGGGAGCGGAGAGCTTGGAAAGGAGTTTGTCATTGCTGCCAAGCGACTTGGGCAGTATGTAATTGCGGTCGACAGCTACAACAATGCGCCGGCGCAGCAGGTGGCCGATGAGCGCGAAGTGATCGATATGCTGGATGGCAATGCGCTCGACGCAATAGTGACCAGGCATCAGCCTGATATTATCGTACCTGAAATCGAGGCTATCCGAACAGAACGGTTTTATGAGTATGAGAAGCAGGGCATTCAGGTCGTTCCTTCTGCTCGAGCAGCCAATTTTACCATGAACCGGAAAGCTATTCGCGATCTGGCGTCTAAAGAACTTGGCCTGCGGACTGCGAAATACTGCTATGCAGCGTCACGGGAGGAGTTGGAGGCGGCAGTTTGTGAAGTTGGGTTGCCCTGCGTGGTCAAGCCGCTGATGAGTTCGTCTGGCAAAGGGCAGTCAACAGTCCGAAGTAAGGCAGATATCGAAAAGGCCTGGAGCTATTCGCAAAGCGAAAAGCGGGGCGATAGCTCCGAAGTGATTGCGGAGTCGTTCGTACCATTCCATACCGAGATTACGCTTTTGACCGTGACGCAGATAAGCGGTCCGACATTGTTCTGTCCGCCTATCGGTCACCGCCAGGAGAGGGGCGATTATCAGGAAAGCTGGCAGCCATGCCTTATCAGCGGTGAGCAGCTGAAAGAAGCTCAGGAGATTGCTGAAAAGGTTACCCGCTCACTGACCGGGTCGGGAATCTGGGGTGTGGAATTTTTCCTTGCTGATGATGGGATTTATTTTTCGGAGCTTTCTCCTCGCCCGCACGATACCGGTATGGTGACGTTGGCGGGCACGCAGAACCTTTCGGAGTTCGAGCTGCACGCACGAGCGGTTCTGGGACTGCCGATTCCAGGCATTGAGTTGATGCGTGTCGGCGCCAGCGCAGTAATACTTGCTGGTGCGGTTGGCAGTAATCCAAAGTTGACTGGTATCGAAGATGCACTAAATGAGGCAGGTTCCGACATTCGTATTTTCGGAAAACCCGTGGCCCGGCCTTACCGGCGCATGGGAGTAGCACTCGTCTCCGATGAGTTGGGCAGCGATGTGAAAACCGTCAAACTCAAAGCAATTGCCAATGCAGCAAAGGTGACGGTGTTATGCGACGAGGCTGGGCAGTCCTGAAGTGTCCATTGATCGGCCATTTGCGTGGCCAAGGTAGCGATTAATCAAAAGAGAAAGAGATATATGGCTGTAATGACTGAGTTCATCGACCTGATTGTACCGATTGCAATCATTGAAGAAAAATACCCCGGAGGATGGGAGCAGTGTCTGAGTGACCATAAACAGGCAATTGGCGGGAGGGTCTGGTTCGACAATTATCTTTTTCGTGATGGCGCCATGAACCCGGCTGCAATGGAGGCACTGCTCAACGAATGGTGGAAATTGGGGTTTGAATGTTATGCCGAGAAAGATGGGAAAAAAAAGTGGATGGATGTCTGTGTATACGAAGGAATGCTCGGAAGTATGAATATGTCCTGCGACTGGTTGGCTGAGGACTCATCAACACGAAGCGTATATCTGAAAGGCACAGAACCAGGGGAGATTACAGGTCGGGACTGGGACTTGATCGATGACTGGGAACCCCCGAAATTCGCTGGTGAACAATAGGAAAAATTAAAGTCGTCGGGTTCAGAATATTAACCAGAGATTTGACAGGAATCGAGATTTATCAATAAGTGAAATAGTTATCAATAAAGGAGGTTGCTATGGCACATGGCGCATATTTATCGATTACCGCGCAAAAGCAGGGAAAAATCAAGGGACCTGTAACCCTGCCTGGTCGTAAAGATACAATTCAGGTTTTTGCTGGAGGCCACGATTTTGTTTCTCCAAGAGATATCCAGACCGGGTTACCAACAGGCCAACGTATTCACAAACCTTTGTTCATCACCAAAGAAATCGATTGCTCAAGCCCTCTTTTGATGAATGTACTGGTTACGAATGAGAACATCAAGGAACTTGTATTACAGTTCTGGCAGCAGGACCGTACAGGAAGGGATACTGCCTTTTATACCATACGCCTTCTCAACGCGAATATTGCATCTTATAAACTTGTGTTCTCGTCAGATGGACCAGAACCACTTCAGCACCCTGAGCGTGAGGAGTTCAGCTTTACTTACCAGAAAATCTCATGGACCTGGGAGCAGGGAGCTGTCACTGCCAGTGACGACTGGGAAGCTCGGGTATAGGTCGGATCCTGGATAGCAAAGGGTATCAGGCACATTATGAGATGAGCGGTCAATTTATTCAATGGAGGTAACAATGACAATTTCGGCATCGCATTATGTAACACTGGAAATCGTGGGGGGCATGAACGGAGGTTACGGTCCCTCAAAATTCGATTTCGTGCGAACTCTATCGGATGGAAGTACCCAGAGTGGTTCGGGAGGACTTGGCTGGCGGGTTCCTGCTGGACAGGTGCTTGTAGTAACGGATGTCGATTGGCAATATGTCCATCCACAAGGGGCCGCAGGAGTTGACAAGATCGAGGTGCTTCGTCTGTTTATCGAAAATATCGCTAATCCGATGAGTTCCAGGAGAGTTTTCGAATCAACAGTTACTTTGAGCAGTAAGGGGGAAGGTGGGACTCATGAAGCTATGGCTACCGGTTTTGCAGTTTCCTCGAAGGGACGGATCGGTGTTGATATCATGCCAGGTCCGATAGGTCCGCCATCAGGCTTGCAGCATCTCCTGCTTCATGGTTATCTAATCGCAGATGTTTGAGTCTGATATTCCCTGAAACAGCAATATCAGACCGAATTCATGGGCATCTTTGGAACAGACCTGACAAATGATCCCAGGGTTGCCCATGATACTGTCTACCCATGCGTTACAAATCGGTAGTCTCCTTCCCACCCCATCCATATTCTGTACGATTAGATATTTTTTATGGATCGCTTTACCAGATTGCTTTCTCATGACTGAAAAACCAACCTGCGTATTGACGTCTCTTCTGGATGCATTCCTTACTTATTCGCCAGGACGCACAAAAAGATATCGATATTTTCAAGCGTCAGAAAAAAAAATTTTATATCCTGCACTACGCTGTCTTATCAGTAAAGTATTTTCTATCAGCATCAATTACTCTGCTTGCGTCCTTTTTCTGAAGTATCCTCATTTATCGAGTCATACATTCCAAACATCTTATTTCTTCATCAGCAATAGTTTGATTGGTATCTAGCCATATCAAATCATTGCTTATCCAGTTACTTCAAGTTTATAACCTTATAACCGACACAAGTAATTTCATATACATCATTGATTGCTTTTTCTGCTAAACGCATTATATGATTGAACATATGGCCCTTTTTACTTACCCTTGTTTTGTGTATAATTGAGTGATTTATTAGAGTTTCTATATATGTATTTGTATTGCATATCAACAGGATATTCTGAGCGAATCGTGCACAAGGCAGAAGCACATTAGAAGTTTGAACTTCGCCTGACATTGCCAATCGAAGCTCTCAACAGTTTCGGATATGTGCAGTTCTTAATCATTTCATTAAGCCGTCAAGCAAACTATCCGATGTTTCATATATCCTCCATAAAATTGCGGTGTGCGATCGTATTGACATGCATCTTCGTCACACAGACCGATCCACCCATTTTCGCAGCTACGCCTGACGCTGGTCAGATTCTCCGGGAACAGCAACCTCAACGACAACTACCTGAAAGAACGACCCTGCCTGAACAGGAACAAGTGAAAGAATTTCAATCTTCAGGCTCAGGCATCAAGATCCTCGTCAATGCTTACCGTTTCACTGGATTCGATGCCCTGGTTCAGGAACGGGATCTCCAGAAGGAGCTTGCAGATACGATCGGCAGGGAGATGAGTGATGGAGAGCTGAAAAGTCAGCTTGCCAGAATCGATGCGTTCCTCAAAACGAAAGGTTGGTTCCTGGCCCAATCATATCTGCCGGAGCAGGATGTCACCTCGGGCATCATCGAAATCCGTCTTGCCAAGGGTGTCAGCGACGGATGCATGACGTTTAACCTGGACAAAACGGCACGAGTGTCTCCCGGCGTTTTGTCAGGCCTCGGCAACAATGTCGTGCATTCACGCCAAGCAATTAACGAGCGTGTGCTGGAACGGTCAACTTTGTTGATAAACGACCTGCCTGGAGTATCGGCACACGCCGATCTTGTGATGGGAACTGCGCCGGGCAGCACTGAAGTGGTGGTCAATGTAAGTGAAGGCGCGTTAGTGTCCGGCGCGCTTTGGGAAGATAACATCGGCAATTACTACACGGGTCGTTGGCGGAACTCGGTCCTGGTCAATTTTAATGACCCTTCGGGTTGCGGAGACCAGCTCTCCTTTATAGGTACGGTTTCTGATGGTTTCAGTCAGGGAAAAATCGCTTACAACTATCTGTTGGGCAGCAGTGGGTTGAAAGGCAGCTTTTCTTATTCACCTATGAACTACGAGATGCGCAAGGATATGACGCTGCTCGATGTCCGAGGGAGGAGCCAGACAATCGATGTAGGGTTGAGCTATCCGCTGGTGCGAAGCAGGCTCTCGAACGTGACGACTACAATCGGGTATGAGCGAAAAGATCTTTTCGACAGAATCCTTGGCATCAAGATCAGCAACAAGTCACTCAATACCTTCACGATGGGACTCAAGGGTGATGTCTATGACCAATTCCTTGGTGGCGGTTACAGCACCTGGAACGCAACCGTCACCTCCGGGACTCTGAATGAGCGCATAGTGCAACTGAGCCTGAGCGGTAATCAGGGCAGTTACACACATGCCAACCTGGGATTGAGCCGACTGCAGCGGGTAAGCGGCCTGGTTAACCTCAATCTCTCGTGGACAGCGCAGCTGGCGTCGGGCAACCTTGATTCGAGCGAAAAGTTCTATCTGGGCGGTCCATACGGAGTTCGGGCCTACCCGACAGGAGAGGCATCCGGAGATGCCGGCCAGTTGTTGAACGTCGACCTGCGAATCAAACTTCCAGTCCCGGCAAGATATGGCACGGTTCAGCTTAGCGGATTCTATGATGCCGGGCGGATCACCATGCACATAAACCCTTGGCCGTATTCGATCCTCACGGCCACAGATAAAAACGAATACTGGTTGCAGGGCGCAGGAGTGGAGTTGGTTTACATCTGCAATAGCCAGCTAAGCCTGAAGGGCAGCTGGGCGCATGTCATCGGAGAAAATCCCGGACGAAACCTCTGGGGTCTCAACTCTGAGAACAAGTGCGACAGCGATCGTTTCTGGATTGTGGTCACTGTGTTTTTCTAAGAATTCGATATGGGTACTAACAGAGTAGAACAAACATGAACCGCATACATCGCATCATCTGGTCGAAACTCAAGGAAAAATGGGTCGTTGTGTCTGAGAAGGCGGGAGCCAGTGGTTGCCCGATTATCCTTATCGGGGCTTTGAGCCTCGGTGCGCTGATGGCCAAATACGAAACAGCCATGGGCATCGATTCCGGAGCATTGCCGACCGGCGGCCAGGTAACCTCGGGCACAGGCACAATCGTCAGCAGTGGCAATCAGATGACAGTGACGCAGAACAGTGCGAAGATGGTCGCCAACTGGGAAAGCTTCAATATAGGTCAATCGGCGAGTGTTCGTTTCGCGCAGCCAACTGTGACCTCGATAGTGCTGAACCGGATTGCCGATCAGAACCCGAGCCAGATTCTTGGCAGCTTGAGCTCGAATGGCACGGTGTTTCTGTTCAACCAGAACGGACTGATATTCGGCAAGACAGCCAAGGTTGATGTCGGAGGACTCATAGCCTCGACCCTGAGTCTTTCGGACAGCGACTTTCTGAACGGCCGGTACTCGCTCACCAGCGGCGGCAATGCCGGCAGTGTAGTGAATATGGGAACAATAACGGCTGGGCCCGGCGGAGTGATTGCGCTTATTGCTCAAAAGGTCAGTAACGAAGGAAGCATCACTGCCGAAAAGGGCAGTATGGCCATGTTGGCTGGCAATCAGGTCACGATAGACTTCAACGGTGATGGGCTGATCAGGTACACTGTTGATCAGGGTGCGGTAGATGCACTGGCTGAAAACAAGGGGTTGATCAAGGCTGACGGAGGACTGGTTGTGATGAGCGCCAAAGCGGCTGACGCCTTGAGCAAAGCCGTGGTGAGCAACAGCGGGGAGATCAGGGCACAGACGCTGGAGAACAAGGATGGCAGGATTGTTCTGGTGTCTGACATGGAGCATGGCACGACAGTGGTTGACGGACGGTTAGATGCCTCGGCGCCCAGCGGCGGGGACGGCGGGTTTGTGGAAACCAGCGGTGCAAAAGTCAATATTGGTGCCGCGGCAATTGTGGACACCAGATCCTCCGGAGGCCAGACCGGCACATGGCTCATCGACCCCAACGATTATACCATTGCCGCATCAGGCGGAGATGCTACGGGAGCATCTATCAGTTCACAGCTTGCTACCACGAATGTCACCATCAGTACCACAACCATGGGACACTCCGGCGGCAAGGGCGACATCTTTGTGAACGACAGCATAACCTGGTCGGCAAATAAGCTTACCCTGAACGCGGAGAGGAACATCGAGATAAACAATCCTCTGTATGGTTCGAGTAACGCAGGGTTGTCATTGTGCTACGGACAGGGATCTGCAGCATCAGGCAATACCGCCGTTTACAAGATAAATGCCCTCGTCAATCTTGCCTCTACGGGAAGTTTCAGCACAAAGCTTGGCAACAATGGCACGACAAATACCTACACGATCATTACATCTCTGGGCACTGCCACCAGCAATTCCGGAACTGATCTACAGGGAATAATCGGCAATCTGAGTGGTAACTATGTTCTCGGGAGCAACATCAACGCCTCGACCACATCGACATGGAATGCAGGCTCTGGCTTTAATCCCATCGGCAATTCATCCACACCATTCACCGGTATTTTCGACGGCCTGGGCCACACAATCACAGGTCTCACTATTAACCGCGTTACATATTACGTTGGCCTCTTTGGTAAAACTGATATCACTGCCAAAATAAGCAACACAGGACTCCTGTCCGTGAATTATTCGGTGAATTTGAGCAACCTATTCGGCAGTAGTGATTTTGTTGATTTTTATGCAGGTGGCCTGGTTGGGTATAATAACGGCACTATAAGCAATTGCTACAGTACTGGTTCAGTGACTGCCTCTGCCGCCTATTATCATTTATCTCCAGATTTTGGAGGGCTGGTCGGATATAATAATGGCAGCATGAGGCACTGTTATAGTACTGCAACAGTAAAAAGCAACAACAACGCCGGTGGCCTGGCAGGATGGAATGCCGGTACCATCTCTGATTCTTATAGTACTGGCGCAATATCAAATTACCTGGATGATGCATCTATCGGCGGCCTGGTTGGGTGTAATTATCTTAATGCCAGCATAATTGATTGTTACAGTACGAGCAATGTGTCGGCATCTGGATGGTTTTCAACCTATCATATAGGTGGCTTCGTTGGTATTGATTTCTCCAAAAGTAACAATTGCTATAGCACTGGTTCTGTTGTGTGTACAGCTACCAGCAGTGTCATAAACATCGGTGGTTTTTTGGGATATAACATGGGCGGCCAGGCATCTAACTTCTGCTACTGGGATACCCAGACTTCGGGACAGTCTAAAAGTCAAGGAGGAGTAGGTCTGACCACAGCCCAGATGAAACAGCTTGGTTCATACAGCAATTGGAGCATCTCTGATACGGGTGGGTCAAGTGCTGTATGGCGCATCTATGACGGTGCCACATATCCGATGTTGCGATCGTTCCTTACTCCGCTTACCATAACGGTCAACAACCCAGTCAAGACATACGACGGGCAAGCATATAGCTATAGTGTAGCGGACAACGTTTCATCTTATTCCATCGCCGGGGCAAAAACAAGCAGCAATCTGTTGGGTGCGCTAACCTATACCAATCAGCCTGACCTGGTTCATGCCGGCACCTACTCCAATGCAATCTCACAGAGTGGATTGTTTTCCAATCAGCAGGGTTATGACATCAGCTACAATGGCGGCATTCTGACGATAAATCCGAAGACTTTGACGGCAAGTCTTACGAATACCGGCGTGACGAAAGTTTATGACGGGACGGCAACGACTGCCGAGACACCATTTTATAGCATATCGGGCCTGATAGATGTCGGCGAGAGTGCGACGTTAACTGCTAGTGGAACATTATTGTACAATACAGCCCATGTTGTCGGATCAAGCTACCTGACGATTAGTGGGCTGGGCGTAACAGGTATAAGTGGCGGCACGCATGGATCGTTGGCGAGCGACTACGTGTTGGCAAGCAGCACTATAATAAGCGGTTCAGGAAGTGCAAAGATAACACCTGCACCTTTGACAATAAATCTGACGAATAGTGGTGTAACGAAGGTATATGATGGGTTGGATACGACTACTGCGACGCCATTATACAGCGTGTCAGGACTCGTAGATGCTGGCGAACACGCGACGATAACTGCCAGTGGCAATTTGTCGTATAACACGACAAATGTGTTGGGATCGAGCTATTTGATGATCGGCGGTGTAACCGTGACCGGTATAAGTGGAGGCACGCACGGATCATTGGCAAGCGACTATGGTTTCCCGAACAGTGTATCGCTACAAAGTGCATACGGAAGCGCAACGATTACGGCAAAGCCACTGACCATCATCGGCAGTAGAGTTTATGATGGGACGAATCTCTTCAATGGTTCAGTGTTTGGGATGGTCAGCACGGGCATTGGGAGTGAGACGGTGAGGGTTGGCGGTGCAGGTGTGGTTGCGAGTGCGAACGTGAGTGCTGGCAATCAGGTGCTGGGTTTGGGAAGCCTGTCGCTGGTAAACGGGACTGGTCTTGCATCGAATTACAGCCTGAATAGTGGTACGGGCACGATTAACACGAAGATGTTGACTTTGAGTGGTGTGAGCGCATCAGACAAGACATACGACGGTAATCGAGATGTGTCCTTGACGAGAGCTACTCTTTCTGGACTGATAGGAACGGAAACCCTTGGCATTGGGAGTTACACTGCAACGTTCAACACAAAAGATGTCGCGAGAGACGCATCGGGAAACGTGATCGCCAAGACGGTGACGGTGGAAGGAGTGACGCTGACGAACGGCAGCACAGGCCTGGCCAGCAACTACACCTATACGCCGTCGAGCGCGACAACGACCGCGAAGATCAATCCGAAGACGCTGACACTGGCCGGAGTGATCGCATCAGACAAAACTTATGATGGTAACCGTGATGCGATGGTCACGGGAGCTTCGTTATCTGGCCTTGTCGGCACGGAAGACCTGGGCGCTGGCGGTTACACTGCAACGTTCAACACAAAAGACGTAGCAAGAGATGCATCCGGCAATGTCATCGGCAAAACAGTGACTGTGGACGGAGTGACACTGACGAACGGCACCACTGGCCTGGCCAGCAACTACGCCTACACGCCCGCAAGTGCGACGACGACTGCCACGATAAACCCGAAGACGCTGACACTAACCGGAGTGAGTGCATCGGACAAAACTTATGATGGTAACCGCGATGCGGCGGTTGCATGGTCGTCGCTCTCGGGGCTGGTAGGAACGGAAGACCTTGGCATTGGGAGTTACATTGCGACATTCAACACCAAAGATGTCGCGAGAGACGCATCGGGAAACGTGATCGCCAAGACCGTTACCGTAGATGGAGTGACACTGACAAACGGCACCACTGGCCTGGCCGGCAACTACACCTACACA
>Ga0326726_10000368_pt1 | contig 42764 bp, 40 predicted proteins | sample MHFenrmetagenome_2_FD_207603 | JGI IMG/M metagenome (GOLD analysis project Ga0326726, IMG submission 207603) | Lab enriched peat soil microbial communities from Michigan Hollow, Ithaca, NY, United States - MHF15MN | ecosystem: Environmental > Terrestrial > Soil > Wetlands > Peat | place: USA... | reverse complement strand
AGGCATATCCTGCGAAACCTGAAACGGCATGGCGTCATTCGCACACTCCCCAGATCCCTTACTCCTGCACGATATCGGGCCATCGAAGAGAGATTCAATCGTTTTGCCGGCCATGTAGGCATTCCGATGGATGAACTGGATCTCGTGTTCTGGAGCAGGGAAACGGGAAAGATCCTCAAATAGTCTGGTTTGACGATGAAGAAATCACATGATGAGAAGCAAGGCTTTGAGGGGAACCGGGAGAGTGTCTCATGAAATTCCTCGTCCTTGGAGCGGGGATGATGGGATCTGCAGCAGCGTTTGATCTTGCGCGGTCGGCACCGGAAAATGAAGTCATCCTCGCCGACATCAACCTGCAGACAGCAACTGCGACCGCGAAATCGGCCGGCGCTTCCGTCCATCCATTGCGACTGGATGTCAACAACCGCCGCGATCTCAGCAACTCGATGGCGGGCTGTAGCTGCGTCATCAGTGCTGTCTCCTACTCCGTCAACCTCGCCGTTACGCGTGCCGCAATTGAGGCCGGTGTTCACATGTGCGATCTTGGTGGAAACAACGACGTCTTCAAGCGACAGCTTGCGCTGGATCAGGAGGCCAAGGCGAAAGGGGTTACCATTATTCCCAACAGCGGACTTGCACCCGGCCTCATCAATATTCTCGCCGTCTCCGGGGCGAAGGAGTTCGACGAACTTGACTCCATTCATCTGCGCGTTGGCGGCCTCCCGCAGCATCCCCGCCCGCCCCTGAACTATCAGATCGCCTTTTCCGTGGAAGGCCTCATCAATGAATATGTCGAACAGGCCGCAGTCATCCGGAACGGCGAACTGAAGTATATCGACCCCATGTCGGATCTGGAGGACATTTGCTTCCCGGAGCCTTTTGGCGTGCTTGAGGCGTTCAACACCTCTGGCGGGCTCTCAATGCTCACGGAACTGTTCGCCGGAAAAGTACGTAACCTTGACTACAAGACCATTCGATACAAAGGCCACTGCGAGAAGTTCAAAACCCTCCTTGATCTCGGATTCGCAACCATGGAGCCGATGATGGTGGGAGGCAGCGTCAAAACTAACCGGGAGTTTTTTGCGGATCTCCTTCGGAAGAAGCTCGACTTTGGCGACAAGGACGTCGTGCTGGCACGTGCCACAATCACGGGCAGGCGCGACAGGGCGGAGAAAAGCCTGACGTATGAATTCGTCGATGAGTATGATGACGCAACATCAATGACTGCGATGATGCGCACCACCGCATTCCCAACGTCGGTGACGGCACAGATGCTTGCCAACGGCGTTATTTCCGACCGGGGTGTTTTGCCCCCTGAGGCGTGCGTCCCGGGCGCGGCAATGATCGATGAGCTCGCAAAGCGGAATATCCGCATCACAAAAAAAATCACCGAAACGTGGAGCTGACCATGTACCCACTGTCGGTCCAGATCATTACGCGGGATGCCGCTTCGCGACGGGAAATCCAGCAACAGTATATTGTCGAGGGGCGCCACCCCCGATGGGAGCTTTTCAAGATATTTGTTCATGCTCTCGTCCATCTCAAATACTCCTGACTCCAGCAAGGGCTCTCATGCCAGCCACGTTTTCATTCGATATTGTTTCGGAGGTGAACCTGCAGGAAACGGACAATGCTGTCCAGCAGGCACGCAAAGAGATTGCGCAACGTTACGATTTCAAGGGCTCAAAGAGTTCCATCGAGCTGGATGTCAAGAACAAGACCATCACGCTCATCTCCGACGATGATTTCAGACTCAAAGCGGTCATCGACGTCCTCCAGGGCAAGTTGGTAAAGCGGGGGATCCCCCTGAAGGCGATTGCCTATGGCGTCGTGGAACCTGCCGCCGGGGGAACCGTTCGGCAGGTGCTTACCCTGCGGGTCGGGCTGGAAAAGGAGAGTGCGCGGGAGATGGTGAAGATGATCAAGGATTCAAAACTGAAGGTGCAATCACAGATTATGGACGACCAGGTTCGCGTGAGCGGAAAAGTCAAAGATGACCTTCAGTCAGTCATGAAATTGCTCCGCGATGCCGATCTTCCGTATGCGATTCAATTCACCAATTACAGGTAGCAGGCATTATCATCCGGCGAATATATCTCGGACTCGGCCTTCTCTGGGTGCTTCCGGGCCTTTTCACAATGGAGGCGTTGGGGCAGTATACGGTCCGCGTGGAGTTTACGGCTGACCCATCCCGAACGACGGTAGTCGGGTGCTTCCGCCGTGGCGATGTTGTGTATGCGTCGCTCACCGATCTTGCCTCCGTGTTCAAAGTTTCCACGTACGAAAACCTTGTCACGCACAAATTCGAGCTGAAGCAGCCGCCGTTCCGGATCAAGGTGACCGGCGCCAATCCCTTCGTCACCGTGACTGATGAGTCGGGCCATGAGACTGCATATCAGCTACCTCAGGATGTTCTGTTCGCAGCGCACTCGTACTTCGTTCCTCTGCAACCCTTTCTTCCGTTGTTCTCCGTCGCTTTTGGCCCTGCCGCCTCGTTCGATGCTTCCCGCAACGTTCTGACGATCGGCCAGCTTGTCACCGCATCGCTCTTCGACATTCCGGCGATCCGCCTGGAACCCAAGTCGAACGGACTCCTTGTTCGGATTGCGGCGCGCAAACGGCTCAGCGACTATGAGAACTGGCTACGCTCCGACGGATGGTTGTACGTCACGGTCGCAAACGCACGTGCCGATACGCATGCGATTAACGCAACGCCGCCCTCGGGAATTGTGAAAGAGGTTATCGCCATCCAGTCGCCAACTTCAGTTCAACTCACGCTACGCTTGGCCGCCAAGGTTGCCGCAGCTGCGATAGTGCAGGACGATTCCAGCGACGACCTTCTGCTCAGCATCCGAACAGTTCAGACCAGGGAGGAAACCGCTCCCGAGAAGAAGAGCGGGCCCGCGGCGAACACCTTTGAAGATCCGCGGAAGCGCTGGCAGCTTGATGTTATCGTGCTTGACCCGGGACACGGCGGGTACGATCCCGGGACGATTGGTATAACCGGCGTGAAGGAGAAAAATGTCTCCCTCGGGATCGTTCTCAAGCTCGGCAGGCTCATTGCAAAAAACCTGCCTGGCGTGACGGTGGTGTACACCCGGAAGACCGACCGGTTTGTGGAACTCGACCGCCGGGGAACCATCGCCAACGAGGCGGGGGGGAAACTCTTCATCAGCGTTCATTGCAACGCTCTACCCCGCAAGCCAAGCAAGACCCGGGGATTTGAAGTGTATCTCCTGCGTCCCGGGCGGACGGAGGAAGCCATTGCAATAGCCGAGAGGGAGAACTCGGTAATCGAGCTTGAGGAAGGTTACGAGGAACGCTACAAAAAACTGACCGAGGAGAATTTCATCCTTGTTACGATGGCACAGAGCGCCCACGTCCGTGCCAGCGAGGAATTCGCAGACCTGACGCAGAAGGAACTGGCCTCCAGGACGAAGTTGCCCAACCGCGGAGTGAAGCAGGCGGGGTTCTACGTCCTGGTCGGAGCCGCGATGCCGAATATCCTCGTCGAAACAGCTTATCTCTCGAATCGTGAGGATGAACGGTTTCTCAAGAGCGAGGCGGGACAACAAAAAATAGCCGAGGCCCTCTTCCGCGCAGTCAAGAAGTATAAAGAGGAGTATGAGAAGGTCCTGCGGGAGGGGAAAGATATCAGCGCAGGCGGATAGCTGCGCTTTCCGACACGGACCTTATTGCACGACGAGCACAGGAATCGAGAGCTGATGACGGACCTCGGAAATTGAAGCTCCAAACACGAGATCCTTCAACCCGCGGTGACCGTGGCCACCCATGACCAGAACATCGACGTTGTTTTCCCGCGCGAGGCGGACAAGGGCCACGGGTACCCTTCCGAACCCCAGGGCTGTCGTGACTTTCATGCCGCCTTCTTCGAGCCGACGGGCGATGGCATTGAGCCGCTCCGCATCCTGACGTGCCTCTTCACCAAACGCCTCCTTCCCGAATTCCTGCCCGATTGCTCCTTCGACAATGTGGAAAAGCGTCAGATCTGCGTCGCAGGAACGTGCCAGCATCCCCGCGTGTGAGAGAACTTTGTTGTCCGGCGGACCGAAATCGATGGCTACGCCGATTCGCCGGTACGTGGGTGTGCTGAGTTCAAGTGCCGGAGCCGGTTCTGCCCGTTGAGCCCGGCGCCTGGCAGCGAAGAGACTCGCGAATGAGACGTGGATGAGCAGGAAGACCAGCCCCGCGACAAGGGGCACCACCGTTACCCATATCCACACCGCGTTGTCCCCTGCCTCCTCGGTCCATCCACCGAGGGTCTTGTACACCAGGTTCGCATTCAGGCCAACGATGACGGCTGCGGTGATCCACGCAAGTTCCCGGACTACCGGACGGTTCATGAAGGCACCCATCAGGCTCTTGTTGCTGGTAAACCTGATGAGAGGAATGACTGCAAAGGGAAGCTGCATGCTCAGCACGACCTGGCTGAGGATAAGCAAATCGTACGATCCCCCTCTTCTTTCAGAGAGATGACGATGACGGCGGGAATGATCGCAAGAAGGCGAGTGATCAGCCGCCGGAGCACGGGACGGATGCGGAATTGCAGAAATCCCTCCATCCCGATCTGCCCGGCAAGAGTCCCCGTGAGGGTGGAACTCTGCCCGGCTGAGATCAGTGCGACTGCAAACAACGTGCCGGCAAGGGTTGTCCCGAGAAGGGGAGTGAGCAGCTCGTGGGCCTGTTGTATCTCAGTCACGATAACGCCGTTCTTAAAGAACACCGCCGCGGAGACGATCAGGATAGCCGCGTTCACAAGGAATGCAGCATTCAGGGCGATCGTCGTGTCCACGAAGTTGAAGGTGCATGCGGTCCGGCGCTCGGCATCCGTCTGGCCGACCGCCCGGGTCTGCACCAGGGCGGAATGAAGGTAGAGGTTGTGAGGCATGACGGTCGCGCCGAGAATGCCCACGGCAACGTAGAGGCTCTCGCTCGTCAAATGCGGGGCAAACCCCTGGATGACTACATGCCATTCAGGACGGGAAAGAAAGACTTCAATGGAAAAGCACGCCCCGACCGTTGCGACAAGGACCAGGATGAAAGCTTCGAGTTTCCTGATGCCGTAGTTCTGCAGCGCAAAGAAAATCAACGTGTCAAAACCAGTAATGAAGACGCCGTACAGCAATGGTACGCCGAACAGGAGGTTGAGACCAATTGCAGTGCCAAGCAGTTCTGCAAGATCGCACGCGGCAATTGCTATCTCGCAGAGAATCCAGAGCGCATAGCCTGCCGACTTGGCGTAGGCTTCCTTGCACGCTTGTGCAAGGTCGCGCCCCGCCACAATCCCCAGTCGCGCTGCAAGCGTCTGCAGCAGCACCGCCATCAGGTTCGACATCAGGAGCACCCAGATGAGCTGGTAGCCGAATCGCGCACCGCCTTCGAGGTCGGTTGCCCAGTTTCCGGGATCCATATAGCCGACGCTGACCAGGTATGCCGGTCCGGCGAATGCGAAGAGTTTCTTCAGCAAGCCGACGCGTTTGGGGATCTCAACGGTGCGATGTACATCCGAGAGGGAGAGTGTAGATTCAGTGAGTTTTGGCATTATGTCAATCCTCTCGGGTGACGAAGACTGCGGCGGCGATCTTCCGGCTCACCACCAGGCGGCGCAGGCCGATCACCACACCGACCTGACCGCGCTCCTGCCTGTTCCTGACAATCTCCAGGAGGCAGCCCGGGTGCAGCCCCAACTCTGCTGCATGCTGCAACGTACCGGCACTGGCATCCGAGACGCGCCTGATCGAAACGCGGTCTCCCGTCTCGCACGAGGTTAAAGGCATGGCCGTTTCTCCCGCAACCACGCCATGTGCATCGGGAATCGGATCGCCGTGAGGATCAACCCGGGGAAAACCCAACAGCTTGTCCAGCCGATGCTCCAGTTCGTCGGAAGTTGCATGCTCCAGCCGTTCCGCCTCAACGTGAATCTTATCCCACGAAAACCCGAGCTGCTGAACGAGAAACATCTCCCAGAGCCGGTGGCGTCGCAGGGTCTTGAGGGCCACCCGGAGACCTGAAGCAGTCAGCTCCACTCCCCTGTAGCGCTGGTAGCGCACGAGCCCTTTTGCAGAAAGTTTCTTGACCATCCCGGTTACAGATGCATCCGCGACGGACAGACTCGCCGCAAGAGCCGATGTCGAGACCGTCTCCCCGTGTCTCTGGAGCTTATAGATTCTCTTGACGTAATCCTCGGTCGTCGGATTGGGTGCGGTCGATGCCATAGGTCGAAATTTTAGGTGCACCTAAAATATAATGCGCCGGGAGGCATTTGTCAAGGGGGCAGCTTTTCCCCCGCCGCGCCGTGCGTAGGGGCAACCCGGCGGGTGGCCGCTACAACCGCCGATCAATAAGTGTAGGGACACGCCATGTCAGAGACCCCGCGTTCTTTTGGCGGGGCGGTCTCCATGCCATTTGCCGTGGGACTGACCATCCTTTGCGGGAGAAACAGAAAAATCGTTGCGGAGAGCTGAGGTTGGGCTACTTCGTCTGCTTCAGTGAATCCGCCTTGAACATGTCATCGCCCAGGCCGGTGTTCACCTGATATTCGGAATATGTGACGGTAATGGTACCGTTGTGAAACGATGGCTGTCGTCGGGGGACGGCCGGGTTCTGAAGGGGGTCCTCCTCCAAACTGTCGGGCTGGGAAAGCGAAAAAGAAGCCACCATGCTGGAGGGAAGCCAGATACCCTTCACCGAGGTGTACGAAAAGGTGGCGGTCATCTCTCGATCGCCGGCCTGAGGGGTGACGAGTTTTTCCACCGTCCACCTGTCTCCACGCACGAACATTTCGATATTCTTCATCGGTGTGCGCGTGGATTTCCCCGCAAGTGTCAGATGATACCTCAAATCCCCGCCGGACGTGTCCCGTTCAACGCCGGCAACGACATAGTGCGCAAGCAGTTTCCGCAAGTTGAAGGCCAACCCTTCGCGGGGAAGGAGGGCGAACCCTTGGGCATCGATGTGCACTTTGTCCGGCTGCTTGAAATATAGTGTTGCGTGCATGGGTGGAACGTTCAACCGCTCGATATCGGCAATGATATCCACCGTCACCGTATAGTCCTGAACCCGATCAAGTTGTGACTCGGTGTTCTGCAGAATCTTTTCTCCGGTCGGTTCGGTCGCCTTCCGGCTCTGGTAGGCATAGAGGCTTACCGCCACAAGAAGTGCAGCAATACTAAGTATCGAGGTTCGCAGAGTCCCTCCCGTTTTCATCCTGCAGCGACCTCATGAGTCGAAGGGTGTCGGGAAAGATATACGTTGTACAACAGCATCAGGAGCGTTGCAACGACCCCCACACCGATGAGCGAAAGCCAGATGTGCTCCGGTTTGCCCTGCGCCTTCGAGGTCTGATACAGCCATCCTCCGACCGGATCGCCCACAAACCGCGCAATCGCGATGGGAAGAAATGCATAACCCTGGAACAATCCCTGCTGGCCCGGCGGGGCAATTCTGGAAATATATTCGTAGTACCGTGGCGCCTGTATCATCTCACCAATCGCAAAGGCCACAATGCCTGCCGCGATTGTCGGTATGCCAGGAGATATGCCGATCACCACCCAGATCAGTGAGGAGATGGCAAACCCCAGCAGGATGGCGCTTTGCGTTGAGAGGTTTTTGGTTAGTCGGTTGAGCGGGATCTGGAAGAGTATTATCGCACCGGCCCCCGCCCACGATTGGACGATTTCGTAGGGGGTTTCTTTTCCAATATAATCGGTTATGTAATACGGTACGATGATGAATTCCTGCCAGAAAATAATCCAGTACAGCGAATAAATAAGGAGGAAGATCATAAATCTGAAGTTCTTCAGCACCAGAAAAAGATTCTCGATCTTTTTCCCCATCGATTCAGCCGCCGCGTGCTGTCCAGTTTCCACCTCCCGGTACAGAAAGAGATTCACAAGCAGCATTGCCAGACAGCTTGCTGCTGATACCAGGTAGACGAACTCATTTCCGAACCGATCGCGCACAAGGTAGGCAATGGTCGGTCCGATCAGCGCCCCCACATTCACGAGCCAGTAATAGAGCGCGAAACCAAGGGACTTCGAGTGTTCCGTTGTGGTCGCAGCAACTGTTCCGAGCACCGACGGTTTGATGAAGGACCCGCCGAAAGCCGTCAGCACAATGTAGAACATCAGAAGCCAGTACGGCGGGGTCTCTCCGTAAATCCCGGAGAATGCCGTCATCCCCGTGGACCCGATCAGAAAATACCCGATGGCAAGAATGGAAAACGCGGTGCTGAATGCGCGGCGAAACCCCCACTTGTCCGCCAGCGTGCCCGCAAGGATCGGCAGCAGATAGATCAGGCCGCCAAAGATCCCGGACAGCGAACCGGCCTCTGCCTCCGTGAAGCCGAGGCGGTTTCGCAAGAAGACCATGAAAACGATTGCCTGACCATAGTAAGCAAGCCGTTCAAACAACTCCATCCCGTTGGCAACCCAGAAGGTGGGGTGGAATTCGCGGCGGAGATATGCGGTGCGATCGGCGAGTGACACGATGACCCAACTATTATTGTTAGAGGAGAACCAGTTCTTCCTGCATTTCCCCCGTCACTTCCGGAACACCGTCCTGGCGGATGAACATGTTGATCTCGGTCCGGGCCGCCATGGAGCCTTCGAGATAGATCCCTGGTTCGATCGAGAAACAGCATCCCGGCAGAAGGGCCCGTTCGTCTTTGGTCTCCAGATTGTCAATGTTGACCCCGTTCCCGTGCGTTTCCTCCGTAATGGAGTGGCCTGTCCGGTGTATAAAATACCTTCCGTACCCTGCCTTCTTTACGGCCGCCCGGCAGACATCATCCACCTGCCAGCCATAGCACGTTTGTCCTTTCGCAAATTTCTCCTTGACGAATGCAATCGCCGCATCGCGGCCTTTTTTCACCGCGGTGAAGATCTCCACGTACTTCGATGGCGGCTGGGTGCCTATAAAACCTACCCACGTGATGTCATAATAGATCGCACCGGGCTTGTTCAATTTTGCCCACATGTCGATCAATACGGTATCCCCGGCTTTCATCTCACGCGAGGTTTCCGGTTTCGTGTCGAAGTGCGGGTCCGCCGGATGATCGTTCACGCCAACCATCGGCGGGTCGTAGGTTGTCAGGCGTTCTTCCGTGAACCGCTTCATGATGAACTGCTGGATGTCATACTCGGTCACGCGAGTGTTCGTCCGTATTGACTGCCGAATTCGTTCAAAGGCTTCCGCCCTGATTCCATCCATGATCCGCGCGGCATCCATATGGCTCCGGTAACCTTCTTCGGAGATCACGGAAACGAACATCTGGAGCAGGTCCGCCGAAGATACGATCTTGTAACCGAAGCTCCTGAGGAGCTCGACCGTGCCGGCATCGGCGATCGAAACATACGGGACGTTGTTCCTGGGGGAGTATTGCATCGCGATGGTCTTTTTTGTCCCCAGCATTTTCTTCAGGCAACGGTGAAGCTCTTCCCATGACAGATAGACCGTCCGTTTTCCGGGGAGGGCATCGAGGCGCTGTTTCTCCACGGCAGAAACCAGCTTTCTCGGTTCGCCCCGCGCTGGTATATAATAGTACCACCGTCTGCTGCTCATCTTCTCAAAATCGAGGCCAAGAACGCGGTAGGCAAGGTAGTCGCGATTGCGAAAATCATACAGAAGCCACCCGTCGATGCGTTTGTCCCGGAGTGCCTTTTGGATCGCCTGGAAATTCATCAGTGACCTCGGATAGTTGGCTATGGAAAAACGGGGATGAAATGCGGAGGGCCCGGTCGGACCTGGCGGTTGAGGACTCGTGGCTTCACCGTCAGCTGAGCACGTCCTTCTTGACAAAAATATACCACGTTGCGATGTAAAATCCAATGCTGTAAGCGGCAAGATAACTGACATGCAGCGCCAATGTACTCCATTGCACTTTGTATTCCAGCACCTCCTGCCACACGTCCAGATACGTAGTAAAGAGATACGGTCTGATCGTGGCGAAAAGGCTTATCGGAATGTTCGTCATCAGGAGAAAGACGATGATGACCGCCATGGTTCCGATGATCGGCCCGATGGCATTCTCGACGAGAGACGAAAAGAGGAACGCGAGTGAGGCAACGCACCACATGCTCACGATTGCAAATCCAAACGCCCCGGTAAGCCGCCACGGGGCCTCGGCCTGCGAAAGGATGCTGATCGTCCTGCCGGGGATCAGCAGATCCCCTGTTCCGAACAGGGCGATGCCGAGCCCCACGCTGAGCACTGCAAGGAATATCACCAGCGACGCGGTGTAGATCAGCGTGGTCAGATATTTGATGCCCAGGATCCGCGTGCGCGACGGCGGCCGGATCAGGAGAATGCGAAATGTTCCGCCCGTGCCCTCTCCGGCTAGCTGGTCCCCCGCCACCAGACTGATCAGGAACGGGATGTGAACCCAGAGACTGTTCATCAGGAATTGCGTCACAAAGTAGCCGTTGAAAACGTTCCCCATGATGAGAAAATCAGCCGAGAGGCCCCGGGTGGCGTTCCGCGCAAGCGAGCCACCCTCGAGTTTCAGTCCGATTTCCACGAGCGGAACGATGGCTCCGATCGCCAGAAAACCGATGTAGGTACGCCAGCGCGTGTACGTCTTCAGAAGCTCATTGCGCAGGAGGGCCATCACCGGATCTCCGACATTCCTTCCGTGAGCGAAAGAAAATATTCTTCAAGCGAGCGCTGCGGCACCAGAGCATGAACAGCAACCCCGGCATGAACGAGCTCGGCATTCATCTCAGAGATGCGCTCCCCGGAGATTCCAACGCGAAGGATTTCGCCTTCCCTGCTCTCCAGTGCCGCGTAGGGGAGGCGGGAGAGAACGGCAAGCGCCTGATCGACCGGAGTTGCAGAGAGTCGGATTGAAATTTCCTGTGTATCCAGGAGCTTTCTGACCTGACCCTGCACCACGAGTGTGCCGTTATTGATGATTGCCATGCTTGTGGCAAGCTGTTCGATTTCAGCCAGGAGATGTGAGGAGAGAAAGATCGTAATGTTGCGCTCCTGCGCGAGCCGGCTGATAAGGTCTCTGACTTCTTTGATACCCAGAGGGTCAAGGCCGGTCGTCGGCTCATCAAGGATCAGGAGCTCAGGATTACCAAGGAGTGCGGCGGCGAGGCCGAGTCGCTGCTTCATTCCCTGGGAGTAAGACTTCACTCTGTCTCCGGCGCGCGCAGCCAGCCCTACGGTCTCAAGGACCTCATCAACTGCTGCACTGGCAACACCTCCGATAAGGTCGCCGACAATCCGCAGATTGCGCCGGCCTGACAGATGCAGGTAAAAATCGGCCCGTTCGACGAATCCCCCCACTCTCGCCAGTGCCGAAGCCCTTCTGCGTCTGAGAGGAATCCCGAACAATTCCACCTCACCCTCGGAAGGGGCAATGAGCGAGAGGAGCATTCTTATCGTCGTACTCTTCCCGGCGCCGTTGGGACCCAGGAAGCCGAAGATATCCCCCCGGGTGATCGAGAGGTCCAGATTCCTGACAGCCCACCGGTTCCCGAACCGCTTTCCCAGCCCTTTCGTGCGCATTACGACGTCTTCGGTCATCCTTCAACTCCGCCATATGTACAAACCGGGGAGGGGTTCCCTTCCTTGACTCTGCCACCGTTTTTGCCTACAATAGCGCTAGCCATGTCAAAACGTCCCATGAAGACCCGAACTCCCCGACGGACGAAGCGATCGGTAAAAGCCCGGACACCCTCCCGCAAGCACGATGAAGTTCGCGACGCCATACTGAAGCGTCTCCATCAGAATATTCTCTTTTCCGGCGTCAATCTTCGTGTCATCGACCGTTGTGTCAAAAACCCGCAGGAACGCCAGTACCGTGCGGGCCAGATCATCTTTGACGAGTCTTCGCGGGGTCGTGAACTTTGCTGCATTCTGGAGGGTCGGGTTCGGATTCAAAAATATACCAAATTCGGGGTGGAATCGCTACTTGCGGTTCTTCACGAAGGAGATTTCTTCGGCGAGCTTTCGGTCGTCGACAGCATGCCGCGTTCGGCGCGTGCAGAAGCCATGGATGACTGCAGGATCGTTTCGCTCGATCAGCAGCAGGTCCACGCGCTGTGTGTTGCGAGCATCGAGTTCACGTTCAATCTGCTGACGAACATGGCAGTCCGCCTCCGGACGATGGATCAAACATTTGTCCTTGAACTCGACCGGAGCGCGCGGGCCTCCAAGACACAGGTCGACCGCCTCAACATGCTTATCGAGGCGAGCAAGATCGTCAACTCCGCCATTGACATCGATAAGCTGCTGGGCCTGATCCTTGACGTTGCTGCAAGGAGCATCGAAGCGGATCGCGGCACGCTGTATATGCTGGACGCCGGCGCCAATGAACTCTGGTCGCGGGTTGCCCAGGGAACGAACATCGTCGAGATCCGTCTCCCTGTCGGGAAAGGCCTGGCCGGATACGTGGCAAAGACGGGCGAGGTCGTCAACATCACCGATGCCTACAAGGATCCGCGATTCAATCCCGAAATCGACAAACGGAGCGGATACAAGACGCACAACGTGCTGTGCATGCCGATGCGCGACAAGGAGGGAAAAATCCTCGGGGTCTTCCAGTTCCTGAACAAGAAGGACGGCCCCTTTGGCCCGGAAGACGAGTCGTTTATTGACGCTCTTTCTGTCCACGCATCGATCGCGCTGGAAAATGCGCGTCTGGCACGAGAGATGGTTCAGGGAGAGAGACTTTCTGCCGTCGGACGGATGGCAAGCACGATTATCCACGATATCAAGAACCCGATGGGCACCCTGCGGATGTACGCGCAGGTGATCAAGCGAAAAACCGGAGATGCGGAATCCGCACAGCTTGCCGACGAAATGATCAGACAGGTGGACCGCTTCGTCAACATGACGCAGGAAATCCTGGATTTCTCCCGGGGCATCAGCGACATGCATCTGGAACAGGTCCGGCTGGCGGATGTCATGAACAGCGTCATCGGCTTCATCGAGAAGGATCTTACGAAGCGCAACATCAATGTGAAGAGCGAGCTCAAGTTCGAGGGGGATTGTACCCTCGATGTGGAAAAGATGGTTCGTGTGTTCTACAATCTTGCCGGGAACGCTGCCGACGCCATGAAAGACGGCGGCACGCTGACTATTGGCTCGCGCAGAATGAACGGCTCGGTCGCCATCGAATTCTCCGACACCGGATGCGGGATAGCCGACGACATCCGTTCGAAGATCTTCGAGCCGTTCTTTACTCATGGCAAGAAACACGGAACCGGCCTCGGGCTTGCCATTGTTAAGAAAATCGTCGATGATCACCGCGGCAAACTGGAATTGGAATCGGAAGTGAACAAAGGGACGACAATCCGCATCCTCCTACCCCTCGCCTGAAGCAGACCGGCTTTTCTTGAAGTTCCCGCCGAAAAACGATATCTTGTGTTGCGGCATGCAGTCGCCCGACAATTGCTGCCACGACAGTCACCTTACGGGTAGATGGCGAAATTGGCAGACGCGTTGGACTTAGGATCCAATGGAGAAATCCGTGGGGGTTCAAGTCCCCCTCTACCCACTGATCTCAAGCACAAAGGAATTCACGTTGCACGTGACCATCACCCCTCTCTCCGCGCTCCAGCAGGAAGCGGATATCGAAGTAACGGGAGAAGAACTCCAGCCGCATTTCGACCGCGCCTACCGTAACTTTCTCCCCAAGGCTGAGCTGAAAGGCTTTCGCAAGGGGAAAGTGCCCCTCCCGATGATCAAAAAGGTCTACGGTGAGGCCATCGAGCAGGACGCTCTCGATGAGATAGCCACCGATTTCTACCGCAAGGCGATGGAAGAAAAGAACATTCATCCCTTCGGCCGGCCGATGATGGTGGACATGAATTTCAAGCGGGGCGAGCACTTCCGGTTTAAGATCAAATACGAAGTTAAGCCTGAAATCACGCTCCAACCGTACAAGGGGATTTCCGTCGAAAAACCGGTCCACACCGTTACCGAGGCGGAGATGGCGAGAGAAATAACCGCACTGCGGCGCGCGAACAGCACCCTTGCGGATGCTCCGGCCGTGACCGATGAGAATTTCATCGTAACGGCAGACGTGCAGGATCTGGATGAAGGAGGAACACCCATCATCGGCAAGCGAACCGCCGATGCCCGCTTTTCTCTCTTCGATGAATCACTGGTCCCGGAAATCTGCACGGCCCTGGGATCCGCCGAAACCGGTCAGGTGTACAGGGCAAAATTTTCATCGCGCCACGGCGACCACTCTCACACGATCCACATCGCGATGACGGTGACAAAGATCGAACGAACAACGCTTCCCGAGTTCGACGATGCCCTGGTGAGCAAAATCACGGGCGGAAAGGTCTCGTCCGTCGACGAGTTTCGCAAGAACCTTCGCGCCGACCTCGAGCGCTATTGGGAAGAGCAATCGACGACGCGCCTCGAAGACAACATTGCCCGCGCTCTCGTCAACGCGCACGATTTCCCGGTGCCCGAATCCCTGACGGAGTCCATTCTGGATTCATACGTCGACGACGTTCGTTCCAGGTCACGTGACAGAAAGCTCCCGGCCGGTTTCGACGAGACAAAATATCGGGAGGAGAACCGGGCGGGCGCCGTGTGGCAGGCAAAATGGATTCTGCTGAGAGACAGGATTGCCGAAGCAGAGAAGATCGAGGTCACCGAGAGTGATCTTGATGCCGCCGCGGAAAAGGAATCGGCCACCATCGGCATCGACAAGGAACGGATGCTGCAGTATTACCGGTCGACGGGCCGTGCCACGGAGCGTTTACTATCGGAAAAGATCATGACGTTTCTGCGGTCTCAAGCAAAGGTTACCACCAAAGTCGCTGACGAACAAACATAAGTGAGGGACAAGGAGCATGAAGGATGTAAAGACTTTCAATCAACTGATCCCGATGGTCGTAGAGCAGACGGGTCGCGGCGAGCGCGCTTACGACATCTTCTCGCGGTTGCTCAAGGAACGTATCGTCTTCATCGGCACAGCCATCGATGACGGGATCGCCAGCCTTGTGATTGCCCAGCTCCTGTTCCTTGAGTCGGAGGACCCGGAAAAAGATATCAATGTGTATATCAACAGTCCGGGGGGGAGCGTTTCCTCCGGCCTCGCGATTTATGACACGATGCAGTACATTCGCACAGATGTTGCAACCATGTGCATCGGCATGGCTGCAAGCATGGGAGCCGTGCTCCTGGCTGGCGGCACCAAAGGAAAACGGTCCGCCTTGCCGAACTCCCGCATCCTGATTCATCAGCCCTGGGGAGGAGTCCAGGGAACAGCCTCCGATATCAGCATTCAGGCAGAGGAGATTCTCCGGACCAAGAAGCGCCTGAACGAAATCCTCGCGATCCACAGCGGTCAACCGCTCGAAACGATTGAACGGGACACCGACCGCGATCGCTATATGTCCGCCGAAGAGGCGAAAACATACGGTCTAATCGACAATGTGTACCTCAAGAAGGACCGTGACAAAAAGTAACCGCGGGAGCCGATCAACATGACACAGAAATCGAGAAGTGGCGACCAGATCCACTGCTCCTTCTGCGGACGATCGCCGGAGGAAGTCCAGAGCATCATCGCCGGCCCGGATGTGTACATTTGCGATATCTGTGTCTCGAGTTCCGTCGACATCATCCGCAACAACATGGCCTCGGTCAGCGCGCGGCGCAGCGCCCGCGGGACCCTCACCCCGGTCAGGATCAAACAGGCTCTCGATGACTATGTCGTTGGACAGGAGCATGCAAAGAGAAGCCTGGCGGTGGCGGTTTATAACCACTACAAGCGGATCGATGCCCGTGAACATCTCTACGACACCGACGATGTTGACATTGAAAAGACCAACATCCTTCTGATCGGCCCCACCGGAACCGGCAAGACGCTCCTCGCGCAGACGCTGGCGAGAATCCTGGATGTTCCGTTCGCAATCGCGGACGCAACAACCCTGACGGAAGCGGGATATGTGGGGGATGATGTTGAGACGATTCTGGTCCACCTCCTGCAAAATGCCGAATACAATGTCGAGAAGGCGGAGCGCGGAATCGTTTACATCGATGAGATAGACAAGATTGCACGCAAGAGCGAAAGCGCGTCGATTACAAGAGACGTTTCCGGCGAGGGAGTACAGCAGGCGCTTCTCAAGATCCTGGAGGGGACCGTGGCGGGAGTTCCGCCTAAGGGCGGGAGAAAGCACCCCGAACAGAGTCTCATCAACATCAACACGCGTAACATCCTCTTTATTTGCGGCGGAGCGTTCGAGGGAGTGGAGAAGATCATTGCCCGTCGGGTGAACCAGAATGCGATGGGCTTTGGCGCGGAAATCCGCGGGAGAAAAGACGGCCACTCCGATCAGCTGCTCCCTCTGGTGCAGCCGGAGGACCTCGTAAAATTCGGGATGATCCCGGAATTTGTAGGACGCGTTCCGCTCGTCTCCACCCTGCAGTCGCTCAGCGAGGATGCCCTTCTCAGCATCCTGACCGAACCGAAGAACGCCATTGTGAAGCAGTACAAGAAGTTGTTCCGGATGGAAGGGGTGGACCTGGTGTTCGACGACGCTGCGCTGAAGGCGGTTGTTCAGAAGGCAATTGAACGCGGAACGGGCGCGCGGGCACTCCGCTCCATTATCGAAGAGGTCTTTCTCGACATCATGTATGCACTTCCGGAGAAGCAGAACGTTTCAACCTGCACCATCACGCGTGATGTGATCCAGAAGCGGAAGGAACCGATGTACGCCTACGAGGAACGCAAGCAATCGGCATAGGTTTCTGCAGCGGTTCAGTTCTTCTCTCCTTTATTCAATTCCACTCGCACTCCCCTGCTTGGTGATTTTGATGTCACGGAGCTCCGGTGCTTTCAGCCTGATTTCCACGCTGAAGTGCCTGTAGGGTCCCGTAGGAACCCAGCTGAAGTTCAATTCCCAACAATGAAGGTCCCTGTACACGGTGATTTGCGGTGCGGCAAATACCCTGTTGATCAGGTCATAGTTCGCCGTTGCGTTGATCTTCCAGAATTCCGTCAGGTTAAATCCGAGCGAGGCGGAAACCCCCGAACTCCGGAACTTCACCCGGGGATCGCTCTGGTTCTGGCTGAAGCTCCAGTTCAGATCCAGGTTCCAGGGGATGCTGAAATCCGGCGCCTCCTGATCATAGAGCCCGACGTATCCTTTCTTCTGAAGTCGGGCCACCGAATCCCCGGGAGACATGATGGGGCCCGCAGATGTCTTTTTCTTCTCGCCGCTTAACCGCGTGCCGACGCTTAACGTGAAGTTCGTGAGGTCCGCCAGCCGGCCCTCCTCGTTTAACAAAAACTTGTTGACTCGCCGGCCAAATTGAGGATTCGCGGGATCGACGACAAACTTGTACAGATTAAATCTTCCGGTTCCGGCAAGCGAAACCCACTGACCGACGCTGGTCCGGAAGTCGAGACCGAGCTCACTGAACCTCAGGCTGTCCGCGGCAAAATTGTAGGAGATGCCGGCATTCAGATTGAGCAACTGGAACTTATTGTCCTGTCCCGAGGTGTCGGTTGACGCCGTCTTCATCTCCAGAACGTTTCCCACATTGAAGTTCAGCGCTCCCCTCTTCCCGGCCGGAGCTCCCCCGAAGACCTCACGGTCGTATAATCCGTACAGGTGCGCGGTGCCGGTAGAGTCTTGATACCTTCCGTAGTAACCGTACGCCGAAGACGAAAAATCCGGCTGATACGTGTACGAGACCGATGGCGTCACCTGATGACGAATTCCTTTGATGCCAAAAATCCCCGGTTGGAAGATCCCGAAAAATTTCGTGCTCGCTGAAATACCCAGGTCATAGTAGCGCACTGCCTTCCAGGCCCGAACGTCATGACTCTCGAGCACGTTCGCAAGCGGATCGAACTGTGACTCGGTATGCTTGTCGTACCACTTTTCCGTGTAGTCGAAAAACGGGGTGACCGTAATGTACCCTAACTTGGGTGAAGCATTCAATGTCACCTGGTGCAGAAATCCGCGCCGCTCATCGAATGCGAATCCGCCGGAATCCTTCGGGGTCTTGGTTTGGACGTTCAAGAACTGCCCGTTGTACGAATACGCGATGAGATCGTACCACTTCTGACCACCGCCCGAACCGTTTTTCGACGAGCGAAACGGAAAACTCTGGCTCCTGCTGAAGCTGATACCGGGAAGGGTCGTGCTTGTCTGGCCGGTTTGAAGATTCTGATCCCGGTGCAGGTTCAGGGTCATGCTGTTGGGCGTTCCCTCCCACGACTTGGTAAGCGTTGCGTTGGATACCACGTTCTGCCGCAGGAGATCGTTGAGATTCAGGCTTGTGTTCTGATAGTACGAACCGCTGGTGAAGGTGAAGTCCACCTGCGCATGGGTCGTCGGATCGAAATCCTGGCTGTGTCCGATGTGGAGATTGAATTCCTTGGCCGCCCCGTAAGCAGGATCCCCTCGCTCGCCAGTGACGACGCGGCCGAAGGAGCCGTCGATGCTGCCGCTGAATGCGTAACGGAGTCCGTAACGATACGTCCCGTACAACGTGTAGCTCCCCTTGCTGTAACCGTCGGCCTTAACGGCGAGGTCCATGTAGTCGTTCATAGCCCAGTAGTACCCGAGATGTGTCAGGTACCGTCCCCGGTCGCTCACGCCGAACGCGGGAGCAATCAACCCCGACCGGCGCCCGCGTTCGTTCGGAAAAATTCCGAAGGGCAGGGCAAACACCGGCACGTCTGCAATGAAGAGATAGACGGGCCGGGCGACAATCTTGTCTCGCATGATCACTTTCATTTCAGGGCTGCCGAAATAATAGTGAGGGTGCGGCAAGTCGCAGGTTGTAAACCGCCCGTCTTCGACGTAGAGAACGTCGCTCTGGACCTTTTTGATGGCCTCCCCGTAATAGAGACCCTTTTCGATCTCTGTCTCACCGAGATCGATTCTCCCCTTCTTCGTCCTGAAGTTATACACAATTGTCCGGCCGTGGTAGGTGTCCGCACCGTCAACCATCTCCGGCATTCCGCGGAGTTTCTTCCCCGTCGTATCGGCAGTGTCCGCTACTCCCTGCGCATTCAGGATTGAGGTCACCCAGTTGATATCGATTGCCTCCGATTTCAGCCCCATGTCACGGTACTTAATATTGCCGTTGCCGTACAGAAACATCGTTCGCGACGTAAGATCATAGCGCACCGTATCCGCCGCAGAATACGTTACTACGGTGTCGATGCCCGAAGAGGAGGATGGGGTTTTGATTGTGTCGGCTGGAGTTGTAATCGGGTCGCGGGGCGTGACGGCTTTTACGGTATCTCTTCCGGTGCCCGATTGAGCTGCAACAGAACAAGGAACAAAAAGAACAATAGCCAGCCAGCGGCGATATCGTCCGAAATGCAGGCTCACCGGTGACGTCTCCTCAGACCCCACCCTTCTTCTCCTCGCTCCGGCTGCGATGACGTCGTTCCGTCAACGCTGCCTGCGCTTCCACCAGGCATTGAGTCTGGCCTTGATGTTCTTTTCCTCACCGTTTTCTGAGGGACGGTAGTACACTTTGTCTTTGAGACCTTCAGGAAGATATTGCTGGTCGGTAAAATTCAGCGAGTAGTCGTGGCTGTATTTGTACTCCTTGCCGTACCCAAGATCTTTCATCAGCCGTGTTGGCGCATTGCGGAGGTGAAGCGGCACCGGCTCATCCGGACGGCTCTGCACATCCCGGGTCGCTTCACCGATAGCAACAGTCGACGAGTTGCTCTTCGGACACGAAGCAAGATATGTCGCCGTTTGGGAGAGCACCAGAGTCGCCTCGGGCATTCCGATGTAATCCACGGCTGTGAAACATGCCGTCGCCAGCGTCAGGGCATAGGGCGCTGCGTTCCCGATGTCCTCCGACGCAAGAATGATCAACCGGCGAGCGATAAACTTGGGGTCTTCTCCCCCTTCAAGCATGCGCGCGAGCCAGTAGACCGCTGCGTCGGGATCGCTGCCCCGGATGCTCTTGATGAACGCCGAAATGATATTGTAGTGCTCTTCCCCGCCGTTGTCATACCTGACGTATTTTCGCTGAAACGCCTCCTCGAATTCTTTTCCGCCGACAGTGATGCCGCCTTCCCCGGGATGGGCCAGCCGGGTCGCGACCTCGAGGCCGTTCAGGAGCATCCGCGCGTCCCCGCCCGAAAGGAGAAGAAGTTCTTCCCGGTCGTTGATGGTGATGTTCGATTTCCCCAGAATGACGTCCTCGCGCAGGGCACGATCGATAATCGCATTCAGGTGATCCGACGAGAGCGGTTGCAGAACGTAGATGCGACAGCGGGACAGAAGCGGTGGAATGACTTCGAAGGAGGGATTTTCTGTCGTCGCGCCTATCAGCGTGACACTGCCGTCTTCAACGCTATGCAGCAGGGCGTCCTGCTGGGCTTTGTTGAAGCGGTGAATCTCGTCGATGAACAGGATCGATCGCCGCGCGTGGTGACGCCGGTTTTCCTCAGCTTTCGCAAGAACCTCCCGCACGTCTCTGACCCCCGAGGAGACGGCGTTGAGTTGAAAGAACTCGGCCTTCGTCTGTCCTGCGATGACACGGGCAAGGGTTGTCTTCCCTGTTCCGGGCGCACCCCACAGAATCATGGAAGAGAGTTGATCCTGTTCGATCAGCACCCGGAGAGGCTTCCCTTGGCCGAGCAGATGCTCCTGACCGATGATGGCGTCGAGCGTCGACGGGCGTATGCGCTCGGCAAGAGGAACAGAATCGGCGGGGACGGAAGTGGCAAAAAGATCCATGGACATCCTCAGTTTTACCGCATGGATGTCATCACTTGGATTCGGGGTTTACCTTATAGACCCGTTCCCCTTCCCTGGTCATGTTGTGCTTTTCGCGGGCGACCTTCTCAATGGCACGCTTATCGCCATCGAGCGCCCGGGATGTTGCCTGAAGAGTCCTGGTTTCATCCTCCGCGGTCCGAATTTTTGCCTCGAGCTCTTTCTTCTCGCGTTGCAGATTTATTCTTTGCAGAATCCCGTGATTGCCAAAGAGCACGTAGCCGCCAAGCGGAACGGCGACAATGAGGGCAAGGAGAAGTCGCTTATTCCTGAGGAGCTTCCGCAGGAGAGGTCGGAAAGCGAAGCGGGGTCTCGACTTCCTGTAATAGAGGCTCTCCCCTGTTTCGGATTCAGTTGACCTTCCGGTGTGCTTGTTCACGATCGGTACCACTCCTTTCCAGGCGTAAACGTGGTTCGCCGCGATGCCATCTCCCGGTGCCTCTCGATGGCCAGAGTGATCAATCTGTCCAGAAGCTGCGGGTAGGAGACACCGGATGATTCCCACATCTTCGGGTACATGCTGATCGCCGTAAATCCCGGAATGGTATTGATTTCATTGAGAAAGACTTTTCCCCGGCCTTTCGTCACAAAGAAATCGACGCGCGCCATGCCGGAGCAATCTATCACCCGGAACGCCTCGACAGCAAGCTTCCGGATAGTCGAGGTTACCGCACGCGGAAGTTTTGCGGGAATGATTGCCGTCGATTTACCATCCACGTACTTCGCATCGTAATCGTAAAACTCATTCGATGGAATGATCTCCCCGGGGATGGACGCTTCCGGATCATCATTTCCGAGCACGCTGCATTCAATCTCCCGGGCATCCTTCACACCCTGCTCCACAATGACCTTTCTGTCATATTCCGCCGCGAGGCGGAGACCGGCACGAAGCTCCTCGCGATTGTGGGCCTTGCTGATTCCGACACTTGATCCAGTATTTGCCGGCTTGACAAATACCGGATATCGCAGGCGTTTTTCCACCCTCCGAACAACTGTGGCAGATTCGTCGCGGCATTGTGACGAATGAATCCCTACATATCGAACGATCGGCAGGCCGGCCTCTGCGAAGAGCTGTTTTTGCACAATCTTGTCCATGCCGACTGACGACGCCAGCACCCCGGCACCGACGTAGGGAATGTCGGCGAGTTCCAGAAGTCCCTGGAGGGTTCCGTCTTCACCGTACGTGCCATGGACCACGGGGAAGATGACGTCGAGCGGCTGCGGTGAATCGCCTTCGTTGGCCACTGCTATCAGACTGTGACGATGGGGCTCTGGAACGAGGATGCGCTCGATTTCACCGTCCAGCTGTTCCTTTGCCTGCAGGAGGCCGAGAGCCCGGGACGAACTCAGCCAGCGTCCCTGCGGCGTTATACCGATGGGAACGACCTCGTATTTTTCTTTATCGAGTGCATTGATGACGGAAGACGCGGAAACGAGCGAAACTTCATGCTCGCCCGATCGCCCGCCGAAGATGACACCCACTCTCAGTTTTCGGTTCATCGAATTGTGTTGCTCCGGATAACGTTACGTGTAGCAAATGCAGCCTGCGGCTTTCATCGATCGATCGCTGCCCTGTGCACCTTTGGCAGGCGCTTCACTCCACCCCTGCTCTGCGCCAGTGCCCAAGCCGCCCTCAGTCTTCCGACTTCATCGGATGTCAGCTGCTTCCCTCCTCCGAGCAACCGCGCAATACATGCTATCAACGCAGAGTGTTCCATCTTCTGCATTTTGAAGAATGCCTCAAGAGGGTTTGCCCCGTACGTTACGGCGCCGTGGTTTGACAGGAGAATTGCGTCGCTCGAATGCACGAACGGCGCAATGGAATCGGCAACCTCGGAAGTCGAGGGTGTTGCGTAGGGCGCAAGAGGAATTCTGCCCAACCCGATGATCACCTCGGGAAAGAGATTGTCGTCCAGCGGCAGCCGGGCGGTCGCGAAAGCCGTCGCATACGGAGGATGCGCATGGACTACCGCGGCAACATCCGTTCGTTCGCGATAGATAAAAAGATGCAGGGGGAGTTCAGTGGACGGCTGCGACGCGCCCCGAACGCGTGTGCCGTCAGGAGAGACCTCGATAAGATCTTTTGCCGTCACCATTCCCTTGTTGATCCCCGTCCGCGTCGTCAGGATATTCCCTCCCGGCAGGCGCGCGCTGACGTTTCCGTCGGTCGCCGCAACGAACCCCGCTCCGGCAAGACGGTGACAGGCGTCGACAATCGCCGCTGCCACTCCAGGTCTGCGGGGGGCCATCTCAGGGAGTCCTCCCCCCCGGACTGCTGTAGTACCTGTGGTACAGAGCAGCAAGGGAGGTGCTCGGTGGGAGCGACGTTTCCGCGATCTGAAACATCAGGCGTTTCGCATTCGTCGGCCAGACGATCCGGCGCGTATCGTTCTCCCATGACTGGATCTTTCCGTTTGTCTTCACGATCTCCCGGCCTTCTTTCACGACAACGAAGATTTCTTCATCGGTCCGTTTAAGGCCTTCGACCGATTCGAAGCGGGGAAACGAATAGGTGAGTTCCATGCTCAGCGTATCGCCGCTGACAAGAAAGTGTTTGGAGAGGATCTTGCGCCCCTCCTGCTCGAATTCTTGTACCCCCTCCGAATCCGCAGAAGCCATCATGATGCCGAAGTCCCGCGTCCGGATCGAATCGGTTGTCCCGTCCGAACGGATATCAGTCAGCCGCATATACGCCTCGCCGCTCCCGTTGGCATTGAGCGTGATACGCTGCTCAGTCGTCCTGACGAGGAGACAGCCGGACAGGAGGATACCGGCACCGGCGAGCAACAGGGGACGCCATAGTGTGCGCAAGACCATGAAGGACCTCAATGCAATGGATGAAATTCGTCTTTGCTGCCTGGCGGAAATCTCCTTCATCGTCCTTTGATCCACTCTTCCGCTATTTGCACCGCATTTGTCGCGGCTCCCTTCCGGAGATTATCCGCCACAACCCAGAGATTTAAGCCGCTCGGGACCGTTGCATCGCGCCGGATTCGCCCGACATACACCGGATCCTTGTCCCACGCAAGGACCGGCATTGGATACTCCGAAGTTCCCGGATCGTCCTGGAGGACCACTCCGGGCGCTGACCGGAGCACCCGGCGTGCCTGGGTGATGTCGCACGGCCTTTCGAACTCGACATTCACAGACTCGCTGTGGCCGCCCCACACCGGCACACGCACGCAGGTGGCGCTGACACGCATCGTGTCGTCGCCCATGATCTTCAATGTCTCGCGCATCATCTTATATTCTTCCTTGGTGTTGCCATCCTCGGAAAACACATCCACCTGCGGTAGCACATTGAAGGCAATCTGGTGCGGAAACTTGAATTCTTTCGGAGTAACGCCGGCGATTTCATCTTCGAGTTGACTGAGCCCCTTCTTCCCCGCACCCGTTACGGATTGATACGTCGACACCACGATGCGGCGGATCTTCCAGAGATCGTGAAGCGGCTTGAGTGCCACCACCATCTGAATTGTCGAGCAATTCGGGTTGGCAATGATACCCTTGTGCCGGAAAATCTCCGAACGGTTGACTTCGGGAACGACCAGAGGAACTTCGTCTTCCATCCTGAACGCACTGCTGTTGTCGATGACCAGGGCCCCCGCTCTCACCGCATGAGGGGCAAATTCCCTGCTTACGGTCGCCCCGGCGGAAAACAGGGCTATCTCAATTCCGTCGAACGACTCCGGAACAAGTTTCTGCACGCAGATATCATTCCCGTGAAACGGCAGCATTTTCCCTGCAGACCTTGCCGACGCGAGAAGCCGCAACTCCCGGACCGGGAAGGAATGTTCCTCGAGCACCTGCACCATTTTTCGACCAACCAGCCCCGTCGCTCCCACCACCGCCACCGAATACTCTCTCGTCATCTTCTACGACCCCTTCTCCCTGCAATTGTGATTGACGTGTCGTTCCCTCATCCTTCAAAAAGCTCTTCCACGGTTTCGCGCCGCCGGATCATCGTTCTCATGGTTCCATCGATCAATACTTCCGCCGGCCGCGGCCGGGCATTGTAGTTCGAGGCCAAAGTATATCCGTACGCACCCGTACACAGGACTGCAAGATAGTCGCCACGCTCGACGCGCGGAACGGTTCTGTCGAGCGCAAGGAAGTCGCCCGATTCGCACAATGGACCTACAACATCGACCACTTCCAGTGGATGTCCCTTCAGCTCCAGCGGAACAATCTGATGATACGCATTGTACAGGCTCGGCCGCAGGAGGTCATTCATGCCCCCGTCGACAACGATGAAGAGTCTGTCGCCGGTCTGTTTGCGAAACAGAACTCTGACGAGCAGAACTCCTGCATGTGCAACGACGGAACGTCCTGGTTGAATGGACAATCTGCAATTCGTCTCCCGCAGCAGCGGGACGACGGTCCGGATCAGTGATGCAGCTGAAAGGTTCATCTCTTCGGGCTCTTCCGGTGGAAGCTCCGGATGCGTGACATATCCCTTGTACTGAACTCCGAAACCGCCGCCGAAATCAAGATCGTGGATCGGTATCCCCTCACGGCTTATTGTACGTATCAACTCGATCAGTGCTTCAGCGGCCGCAACAAATGTTGAAGACTGCGTGATCTGTGAGCCGAGATGACTGTGGATACCGCGCACCTCAATATTCGGCAGTGCTGAGGCCCACGTCAGCACTTCGCCTGCTTGATGGGACGGCACGCCGAATTTGTTTTGCTTCAGACTCGTGGAGACATAGGCATGACCGCCGGCATCGATATCGAGATTCACCCGGAGGAGTATGCGCGCCCGCTTCCCCTCACGCCCTGCAAGGTCGTTCAGCACCTCTATTTCTTCCGTCGATTCCACATTAAAAGCGTGAATCGAACTTCGCAGGGCCGTGGTCATCTCATCGTCCCGCTTACCAACGCCGCTGAAGGTGATCTTCGCGGGATGCATGCCCGCGGCCAGCGCAACACGAAGCTCACCCACGGAGCCCACGTCGGCTCCGAAGCCCTCCTCGCCGATCAGCCGCAGCAGTTCTCTGTTCGCATTCGCCTTCACCGCGTACCGCGAGAGGTGCGGATGACCGTCAAAAGCCCGCTCTATGTGGCGGCAATGATCGAGGATCGAACGCTTGCTGTAGACGTACAGCGGCGTACCAAATTCCTCGGCCACCGTCTGCAACGATACAGATTCTCCCATCAGCCGCGCGCCGTGATATTTAAACTCGTGCATTGATCCGCATCCCCTCAAAGAAACATATCTACCAGCGCCCGGAACGGTGCAAAGGTCAGGCCGATGGCCCCAAAGAACGCTTCGTTGACGGCCTGGACCCGCATAGCCAGCAGCAACACCAGGACGCCAAGGAACCCGATACGTTGATAACTCATCGCTGCGCGCGGCGGAAGCGCCGCAGCAAGCACGTGCGACCCGTCAAGGGGCGGCACGGGCAGAATATTGAACACCGCAAGGACAACATTGATATACATCCCCCCGTACAGCATCGTGAACAGGAACCTGGTCGTTTCCATCACGATCGCGGGTGCTCCGTCATTCACCGCCCGCCCCAGCAATCCGACACCTACCGCACCTGCAGCGCAGACGAACGCCATCACAAGATTCGAGAACGGGCCGACTGCCGACACCAGGACGTCATCACGGCGAGGGTGGGCAAAATTGGAACGGTCGACCGGCACAGGCTTTGCCCACGCGATGAGGACGTGCCCTGTTGCAGCGATGGACATCAGGGGCACGAGAATCGATCCCACAGGATCAATATGGGGGATCGGGTTCAGCGTGAGCCTGCCCTGCATCTTGGCTGTCGGATCGCCGAGCGAAAGCGCCATCCATCCGTGGGAGATCTCATGCACGATAACGGAAAGCAACAGTATCGGCAGGACAGGAAGATCTTCGATCACGATGCCTCAGAGTGCGTGCGCTCTGCCGTTTCCGCTGCCGCCAGCGAACAATACCGCCCGAAGTCGGGCGCAAAACCCTCTGCGTGATAGGCTCCCGTTGCCCGGTCCTGGTGGTATCGACCCCGGATATCACCCTTTGCTATCCGCCGGAGCGCCTCCACAAGCACGTCAATATCTTCTTTCGAACTGTAACATCCGATGCTCGCCCGTACCATCCCCGGCATGCGCGACTTGTCTCCCTGGATAACCTCCGCAGAAAGCATTTTGTCATCCTCAGAACTCACGCCCAGAAGCTCTTTCACATATGGGTGGGCGCAGAAACATCCATCACGGACGCCGACGCCTGCTTCCACGCCGAGGATGGCAGCAACGAGAGAATGATGCATGTTGCCAAGGTTAAACGTCATCACTCCTACCTTATCCTGAAGGCTGTCTGTCGGACCGTAAAGCCGAATATCCGGTACAGTCTTCAGTTTCCTGTAGCCGTAGTCGAGCAGTTCCTGTTCATGATTGGCGATGGCGTTCATTCCGACGCTCTCCAGCGTCGTAATGGCTGCCGCGAGCGCAACCGCGCCAACAACGTTCGGACTCCCCGCCTCTTCCTTTGCCGGCGGCTTGTTCCATACGGCCCTGTCGAGCGTCACCACGTCAACGACTCCGCCGCCCACCAGGTCCGGATCACCTTCGTTGAAGAAGGCCTTCGGCCCGAGAAGAACTCCCGTACCGAAGGGCGCGTACATTTTGTGGGCAGAGAACGCCAGAAAATCGATATGCCCCCCGTCATTCTCCGGGAGCATGGCAATCGGCCGGTGGGGTGCGAGCTGTGCCGCATCCACGAAGATCTTTGCGCCGGCCGCGTGCGTCCACCGGGCAATTTCATGGATTGGCGGACAGAGTCCCGTGATGTTCGAAGCCCCGGTTACGGCAACGATCTTCACCCTGCCACCTTCGCGATCGAGAACGGCTTTGAGCTTCGCAAGATCCGGATGACCGTCGGATGTCATGCCGACATGAATGACTCTCGCATATCTCCGCCAGGGGAGATCGTTGGAGTGGTGTTCAAGCAGCGTGGTCACCACGACGTCATCGGAATGAAACCTCATGCGGTAGGCGAGCTTGTTGATGCACTCCGTGGTGTTCTTAGTGAACACCACCGCCTCTCTGCCGGGATCCGCACCGACGAATCGCGCAACGATGTCGTGCGCGGTATCGAACACATTCGTAGCAAGGAGAGACTTGAAGCCCGTGCCGCGATGAACTCCGGAGTACCAGGGCAGGAAGTCACTGATCGCCGTGAGAACGCTTCTGAATGCCGGCGTGCTGGCGGCATTGTCCAGGTGAACATATGTCCGCTCGGATCCATCGAGCAGCGGCACCGGCGTGTCGATGCCAACAATCTCGCGGCGGAGATCTTCAATTGTCAAAGCACGATGCGCCATGTCGCCCGTGCCTGCCTCCGCTGTTCGCATTCGAATCACCTTTATCCCCGTGGGTGGAATGTCCTGTGCACTTCCTTCAAATACTCCCGATCAATGTGCGTGTAGATCTGCGTCGTCGAAATGTCGGAATGCCCGAGCATTTCCTGCACAGCCCGCAGGTCCGCCCCGCCTTCGAGCAGGTGCGTCGCAAAAGAATGGCGGAACGTGTGGGGATGCACTTCCTTCTTGATCCCTGCTTTGCGCGTGTAGGCCTGAACAATCTTCCAGATCGCCATCCTCGTCATGGGTTTCCCCCGGGCGTTCAGGAACAGCGTGTCCTGACCTCCCCCGCGGGCCCCTAGGATCGACCGGCATTCGGTTCGATAATGTGCTACCCAGCGGAGGGCCGGCCTGCCGATCGGAACTAGGCGTTCCTTGGATCCCTTGCCGAACACCCGCACAATTCCCTGGTCCTCTGCGATGTCCTGCTGCCGCAGGAGGATGAGTTCCGAGACACGCATACCGGTGGCGTAGAGCACCTCGAGGATCGCCCGGTCACGCATCCACAACATCCTCTTGCGTCCTTTGGTGGCAAGCGGGTCCCGGTCACACTGATTCAGGATGCGGTCAACTTCGGACGGGCTCAGGACGTCCGGCAGTGCGCGTTCCAGTTTCGGGGCATCGATCCCCTCAACGGGATTGTGTGTCGCCTGGCCCTCGCCAATGAGGAATCGATGAAATCCTTTCAATGACGAGAGGCAGCGTGTCACCGAGCGCGGAGAAAGGCCGTGATCGCGCAGCGACCGCAGAAACTCCGTGACCTGCTCTTCCGTAATGTCCTTTGCCGAAGTGACCGACCGCTCCTCAAGAAAGCTCGTATATCGTTGCAGATCCAGACGGTACGAGGCGATAGTGTTACGCGAGGCATTCCTCTCGAGCGTAAGAAACTGGAGATAGTCCTCGGCAAGACGCTTCATTGATTATCGATTTCCCGGATGATGGACGACAATCGCTCTCGTGAGGTATCGCTCGCCGGCGGCGTTCGCCGGGCCTTCCGCTTGGGGACTTCCGGATATTTTACGCGGGTGTGATAGATGCCCACCAACACTCCAAGGAATGCAGACTTAATGCGCATCAGGTCCTTCAGCGTCAGCGGGCACTCCTCGAGTTCACCTTCTTCAAACCGCTTCTTCACCAGTTCATCGATCGTTTGTTCCAGACGCTGCGGGTTTGGATCCTCGATGGTCCGCACTGCGGCCTCAATGGTGTCGGCGAGCATCATGATGCCGGTTTCTTTCGTATGCGGCTTCGGACCGGGATAGCGGTAGTCCGATTCCTTGATCTCGTCTATTTTTGTTTCATCCGGGTCGCTGTGCGCAAGCTCGAGCGCTTTGCTGTAGAAATAGTCCATGCGTGTTGTCCCGTGGTGTGTCGGAATGAACTCGATGACTTCCTCCGGGAGACCGTATTCACGGGCGAGGGCCACGCCGTCCTTCACGTGAGCGGCAATGATCAGCGAACTCATGCGGGGCGAGAGCTTTTCATGCTTGTTGCGGGAGCTCTTCTGATTTTCGACGAAATATGTCGGCTTGACGACCTTTCCGACGTCGTGAAAGTATGCCCCAACGCGCGCGAGGACATCGTTGGCGCCCACAGCCGATGCGGCCGACTCCGCGAGACTCGCCATGGTCAGGCTATGGTGATACGTTCCCGGAGCTTTCTCCGCAAGCAGCCGCAGGAGCGGATGGTTGAAGTGCGCAAGCTCCATAAGCGTCAGGTCGGTCGTCACGCGGAACGATCGTTCCAGGAAGATGAGCAACCCGTACGTGAGCACCGGCGAAAGCAGGGCATTGACCAGACTGTAGACAAGCTCTTCGGCGACGAGCGACAGCGATTCAAAGCGCTCCAGCCCGACGGCAATAATGGTGAGGGCATAGCCAAGGAAGATGTATCCCAGCGACCTGAAGATCTGTGTCCGATTCTTCATGTCCCGCACGGTGTAGACCGCAAGCGCACCAGCTACAAGCGAGGCGAGCGCGATGGTATAGTCACTGCCGTGAATTCCGCCGACCAGGAAGGCAATCACCACCGTGCCGTAAAATGCCACGCGCGAATCGAAGATGATGGCCAAGAGCATCGTGGCCACGGGCACGAGAATCAGAAACTCGAGCGGGGCGCTGACGTCAATCTCCCGGGTGAGATACGCGAAGAGTCCCTCAAGCGCCAGAAGAATGGCGATGAGCGCCAGCTTTCTGTTGCTGAAGAATATCCTTTTGCGGAAGAGATACAGGTATATCGCGTACAGCATGATGACGATCGAGACGTGCAGAACGCTCCCGATCGTCTGCGAGGGCCTGTCGTCCTGCGTCCCTCGCTCGACCCGGGCACGACGCAGCGATTCAAGCTTAAGCTTGATGTCCTGCGTGATGCGTTCATGCTTGCTGACGATCCGTTCATTCTCCTGAACAAACCCGATTGTCCTGGGAACGACGTCTGCGGCCGCCGCGAGGGCCTGATCCGTTGCAACCGGATCGAACTTCACATTCGGCCGGATGTGGGTAACGCCGATTTTGTAGCCGATGCTGACGGCCTCTTTGTCGTCCGGATAGCGCGCGATGAGCGACTGCTCCAGCAGCGCAAGTAGGTCGCTTTTATCGAGCAGCCTGGAGGACGGAATGATTTCCTCGACCGTTCCTTTGCGCAGTGCGAGCTCACTCCGCGTAAACGAGATCTTCGGCCTGTCGAGGATTCCCGTCTGGAGGTAACCCCTGGCGAGGTCTTCAAGAGTCGTGCGCAGGTTCTGAAGTCTTCCCGCAGCAGCATGAGATGCCAGCACTTCCCACTCCCGCTCTGTCAGCGGAATATCCAGAGAAGAAGCCACCCGGAAGAAGTCGGTTGAGTCGACTCCCTTCAGCCGGTGCGACCCCTTGTGCAGTTCTGCCCGCATCGCCAGGCCTTCTCTGAGGTTCGTGAAGAACGTTGCGATGCTGGAAAGCTGAGCTTCAGTCCCCGCAGTGTCACGCGTAAACACATCGTATACCTTTTTTCTCGCCTCTTCGACGTCGTGAAGATACTCGTGTTCATCGCGAAGGATGGGGAACGAGAAAGGTGAGATGAGATCCTTTTGTGCCCAGACGGCGCCGACCTTGTAGTCGAAGCTGACCGATTCTCCACGCGGGAATACCAGCGCAAGGAACAGGATCAGAACGAACCCGATTGCTCCCCTGACCAGCGGCCCGCGTTCTACCCACTCACCCTGGAATAACTTCCGAAAAGCCGTTTTCAGTTTTTCTTCAACCATGAGCCCTGACGGCAGATTATGTAAACAAATATCGGGAGATTCTCTTAGATAATCAAACATGCCTGCTAATACGTTTTGTCCCCGCAAACTATGACATAACCCCCTGCATCCGGATACCACCTCTGGAATCAACCGGAAACCGCATTCTCAAAAAGTGTACCTCCATCGCGACCCACCGAAGCGGGCATCTATGGTCCAGGCCCGGGGACACTCTGTGTCGGCATTTCTTTTGCCATACTGACCTCATAGAGAAGTTTCAACTTTTGCGGTAATTGTTTTGCAGGATTACCTTACGGTCCAGGTGTTTTGAATCTCCCTCACCGATTATCTATATTGATTCATGGATGTGAGTCCATTGACCTCTGAACTCCTCTCCAGGCTCGACACATTCTCCGGAAACAGACTCAAACGGAAGGAGGATCTAGCGGTCCTGCTTGAACTCGGCTCTTCGCCTCCGCGGGACTCAACCCTTGAGGAGCTGAGCTTTCATGCCAAGTTCCTTCAGAGGGCTCATCTGATAATGCAACGCATCGGCACGCAGGGGGAGGGATATGACCGCCTGTCGCGGGAGTTCGGCTCATCTCTTGATAAGGCTTTCAGCCTTCTCAGGAATCTCCTCGGAGGGGCGACCGCCGATACTAGGAATCGATTTGACAGTCTCTATCTGGCCATGACGCAGGAGGGCCTTTCCAATTTTCTTGCACTCTGCGGCGATCTTGCCTGGTACAAGAATTTGTGCATCGACGAGCAACGTACTAAGGGAAAGCGCCCATGACCGGTCCTCCCCACCGTGTCTGGAAGTTCGCGCTCCTGGTGCTCATCATCGCCTCGATTTTCTGGCTCGGCGCAATCAATATACGGGCGCTCATCGGCAACGATATGCTGAAAACGGGGACCCTCGATCTGGAAGACTACCTCGACCCCGAAGCTGAACGCGAAATCTACCGTTTGCTGTCGTTTGCTTCGCTGGTGGTGATCATCAGCTATGCCGTCGTCCTCGTCAGCGGCACGATGTTCCTAGCCACGAGTCCTTTCCGGCTCCGGGAGCAGGGGTGGCTGATGATGAGCGCAATCCTGTTCTACCTGTTCGTGCCGGTTGAACTCTTTACGTTGTATCTTGACGGAGAAATGATCTACAAAGAGTTCTTCACCACCGCGGGAAATTCCGTCTTCCGGGAGCTGTTTCTCGCGCGGGCGGGTGCGTTGTCAGGCGCTCCCGTTCTTGCGACGTTTTGCTATTACACGATCATCGCCCTGGCCGTTTTCCGGCCCTTTGTACGAACCCCGTCGCAGCAGCCATGAAGCCCGAGCTGATGATCGAGGAGCTGCATGAAATCGCACGGCAGCTCGGCGTTACGATCCGTTATGACCGGGGAGATTTCGAGGGAGGGTACTGCATCCTGAAGGATCAGAAGCTCCTCTTGGTGAACCGGAGGCTTCTCCCGGCGAGGAAAGCCTCCGTCCTTGCAACAGCCATGAGTGAAATCGGCCTGGAGAATGTGTTCGTGAAACCCGCCATCCGTGAATTCATCGAAGACGAAGTGGCAAAGGCCGACCGTTCTTTCCGGTAAACCAAAACCCGCTTCCATGATCAAAGCGGTCATTTTCGACCTTGACAACACTCTTGTCGACTTCATGAAAATGAAGCGGCTGGCCATCAGCGCCGCAATCGATTCCATGATAGATGCGGGACTTCGGTTGAAACCCGAAGAGGCGCAGGCGCATATTGATGCGATCTACCAGGAGCGCGGCATCGAGTTTCAGAATGTGTTCGACCAGCTTTTGTACGATGTCTTTCAGAAAGTCGACTATAAAATTCTCTCCGCGGGCGTCATTGCGTATCGACGTGCGCGGGAGGCGGCTCTGGTCCCGTACCCTCATGTCAACCTGACACTTGTGGCGTTGTTGAAACGCGGCGTCAAGCTGGCTGTGGTCTCCGATGCCCCGCGCCGCGAGGCATGGCTGAGACTGTGCTACCTTAACTTCCACCACATGTTCGATCATGTCATAACGTACGATGACACCGGACAGCGAAAGCCTAGCCCCATTCCGTTTCAGCGCGCTCTGGATCTGTTGCAGGTGAAGCCCTATGAGGCCGTTATGGTGGGAGATTGGGCGGAACGGGACGTCGTCGGCGCTTCCAACCTGGGCATCACCACAGCGTTCGCGCGTTACGGTGATACATTCGGAACTGTTGAGTCGCATGCGGACTACGACCTCAACGACGTTTCCGAGCTCTTGCAGGTGATCGAAAAGGAGAACGCATCACCCCGTGGGGCCCCTTAACCGGACGGCACTCACTGCGGGTCGCAGATTCAGACAAATTTTCGGCGTCCAGCGGCGCTTATATAACCATCAGAGTGTGCTGCATGGTGCGTGGTATCGGTGTTGACATTATAGAGATCGAGCGCATACGCCGAAGCATCGAATCGACGGATGCGCATTTTCTCAAAAGGATCTTTACCGAATCGGAAATCGCCTATTGCGATTCCAAGCCGCGTCGTGAGCAACATTTCGCCGCCCGATTTGCGGCGAAAGAAGCTGCAGGGAAGGCCCTTTCCCTAGGCTGGGCCGGGGAATTCAAATGGCGGGACGTCGAAGTAACCAACGATCCTTCCGGCAAGCCACGCATCATCCTGCACGGAACGCTGGCTGAGCATCTTGCGGGCGCTGCCATTATGCTGTCTATGTCACATTCAGAGACCCACGTGGTCGCGATGGTGCTCATCGAAGATGGACGACTGTGAAACCGTCAATCTATCGTAAGGTCATGCTCGGTTTTGGGATCATCATCGTCCTGATGATTGCCGCGAGCAGCTACGTGCTTATCGAATTGCAGCGGGTTGCGGAAATGACGCGCGCCGCCCTCACGGTCGACGTCCGCGCCATCGACCTGGCCAAGCAAATGCGCACGGTCATGTACGAGGAAGAGCGCTATGCGCAGAAGTATCTGATCACACTCGACAGCGCGTACCTGTCCGTGTTCGCCGATAACAACCGGCAGTTTACCAGGTTCCTCGATTCCCTCTCTGCAATGCTTCCCGAACGCCAGGAGCAGCGGGAACTGCTGACGATAGGCGAGTTGCATGACTGGCATTTCGCTTCCGTCGCCGCGGCTGGCGCCCACGACCCGGCAGCCAACGAGCGTCAGAGGACTGAGTCGATCGATAAAATCCTGAAAACGCTCGACGAGCTCATTACGACGAAACAGCATGCCGTCAGCACTTCCATGCTCGATATCGATCTTGCCGCGCAACGTTCTCTCCGCGTCGCCTCCCTTATTTCGCTGGGAACCCTTCTTGCCGCGATCACTGGGGCATTCCTGATCGCACGGACGATCACCCGGCCGCTCAGGACTCTTGTCGAGGGAACGCGCCGGATCGCGGGCGGAGCGTTCACGCAGATTCGTGTCAGGTCGAATGACGAAATCGGGGACCTTGCCGCGGCCTTTAACTCCATGAGTGCAAGCCTCGATGCGGTGAACCGGTTCCGGGCGGAGATGATGCAACACATTTCGCATGAACTCCGCATGCCCCTGCAGACCATGCATTCCGCGTACTTTCTGTTGACAGAGCAGAAGGCAGGGACGCTGAATGACGGACAACGCAAACTCATGGATTCCATGCGGGAGAATATCGACAAGATCGCGCGCTTCAGCAATCAGTTCCTTGATCTCTCGCGGGTCGAGGCGGGCATGATGGAATACAATTTCAGCAGCTGTGATCTCGGTGCACTTGCGCGTCAGGCGATCGCCGACGCAAGCGTCACCGCGACCCGGAGGGAGATCAACCTCACGTTTACCGAAACCCCCGCCCCGGATGTCTGGGTCGATCCCGAGCGTTGCGCCGAGGTTGTCGGAAACCTCCTGAGCAATGCGTTGAAGTACACCAACAAAGAAGGAACGGTCGAGGTGAGCGTCGGACCCTGCAATCAGGGTGCACGCCTTGAGGTTCACGACTCGGGCATCGGTATTCCGCCCGAGGAGCTGCCAATGGTGTTTACGAAATTTTACCGGGCGTCCACGGCAGTGCGGGGACGCAACCGCGGGACCGGGATTGGGCTCGCATTCGTGAAAGCGCTCGTGGAGGGACAGGGCGGACGCGTATCCGCTCGCAGCATACTTGGCAAAGGATCGACCTTTGTCGTTGAGTTCCCCGCTACCAAAGGAAACGGCAGGAATGCCCGGCCATGATGAGAATCGCCTCCTTCACACTTTTCGCAACCCTCATCGTTATCGGATGCTCCGGCCTTGACGAGAGCATAACTCCTACCGGGCTTGCGGCTTTTCACATGAGGGTTGCAGACAGTCTTGAACGGCGCATGGAACTCCGGCAGGCAGCCGCACACTACTCGTTCGTCGCAGAGGAATACCCGCAGTCGCCCGCCTACCCGCTCGCTGTGCGCAAAGCTGCACTCCTGTACGCAAGCGAAAACAATCCGGTCCGAAACGACAGCATCGCCCTTCGGTGGTTCACTGCGTATCTCGATCTCCCGCTGAGGAAACCCGAACGGGAGGATGTGCAAACATCGCTCTCGCTCCTCCGCCAGATCAGAAACCTCCGCGGAGAACTCCTACGCCGGGGAACGTCAGCCGACAGCGTCACCGTCGCGACGAGAAAGCAGGGAATGCTACTCAATCGCCGCATCCAGGATCTTGAGGCGGAACTGACACAGGCTCAGGCGGAGCTGAAGAAGCTTAAGGAAATCGATCTCCGGCTGTCCAAAAGCCGGGTCCGCAAATGAAAAGGAGCTTCCCGGGTCTCGTCCGCAAGATTCCGGCTGCCTTGCGATCATTGCCTTTCGTGCCTCTTTTGCGTAGGTTATTGCCGTCAACATCCGGTCAGCAGCACCAAGCGGAATGAAATCCCTCGGTATAAAGAAGCTGTATTATTCCATCAGCGAGGTCGCAAAGATTACCGACCTGGAGCAATATGTTCTGCGGTACTGGGAATCGGAATTCGATCAGCTCAAGCCGGCAAAGAACCGGGCGGGAAATCGAATCTACACCAACCGCGATATCAAGCTCATCCTCTATATCAAGAAGCTGCTCAGGGATGAGCGCTATACTATTGAGGGGGCGAAGCAGGTCTTAAAGGATTACACCCCGGAGATAGACACCGGCGAACAGCTTGAACTCCTCGATGCGCCGAAAGCCCGCGTGAAGATCAAGGATGATCAGCTGAAAGCCGACGTTCAGGAGACAAAAGAGTTTCTTCAGGAATTGCTGAAGAAGCTGGGCTGATTTCAGCCGGGCTTTCTTCCCGCACGTCACCTGTCCGACCGCAACCCGTCACTGCCATCCCAGACCCTGTCTGATCCCGCGCGTGAGCGTACTCCTTCGAACCTCCCGATCTTTTGTCATCCTTCTCCTCGCCGGACTTATCCTCAGGATGCTCCTGATCTGGACCGGACTATGCGATCAGTACATCGTCGCTGACGATGCATATTATTATTTCACCATAGCCCGTAATGCCGCTGCGGGTCTCGGCCCAACGTTTGATACGATTGCGCCGACGAACGGTTTTCACCCTCTCTATCTCATCCTCCTGATTCCTGTCTGGTCCATCGGGGGTCTTTTATCGACGGATCCATGGGTGCATGTTCACCTTGCTCTCAGCCTCAACAGCATCATAGATTGCGTTACCGGCATCGTGCTTGGAACATTCCTCACCACGATCGTCTCACGACGCGCAGCCTTGTGGAGCGTAGCCATTTGGAGTCTGGGACCGTGGAGCGTTTTATTGGGGTTGAGAGGAATGGAGGGGCCATTAAATGCCCTGTTCATTCTGATGTTCGTCGCGATTCTCGTCCAGGCCGACGAAGAGGAGGTTCAGCGGAGCCTGACCTGGGTCATAGTCGGAATCGTCTATGGCCTTTCAATTCTCACGCGAAGCGACAACGCCGTGTACCTTGGAGGGGCGCTTCTCGTTTTGCTGCTTCTCCGACGGTCGCCCCGGTGGAGATCGCGAACTCTTCTTCAGGGTGGCCTCGCTTTCGGGACGGCTATACTTGTGATTGCACCTTGGGTGTTGTGGAACCTCGTCACGTTCAGAACGATTTTCCAGACCAGCGCACTCACGAAGTTTGTGAACCATCAGATTTATGGAACGCTTGTCGATCCGCGCCGGTCCCTTGTCATGGGGTTGTTCAGGAGGCTGGGTGCATGGATTTGGGTTCCGGCGCGCTACGTGGCAGGTGGAGAATTCCGGGAATCTGCCGTGACGTTAATTCTTGTTGTCGCAGGGTGCGGCGTAGGTATTGCGACGCTTGCCGCAATGTTGTGGCAATGGAAGACGGGCCTTCGACGAGGGCTGGAGAGCACGATATGCGTCATCGGAACGTATCAGGCCCTTCAGGTCGTCGTTTGCGCCCTCATTGTTCAAACTTATGCAACATGGTATGCTTCTTTCACGGTCCTGGCGTTTTGCATTTTGCTTGGGGTCGCAGCGGCAGCAGTGACCCGTGGACCGGGGCAGCTCCGGGTGTGGGGAGCAGTCACGATGTTTATCCTTGTTTCGGTGACGATGTATACACACTTCTTTGAGGAGATGCCGCCTCGTGCCCGCGGAGGGGAACACCTTTACGATGATACCTTTGAAGCACTGAAGGAGCTGACTCCCGGTCCGCATGTCATCGGTGCCTTCAACGCGGGGGCAATCGGATTTTTCGCACCCCATCATGGTCATTACAGAGTTGTTAACCTCGACGGCCTCGTCAACAATCGCATCCTTGAGGAATGGAAATCGGGACGCTTTGTTGAGTACGTTTCGGAGACCGTTGATATTGTCTGGCTTGTTTCCAACAGCGAACTGGACACCTGGCTTTCGGAGCCTGAGAAGGCCGATCTCTTCCGACACTATCGACCGCTTCCGAGTGTAAGGCAATACCAGGAATTGCTTCTCGTCCGGAGGTAATGCGACCCGATCCGGGCCCGCAGGGAGGGTTGTATCTCAACAGGCGGTTATTTATCTTGAAGTGTAATCTTTCCCGTGAGCATTCACAACGGGACCGGAACGTAGCGCAGTCCGGTAGCGCACCTGAATGGGGTTCAGGGGGTCGCGGGTTCAAATCCCGCCGTTCCGACATTCGAGAGTACCGGGGATTCCGGTGCTCTTTTTTTTGTTGCAGTTTCCAGGGCCGAGACTCGGAGAGATTGTGAAGCGGTTGAGGGTTCTCCGCCAGCTTGTCCCGATTCTCCGAATCGGGACGGCGGATCCGCCGAAGGCGGAAAATCCCGCCGTTCCGACAATTGAGAGCACCGGGAATATCGGTGCTCTTTGCGTTTGCAGCGTCAGATGTAGCTAGGCCAATGTGTGTCCCTCCTTGGCTGCGAGGAAAGGGTTCGCGCAGCACATTTTAGAGAAGAGATATTCGCAGAGCTGCCCCGGCCCTGCGTCCTGATTATATATCCGCAACACGATCGCTGGGTAGAAGGGCCGTCGAAGGGGAATCCCCCCTCGTATTTCTGTTCTGAGATATACACGAGGAGCCAACCGTGATGAAAACCTTAGGAATGATTCTCCTCTGCGTCGCTGGTCCTCTGTGCATCCGTGCTCAGCAGACAATATTGATTGAGCCCGATTCTACAACCTCCCTGCCTGCAGATTCTGTCGGCACCGGGCAGTTTGGCCCTGCTGTGCGCGATTTGCTCCTGTCAGAGCTGGCTCCATACTCCATAGATCGCTGGATCACAAAGCAGCCATGGGCCCGGACAAGTCTTCGGTCCTGGGGTGACAACCTGAAATACGGTTGGGAGTGGGACACCGACCACTTCGTCGTGAATCAGTTCGCCCATCCGTACAGCGGCAACATGTATTTTAACAGCGCCCGGAGCAATGGGTTCGGTTTCTGGGCATCTGCGCCCTTTGCGTTGGCGGGCAGTGCAATATGGGAGTATTTCGGCGAGACCACGCGACCTTCAGTCAACGACATCATCAACACGACGCTTGGTGGGATCAGTCTCGGCGAGACCACATACCGACTATCTGGGATGATCCTGGACGACCAGTCCACCGGAACAGAACGAATGTTTCGGGAGATCGGCGCGGCCCTGATTAATCCTGTGCGCGCCTTCAGCCGATTGCTGAGGGGTGAAACCGGTCGGGTCGGCCCCAACCCGATCGACCGGCTCACGGGCATGATTCATGGGAGCGCTGACATTGGATATCAACGGGTTGATGAGGGTCCGAAGAATGCCCCGGCGCGTGGACCCAACCAGGGATTTGCGAATTTCACTCTTGTTTATGGCAATCCGCTTGAGGGCGAGGTTGCGAATCCATTCGGGGCGTTCCTGCTGAGGCTCACGCTGGCCACCTCGAGAGCCCTGACGGTTTCCGAGGCGGAGGCAGAAGGGTTGCTCGCTGTAGATGACCTCAAGAAAGAGGAACGCAGCAACCAACGGCTCGCTCTCATCATGCACTACCACTACTTCAACAACCTGGCATTCGAAAACGGTGGCCAGGGGTTCAGTGCGGGCCTCATGTCGCGCTACCCGATTGGGGAGAGCAATTCGCTGTACACTCAAGTATTCCTCACCGGCTTCGCGATTGCAGCCGTGAAATCGGACTACGCAACGGACCTTGCCGCGCTTGCCAACGAAACGGCGCGGAACTATGATTTCGGACCCGGCGCGGGAGGGGTGGTGTCAGTTCAGTTTGCGTACGGTGATCTCTGGTTCCTGGAGCTGGAGTATGAGCCGTTCTGGATCGGTGTCACCAGCGGCATGAGCCGTGATCAGTTCTTCCAGGTGATTACGTCGCAATGGCAGATCCGGGTGTTCGACAAACTCAGCATCGGAGAACGGGACTTTTTGTACCTCCGGACCGGCCACTACGATACGCATCCCACATCGCACACTCGTGACGTGATCCTTCAGGCGTTCCTGTCATGGGCATTCTGACTGTCGCTTCGGACCGTGGGGTGCCCCTGACCGGGACTCCGTCATTCATGCCTCAGGTTGTCTGGCGGAGGTGCACAAATCGAGGATGGTGTCTGGCGCGCGGCGGATGGCTTGGCCTCGTCGTGATTGGCTCACTTACGGGATCGGCAAAGGACACGGCTGCCCAAGTGGACAGCCGTTCGATCCAGATTCAGGTAAATCTCCCGTACGTGGTGCAATTCGGGTTTGGATCTTACCGCATCGGCGGACTCTCGGTGGGTGCATACGAGCTCCCGGTGACCCACACCTTTGCGCTCGGATCCGGGGAGGATGCGTCTCGACTCAGAATCGCCGGCCTTCTGGGCTACAGTCACGCCGCGTTCGAGAGTCATGCGCTCGGACCAGAGGTTGCCGCATCGGAGGGGTTTGTGTTCTTCTTGCCAACCACTGAGCTCCAGATTCCTCTGCAGCCCTGGTGGACGGTCAAACCGTTCGTGTCAGCGGGCCTCGGCTGGATTCTGACCGGGTCCGTGACCATTGAGGGCCAGCCGGGAGGACACTTGAACAGTGGGTCTGTCTTCCTCTACGCAGCTGGGATCGGCAACCTCTTCGAGGTACTTGCGCAAAAATTCCACCTGAGCTTCGGCACCAGGTTGGAATGGGCGGGGGATTCGCCAATCGGACAATCCGGGAGCGAAGGCTACGGGATGCTCCAGAACGGCCTGGAAGTCCGGCATCAGATCGGATTTCGTGTCGGGAGTTTTGTGCCCGATGTTGGCATCTTCGTTATTCACTACTTCTTTTTTCCATCTGCCAAATTCTCGCTCCCCGCGCGGAATCCGTTCGAGGTCTTCAATCAGGTCGAGCTCGGAGTCAGCGTTGGCTCCGCCGTGCCGGCGACGTTATGGATCCTCGAGAACCCCCGGATCGGCGCAAGTTACCGATTCGGGAACGGCCTGTCGGGCATTGCGGTGAACTTTGGGTTCCCGTTCTGAGATGCAGACGTCATGCCCGGCTCGCTGGCGAGAACGGGGCAGGGGTGACCTTCGTCGGTAGAACGAGCGTTGCAGGACTTAGATATAGTATCAGGAACAATTTGCCAATACGACAACGTACGTTTAGTAAGCATTGTTGTCGACGCCGGAGAGCGAACCAGCTTCGGTTTCCGACTCTTTCTGGTCGAGACCCAATGCATGCGCGGGGAGACTCGACCGATTCCTCCAAAAGATGAATGCGAAGATAACGGATGAAACTGTCAGGGCGATGCCAAATTCGCCGACGATGTATTTCGTTTGACCCGTATCACCTGTGAGAGGATCGAAAATCGACTGGACGAACAAATTGTGACTTGCGTGCAGAAACATCCCCGTCCATAGACTGCCTGATCGCAATCTCATCCAGGCGAAGACGTAGCTCATGGCGATCACCATGACCGTGAAGCAGGAAAGGCCATACCACCACGGCGTGCCTGAGTTGTAGTCTGCAAAGAGAAGAATCGGATAGTGCCAGACCGACCAGATCACACCGCTGATGAGGGCGGTCTTTGTAAAGGTTGTGGTCTTTGCCAATTCCGGGACCAGAAAACCGCGCCAGCCTATTTCCTCTCCGAGAGCTCTCGAACAACTGCCGGCCATGCCGATTGTTCCTTGAAACAGTATGTAAAGAACAACGGCCAGGCCAGATGGGAGAGCTTGAAACCCAAAACTCGCCTTCACATTCCCGATAAAAGCCCCATCACCTAACGCACCGAATCCGAGTGTCCATACGCAACCGTAGGCTAACGCGCTGTAAGCAATTGGAACGGCATAGCTGAGCATCTGGTACTTCGTGCGTCCCCATTTCCATCCAAGGCTGGACACACTTCTCTTCAGAGTCAGGCATGTGAGGAGTGCTGCCGCACCAGGACACCACATTAGTCCCGTAACATACAAACCCCAGCCGACGGCCAGTCTTCCAGTCGAAATGATCAGGTAGTAGAAAACCGAAGATAGGGCAAAAGAAAAGAAGAGAAAAATGAAAATGCCTTTGGGGCTGCCCTCGCTTGTCTCCATGATTTCCGGCCTCCCTCGCTGGTAAATGGTGTAAAGACGAGCTGTCTGATATCGAGCAACCCCACTTCGGGATGCCCATCGACACAATAAGCAACAGGTTGGAGCTAAGCTGAAGAAGCGCTTATGCGGACTCCTTTGGGATTGCCACCCAAAGGACCAGGTACACCAGGAATCCTGGAATGACCGGGATGAACGATCCGATAATGAAGAGTATTCTTACAAGGGTCACATTCCAGCCAAGCCATTCGGATATGCCGCGACAGACGCCGGCGAAAACCTTTTTGCTGCGGGAACGGCGGAGGAGTTTACGCTGTGGCATGTCACTGATTGAGTAATTCAACGCGAAAGCTAAACGAACCGCCGTCTAAAATCAAATTACCACACACGCCAGGAGGACCAGCTGTGCATCCACTCCGCAGGGCGCGTCCAATCAACCACTGCCGGCGAGAAATTTCGCCACTTCGACTCGTGAGGGGCAGTATTCATGCC
>Ga0326726_10000367_pt1 | contig 42797 bp, 36 predicted proteins | sample MHFenrmetagenome_2_FD_207603 | JGI IMG/M metagenome (GOLD analysis project Ga0326726, IMG submission 207603) | Lab enriched peat soil microbial communities from Michigan Hollow, Ithaca, NY, United States - MHF15MN | ecosystem: Environmental > Terrestrial > Soil > Wetlands > Peat | place: USA... | reverse complement strand
CTGCGCGCGCCTCGGGGTTGTCGGGGCGTGCGGCGTTCCCGATCACGACGACCAGGTCGGGCTCGTCGCCCGAGAGGCGCTCCGGGTTCCAGCCCTTCTGCACCTCGATCCCCGCGGCGCGCAGCTGATCGCTCATCGGCGGGTAGGCGTCAGTGTCACTGCCGGTGACTCGAAAGCCGCGCTCGGCGAGCATGCAGGCGAGCGAGCCCATGGCCGTGCCGCAGACCGCGACGAAGTGCACGTGGTGGATCGCCTCGATCGGCGGAATGCTACGCGGCAAGGAACGCCTCCCAGATCAGGTCGTGCACCTGCGGGCGCAGCTCGAAGCGGCTCCGCTTCGCGACCAGGTGAATGCGGTTCGCGAGCAGGACGACGATCATGCCGCGCTCGAGGTCGATCCAGACACTCGTTCCGGTGAAGCCGGTGTGGCCGATGGAGCGCTTCGAGAAGTGAGTTCCCGAGGTCGACTGACCTTCCGTCGGCGTGTCCCAACCGAGCGCCCAGTCACTCCCCGGCGCGATCTCCTGGCGCCGGAAGAACTCGCGCGCGATCTCGGCGGGGAAGAGCGCCGAGCGGCCGCGCTCGGCGGCCAGCATCTCCTCGGCGAAACGCAGCACGTCGGGCGCGGTGCCGAACAAGCCCGCGTGACCCGCTACGCCGCCCATCGCCCAGGCGTTCGGGTCGTGCACCTCGCCCCAGAGCACGCGCTCGCGCCAGCTACACTGCTCGGTGGCGGCGTAGCGCGCGCGCTCGCCCGTGAAGGGCAGCCGGTTGAAGTGAGTGCTCGCCATGCCCAGCGGCTGATAGATGCGGCGCGCGCAGAAGCCGTCGAGCTCCTCCCCCGCGACCGATTCGACGAGCGCGCCGAGCGCGATGAAGTCGAGGTCGCCGTACACCGACGCCTCGGCCGGCTCGTGCACGGGCGCGCTGCGCAGCACGCGACTCAGGATCTCGCGCTTTCCGTCCGCCGTGCCGACGACGTGCTCGCCGCGCCGGCGGTCGCGCTGCGCGAGGTCGGCGTGATACGCGCGCCACGGCCGGAGCCCGGAGCTGTGAGTGAGCAGGTGCCGGACGCTGATCTTCTCCTTGCCGCGCTCCGCGAACGCCGGCAAGTAAGTCGCCACCGGCGCGTCGAGCTGGATGCGGTTCTCGGCGACGAGCAGCATGGTCGCGGCCGTCGTCGCCATCACCTTGGTGAGCGACGCCAGGTCGTAGATCGTCTCGAGCCGCGCCTCGTGGCGCTCCGGCACGAGCACCGCAGCGCCGTACACGCCGTCGAAGGCGAGCTCGTCGCCCATGCGCGCGAGGATCACGGCGCCCGGCAGCTCGCCCGCTTCGATCGCGCGCTCCACTGCGCGCTCGACCTTGCCGAGTCTGCGCCTCACTTCGGCGAGCTTCACGTGTCGACCTCCACGACCGGCTCCAACCCCGTGAGCTGACCTCGGTCTCCATCGAGCCGCGCGCTGACTCCCACGGCGAGCGCGCGATTGTCCGCGACGTGACCGAACGGCAGGTCGAGGACGATGGGCCCGCGCACGGCGGCGGCGAGAATCTCCCGGACGGCTTCCCCCGCGGACGCGCCAGGGTAGCGGGTCGACTCGCAGTTCACGAGCTGACCGACGGCCACTCCGCGCACGCGTTCGAGCCAGCCGGCCTCGCGCAGGTGAACGAGCGCGCGGTCGATCGCATAGGGCGCCTCGGACGTCTCTTCGATGAACAGGATCGCGCCTTCGAGCTCCGGCTCCCACGGCGTGCCGACGCTCGAGTGGAGCATCTTCAGGTTCCCGCCGACGAGCGGCCCCTCGACGACGCCGCCGCGCAGCGCGCGCCCCGCGATCGACGCCAGGCCCGCGGGCTCGCCGCGCATCAGCGCGAACTGGCGCGCGCGGGCCTCCGCGGTCACGTCGGTGCGCTCCAGCATCGGTCCGTGGATCGACGCCAGGCCCGCGCGCGCCTGCAGATACGAGAGCAAGTGAGTCGTGTCGCTGTAGCCGACGACGAGCTTCCGCGCGCGGCGCAGCTCGTCGGGGTCGATGCGCGCGAGATAGCGACTGACCCCATAGCCGCCGCGCGCGCACAAGATGGCGCCGACCGACGGATCGCGCACGAGTGACTCGAAGTCGGCCATGCGCTCCGCGTCGCTGCCCGCCAGATACCCGGCGCGAGCGCGCACGTTCTTCGCGACCACGACGGGGTGCCCCTGCTTCGCGAGCCACGCGAGCCCCGCGTCGAGTGTCTCGACGTCGACCGGGCCCGACGGCGCGCACACGCCGATGGCGCGCTCGGGCCGGAGCGCGCGCGGCCGGAGCACGGGGCGACTCAGAACGGGGGCTCCGGTTCGCCGGCCAGGCCGAAGCCGCGCGGCCCGGAGTCGAAGCCGGCCTCGGGCGGTGGCCCGTCGCCGCGGTTGGTCAGATTGTGGAAGCGGCCGTGCTCCTTGGCGAACTGCAGCTTCACCGTGCCGATCGGGCCGTTGCGCTGCTTCGAGATGATGATCTCGGCGATGCCGACGTCGGGCGTCTCCGGATCGTAGACCTCGTCTCGGTACACGAACATGACGACGTCCGCGTCCTGCTCGATCGCGCCCGACTCACGCAGGTCCGCGAGCTGCGGGCGTTTGTCGGGGCGATTCTCGGGGCCGCGATTGAGCTGCGAAAGGGCCAGCACGGGGATGTCGAGGTCCTTCGCGAGCAGCTTCAGTGACCGCGAGATGTCGGCGACCTGCTGCTCGCGGCGCTCGCCCCCGTCGCGCGTCTGCCGGCCGAGCACGAGCTGGATGTAGTCGATCACGAGCAGCGAGAGCTTCTGCTCGCGGTCGATGCGCCGCGCCTTCGCGGCGATGTCACTCACCGAGATGGCGGCGCTGTCGTCGAAGAACACGCGTGCGTTCTCGAGCACGCTCGCGGCGTGAGTGAGTCGCCGCCAGTCGCGATCCGAGAGCACGCCGTTCACGAAGCGCTGGTTGTCGATCTCGCCTTCGCCCAGCAACAGGCGAAGCGCGAGCTCGCGTTTGGTCATCTCCAGCGAGAAGAAGGCGACGCAGCCGCCGAAGTCGAGCGCGTGATTGCGCGCGATGTTCAGCGCGAGCGCGGTCTTTCCCACGCTCGGGCGCGCGGCCAAGATGATCACTTCGCCGCCGCGGAAGCCGCCGGTGAGCTGGTCGAAGCTCTCGAAACCGGTGCGCACGCCGACGATCTGGCCGGACTGCACGCGCTCGATGTACTCGAACGTGCTCTGCATCTCGTCCTTGATCGACGTGAAGCCGGACTGCGAGCCATGCTCGGCGATCGCGAGCACCTCGCGCTCCGCATCCTCGACCAGGGTCGAGATACTCTCGAGCCCGTCGTAGCCGCGCGCGGCGAGCTTCTCGCACGTGCGGATCAGCGCGCGCGCCGTCGCCTTCTGGCGCACGATCTCGGCGTGGTGCTCGACGTGCGCAGCCGTCGGCACGGCGTCGGCGAGCTGCGACAGGAACGCGGTGCCGCCGCTCTGCTCGAGCAGGCCCCGCTCCTCGAGCGCGTTGCGCAGGGTGATGAGCGAGATGCCCTGCTGCTTCTCGACGAGGTCGCGGATCACCTCGTACACAATTCGGTGTCGCGGCAGATCGAAGGCGCTCGCGTCGAGCTTGTCGGCGACCTTGTAGAACGCCTCGACGTCCAGGAGCAGCGCGCCGAGCACGGCCCGCTCGGCTTCGTGGTCCGTGGGAATCGCGCGCAGCGCTTCGTCGGTCCTCGGCAAGTGGCCCCCCGCCCCGCCGTGAGATCAGTCGGATCCTCGGCCCGGATCCTACGCGAGTCTACTCGTCGTCTTCGTGGTCGTCGCGGCGTTCTTCGGTCTCGAGCCCCTCGGGCTCCGCGGCCTCGGCCTCGGCCGTCGCGGGCACGCCGCTCGCGATCACCTTCACGACCAGCGGCGTCTGCACTTCGCGGTGCAGGCGCACGGTGATCGGGTGCTCGCCGACGCTCTTGATCGGCTCGGGAATGACGATCTTGCGGCGCTCGATCTCGACGCCAGCCGCGGCCAAGCGCGCCGCGACGTCCGCGTTCGTGACCGAGCCGAAGAGCTTCCCCTCGGCGCCCGCCTGCATCTCGAACACGAGCTCGACCGCCTTGACGCGCCGCTCGATCTCGCGGAACTCCGCAATCGCGCGCTTCTGGATCTCGCTGATCACCCGGCGCTTGTGCTCGATCTCCTTCACGCGAGACGAGGTCGCGAGCATCGCCTTGCCCTGCGGCAGGAGGAAATTGCGACCAAACCCGGCCTTTACCTTCACGACGTCGCCCGCGTTGCCGAGGCGGTGGATGTCCTCGGTGAGGATCACTTCCATCGTGGCCATTACGCGTGACCCGTCGTGTAGGGCAGGAGCGCGACGTGACGCGAGCGCTTGATCTCCGTGGTGAGCTTGCGCTGGTGCTTCGCGCAGTTCCCGCTGATGCGGCGCGGGATGATCTTGCAGCGCTCCGTCAGGAAGATGCGCAGCGTCTTCGCGTCCTTGTAGTCGATCTCGAGCTCCTTGTCCGCGCAGAAGCGGCACACCTTGTGGCGCGAGAACATTTTGCGGCCGGCACGGCGGCGCTTCTTCTGGGGGCGCTTCGCGATGACTTCGACCATGGCTTACTCCTCGTCCTCGTCGTCGCGGCTGTAGCGGCGGCCCTCGTCGTCGCCGCCGAAGCGCCGCTCGACGTCGTCGTCGTCGTCGATCATCGGGCCGCGGTCGCCCCGCTCGCGCTCCTTCTCGCGCTCCTCGCGCTCGGCCCGCTCCTTCTCGCGCTCGGCGCGGCGGCGGGCTTGCTCCTCGGCCTGCTTCGCCGCCTCGACGACGCGCGTCTCGATGTCCTTCACGTCGTCGTTCGCCTGCACGGAGAGATAGCGGAGCACGTCGGCGTCGATGCGCATCAGGCGCTCGATCTCGGCGACCTCTTTGCCCTGGCCGAGATAGTTCACCTGGAAGTAGTGGCCCTTCTGGAACTTCTTGATCTCGTAGGCCAGGCGGCGCTTGCCCCAGTCATCGCGCAACAGGAGGCGGCCCTTGTGGTCGTTGATGACCTGGTCGATGCGCTGGTGGATCTCAGCCTCGCGCTCGACGGTCGCATCGGGCTGAATCACGTAGACGAACTCGTACTCGCGCAACGTCCTCTCCTCTTGGGTTCGGGCCCCGAACGAAGTCGGGACCGAGGAATGGCAGGGGGCGCAGTCTAGCCCTTCGCACCCCGTCGCTGCCAGGAGTGTTTTCGAGCCGCGGGTTTGGGCGTACGATGCGCGAAAAATCGGACGGAGAGAGGCCATGGCGAAGAAGAAAGCGGCGAAGAAGAAGACTGCGAAGCGCAGCGCTGCGAAGAAGACCGCGCGCCGGAGCGCGCTCAAGCGGGCTGCGCAGTCCGCGAAGGTGAAGCCGTCCGCCGCAGCCGCGGCAGTCAGCAAGGCGACGCCCTACATCTGCGTGAAGGGCGGAGCGGCCGCGATCGACTTCTACAAGAAGGCGTTCGGCGCGATCGAGAACATGCGCATCGCAGCGCAGGACGGCTCGCTCGGGCACGCCGACATCCACATCGAGGGCGCGGCCATCATGCTCTCCGACGAGTGGCCGGAGGGCGGCGTGTTCAGTCCACAGACGCTCGGCGGCTCCGCAGTCACGATCCACCTGTACGTGCGCGACGTCGACGCGTTCGCGAAGCGCGCGCTCGCGGCGGGAGCGACCGAGGTGCGCGCGGTCGCGGACCAGCCCTACGGCGATCGCGCGGGCACGCTGCGCGACCCGTTCGGCCACCGCTGGATGGTCGCGAGCAAGAAAGAAGAGGTCTCGAAGGAGGAGATGGAGCGCCGCTTCGGCGGAGCCTATCTCGTGACCTAGGTCGTGACTTAGCGAGACCCGGCGCGTTCCAACTAGTCGGAGTATGCAGTCCGACGAGCGACTACGCGTAGAGGCCGCGCGCAAGGACCCGGGGCAGTTCGCCGCCCTCTACGAGGCCAACTTCGAGCGCGTGTATGCGTACGTCGCGCGCCGGGTGACAGGCCGCGCGGAGGTCGAGGATCTGACCTCCGAGGTCTTCCGCCGCGCGCTCTCCGGCCTACACAGATATGAGTCACGCGGCGCGCCGTTCTCGGCCTGGCTCCTGCGCATCGCGGCGAACGCGGTGGTGGATCGCGCGCGGCGCGCGGGTCGGCGCACGCCGAGCGCGGCCGAGCTCGAGCTGTCTCTGGAGCCGAGCGAGCCCGAGCGCGTGGACGCGGAGAGCCGCGCGCGGTTGTTCCGCTGCGTGGCGGAGCTGCCGTCCGACCAGCGGCGCGTGATCGAGCTGCGCTTCGGCGGGGAGCGCTCGATTCGCCAGATCGCCGCGGAGCTCGGCCGGAGCGAGGGAGCGGTGAAGCAGCTGCAGCTGCGCGCGCTGACGGCGCTGCGCAAGAAGATCGGAACCGACGATGGCTGAGCGGAAGACCCGAGCGAAACGGCGCGGAAAGCCTCTGGCCGAGGGGCTCGACCGCAGAATCGAGGCGCTGTTGAACGAGCCCGACGCGTCGCTCTCGTCCGCCAACACCGAGCTCTCGGCGCTGCTGCGCCTCGCGCTCGAGCTGCGCGACCTGCCGCGGAGCGGCTTCCGCGCCGAGCTCGGGCTCGCGCTCCGGCCGCGCCTCGAGTCACGCGACTTGCGCGAGGAAGTGAGTGCGCTCAGCGGCCAGGACCAGGCGCGGCTGCTGGGCTCGCTCGACGAGGCCTCGATCATGCTCACGAAGTTCGCAGGCCTCGCGCCCTGGGAGAGACACCCGGGCGGCGACGAGCTGATCCTCGTGCTGGAAGGCGGCGGCGACATCACGGTGCTGACCGACGCCGGGCCCGTGCGCTCGGAGCTGCGGCCGGGGCGGCTCTTCGTCTGCCCGAAGGGCCTGTGGCACCGCGCACACGCTCAGCCCGCGATGGTCGCACTCTACGTGACTCCGCTCGCGGGCGGCGAGCACTCGTGGGCCGAGGATCCGCGAACCGCCTGACGGCTCGAGACAAGAAGAAGGAGACGGCCATGGCCGCAGAGAGACAGATCGTGACTCCCTACCTGTGCTGCCGCGACGCCACCCGGGCGCTCGAATTCTACGAGCGGGGCTTCGGCGCGGTGGTCAGCAATCGCTACGTGACACCGGAAGGTGTCGTCGGGCACGCCGATCTAGAGGTCGCGGGGGGACGCTTCATGCTCTCGGACGAGTGGCCCGACGAGAACGTGTACAGCCCCGCGAAGTACGGCGGCTCGTCTTGCGCGATCCACCTGCTGGTGCCCGACGTCGACGCCTTCGCGGCGCGCGCGGTCGCCGCGGGCGGAACGCTCGAGCGCCCGGTGGCGGCGCAGCCGCACGGCGATCGCAGCTGCACCGTGTGCGATCCGTTCGGCCATCGCTGGTTCCTGGCAACGCCGTTCGAGGAAGTCACGAAGGGACGAGCTGCGGCGCCGCGTCGGCGACCGCTTCGAAGTGACTTGAGTCGGGACAGGGAAGAGGAGGAAACCCCCATGAATGACTCCGCACCGCGCGCCGCGCTGCCTCCGGGCGTCGCGCTCTACCAGATGGGCATCGGTCACTACATCTCGCGCGCGCTGTATCTCGCCGCGAAGCTCGGGATCGCCGACTCACTTCACGACGGGCCGCAGGGCGCCGGCGAGCTCGCGGCCGCGACGCAGACGGACGCCTCGGCGCTCCGACGCGTGCTCCGCTTGCTGGCGAGCGTCGGCGTGTTCGAGGAGCAGCCCGACGGGCGCTTCGCGCTGCAGCCGCTCGGCGACCTCCTGCGCGACGATGCGCCGGGCTCGATGCGCGCCAGCGTGATGCTCTTCACCGGCCCGGGCATCCAGGACGACTGGAAGGAGCTCGAGTACTGCGTGCGCACGGGCGAACCCGCCCTGCAGAAACGCTCGCCGGGCGCGGATCCGTTCGCGGAGATGGCCAAGGACCCCACGGCGGCCGCGAACTTCGACAAGGCGATGGCCGCGTTTGCGCCGCAGACCGCGGCGGCGATCGCGGCAGCCTACGACTTCTCGGCGTTCGCGAAGCTCAGCGACGTCGGCGGCGGCAACGGCTCGCTCATGCTCGGCATCCTGCGCCCCAACCCGAAGCTGCGCGGACTCGTGTTCGACCAGCCGCACGTCGCCGAGCGCGCGCGCGCTCACATCGCGCAAGCCGGCTTCGCGGACCGCTGCGAGGTCGCGGGGGGCAGCTTCTTCGAGAAGATCCCCAGCGGCTCCGACGCCATCCTGTTGAAGCACGTGATTCACGACTGGAACGACGAGTGCGCGACCCGCATTCTGCGCTGCGTGCGGGCCGCGCTGCCCGTGGGCGGGAAGCTCTTGATCGTCGAGGGCGTGTATCCCGCGCGCATCGACCAGTCACTCGAGAGCCGCGGCGCCGCCGCGAACGACGTGAACATGCTCGTCTGCACGGGCGGGAGACAGCGCTCCGAGGCGGAGTTCCGCGACTTGTTCCGCGCCGCAGGCTTCCGACTCACTCGCGTGGTTCCGACCTTGGCGCGCGTCGCGGTGATCGAGGGCGAGCCCGCGTGAGCGCACGCCCGCGCCACCGCGCCGCACTCGGCTTCATCTTCGCGACGCTGCTCGTCGACTCGATCGCGCTCGGCGTGGTCATCCCGATCGCGCCGCGGCTCGTCGCCGAGCTCGGCGGCGGCAGCGATGCGGACGGGGCGCGCAGCTACGGATGGTTCGTGACCGTCGGTGCGATCGTGCAGTTCTTCGCGGCGCCGCTCCTGGGCGCGCTCTCGGACCGCTTCGGCCGCCGCCCGGTGCTGCTCGTGTCGCTCGTGGGGCTCAGTCTCGACTACGTGGCGCTCGCGCTCGCGCCGACTCTCGGCTGGCTCTTCGTCGGGAGGGTGATCTCGGCCGTGACTGCGGCGACCTGGGCGACCGCGTTCGCGTACATCGCCGACGTCGCACCCCCCGACGAGCGCGCGAAGGCATTCGGGCGCGCAGCGTCGGGCTTCGGTCTCGGCTTCGTGCTGGGCCCGGCGCTCGGCGGGTTGCTCGGCGACGTCTCGCCGAGGCTGCCGTTCTGGGTGGCGGCCGGACTCACTCTCGCGAACGCGGTGTTCGGCTGGCTGGCGCTGCCCGAGTCACTCCCGAGGCAGCGCCGCTCGCCGTTCTCGCTGGCGCGCGCGAACCCGATCGGGGCGCTCCGCCTGTTCCGGCGGGAGTGGTCGCTCGTCGGGCTGACCGGGTCGCGCTTCTTGCGCGGCATCGCGCACGACGTGCAGCCGGTGATCTTCGTGCTCTACGCGACGAACCGCTTCGGCTGGACGGGCCGCGAAGTCGGCATGCTGCTGTTCGTCGTCGGCCTGGCGGGGACCGCCGTCTCGGCGGGTCTCGTGCAGCCGATCGTGCGCGCGCTCGGCGAGCGGGGGACCCTCTTGCTCGGACTCACGAGCGGCGCCATCGCGTTCGCCGGCTTCGGCTTCGCGCCCTCGCCGTGGTGGATGTACGCATTCGTGCCGTTCGAGGCGCTGTGGTGGGTCGACGGCGCGGCGATGCAGGCCCTGCTCACGCGCCGAGTCGACGAGTCCTCGCAGGGCGAGCTGCAGGGCGCGCTCGCCGCGGTGCAGAGCATCGCGAGCTTCATCGCGCCGCCGCTGTTCGCGCTGACTTACGCACACTTCATCGAGCCCGGGCGTGCGGTTCCGATCCCCGGAGCGGCGTTCTATCTCGCCGGGGCGCTCATGTTTGCGAGTATGCTGTTGGCATGGCAAGTCACTCGAGAGCCGACCGCGAGAAGCGCGACCTCGCCCGCCTGAGGAAGCTCTGTCTCGCCCTGCCCGAGACGACCGAGAAGGTCGCCTGGGGCGAGCCGACGTGGCGCGTCGCGGGCAAGATGTTCGCGATGTACGACAACCACCATCACGGCGCGCCGGATCTCGCGGTCTGGCTGAAGAGTGACTTCGACACCCAGGCGCTGCTGGTCGAGTCCGCGCCGCAGCGCTTCTTCGTCCCGCCCTACCAGGGGAAGGCGGGCTGGATCGCCGCGCGCCTGGATCGCGGCACCGACTGGAGCGAGCTGCGCGCGCTGGTCGAAGAGGCGTGGCGGCGCGCCGCGCCGCCGCGACTCACTCGCTAGCTCGCCACCTGCCGCGCCACCTCGCGCTTGTGCAGCTCCTCGACGGTCGCCGCCGACGCGAACGACGGCTTGAACAGCGATGTCATCGCGGGCACCAGCAGCATCGCGCCCACCATGTTCGCGGCCAGCACGATCGACATGAGCAAGCTCATGTCGGCCGCGAAGCGCAGGCTCGAGATGAAATACCAGAAGATGATGCCCCCGACCAAGGTCGAGCCGGTGAAGAACACCGCCATGCCGGTGGTGGTGATCGCGACGCGGATCGCCTCGTCCATGTCGTGGCCGCGCTTTCGCTCGTGGATGATCCGGTCCATGAGATACAAGCCGTAGTCGACGCCGACGCCGACGCCGAGCGCCTGCACCGGCAGCGTGTTCACGTCGAAGCCGATGTTCGCGAAGTACATGTACGCGAGTGACACGAGCGTCGCGGTGCCGAGCGAGATGCACAGCAGGAAGCCGACCGCGAACGAGCGATACGTCACGACGATGACCAGGAAGATCGCGGTGAACGACGCGATCAGGGTCGCGTTGTTGCTGCCCTCGACCTCGTCGTTGCTCGCGCCGAGCACGCCCATGAGGCCGGACGCGAGCGCGAAGCTCGCGCCCTCCGCCCACTGACCCGACTCACGGCGCGAGAAGTCGCCGCCCTGATACTGAACCCAGAGCTCCGGCAGGTCATAAAGACCGCGCCGGCGCACCTGCGAATGGACGCCCATCTCCTCGCTCTGCCACTCCGACTCGACGGTGTAGTAGCGCCGATCGAGCTGTGCGGACTTCTTCAGCGCGTACGCGGTGACCAGGTCGAAGCCGGGAACCGTGGCGAGCTTCTTCACGTCGGAGCTCGCGATCTTGGCGACGTTGTCGTAGCCGCTCTCGACCAGGCTCTGCACGAGCTCCTTGCTGGTGCGCGGCAGCGTGAGGATCCGCTGAGTCGAATCCTCGGGCGGCGGCTCCTGGCGATTCGGGTGAGTCACCGGCTGTTGCTTGTAAACGCCGTGCTCGTCGCGCTGGAGCACGACGAGCTCCGGGTCGCGCGGCGGAAGGAGCGGCCCCAGCCACCAGCGAATGCGCGCCTGCAAGTCGTGGCGCGGCGTGTCGAGCCGAATCGCGACCCGACCCGTGGGCCGGTCGAAGATGTACTCCTGCGCGCGGTGCACGGCGTCGTGAATCGTCTCCGCCTGGTGATCCTTGTAGAAGATCCGCACGGTCGCGTTCTGCGCCTCTTGATCGCGGTAGGGATTCAGCACGCGGGGGTCCGGCGAGCCGGCCTCGTACAGATACAAGAGCCCGCCGATCTGATCGGTGGAGTACGGGACCGACGCCCAGCGCGGGTCACTGTTGTGATACGCGCGGTTGATGGCCTTCAGATAGTCGACGATCGAGACCGTGCCGCCGACTTTGGGGTCCTGCTCCATGTAGCGCTGGAAGGCTTCGATCTCGCGCATCGCTTCCGGCTTGTGCACGGCTCCCTGCTGCTCGGTCTCGACGACGACGGTGAGATCGTCCGCGCCGTAGAACTTGCTGGCGACGACGGCGGCGGACTGGTTGAACTCGCTGTTCGGCCAGAGCACCGGCGTGCCGGGATGTGACTCGCCGATCTTCACCTTGAGCGCGACCGTGGCGCACAGGATCACGATCACGAGCCAGACGCCGACGATGCCGCGCTGCCAGGACGGCGTCGTGGACGCGTACGCGATCCACTTGAGCACGCGCATGATCGGCCCCGGCACGTAGTGACTCGTGTCCTTCGGCGCCGGGAAGTAGGCGATCATGAGCCGGTTCAGGAGCATCTCGGTGAAGATGATCGAAATCGACCAGAACGCGCCGAAGATCGCGACCTTCTTCATGAGCGCGATCGACGAGACGCCGATCACGATGATGCCGATGGCGTCGGCGACGATGCCGAGGAAGCCCGGGATGAGCAGCTCGGCCATCGACAGCACGACGGCCTCTTCCTTGTCGCCGTTCAAGCGCTCGTATTCCTCGTAGAAGCGCTCGACGAATTGCACCGAGTGACTGATGGCGCGCGCGGTGATCACCATCGGGATCACGAGCACGAGCGGCTCGATCTGGTAGCCCATGAGCGCGGTGAACCCGAGGCCCCAGATCGTGCAGCAGATGGCGCCCGAGAACGGCATCACGACGCCGTACCAGCGCCGGAAGTACACACCCAGCATCAGCAGCAGGATGCCGAGTGAGAGCGCGAGGATCAGCACGATCTCCCACTTGTAGAAGAACGTCCAACCGACCAGGATCGGCTGTCCGGTCAGGTGGACCGTCACCAAGCCGTCCTTCTCGAGCTCGTTCTTCAGCGCGTGGATCTCAGTGAAGATCTTCTGGTAGTCGAGGCGGCTCTCGAGAAAGCCCGCAGTTACCATCGCGGCGCTGTCGTCGACCGAGACGAAGCGGCCATACACCTGCTTGTTCTGGTGGATGCGATCCGGGAGCGCGGCGAGTATCTCCTTCGGCAGCAGCGTTCCGTCGGGGCCGCGGAGGTTCTCGCCGTCGAGCTTGTAGGTGTCGGGAAGCTCGGCGATGCGGAGCTGGAGGAACTCGAGCTCCGCGTTCTCGCGCCGCACGTCGGTGAGCTGGGCGACGGCCGCGGGGTCGCCGGACGCGGCTTTCTTGGTGAGGTCGGAGTCGGGCAGCAGGAGCGGCTCGAGCAAACCCTTCCGCTTCTTCACGAACTCGACGAAGCCGGGCAAGTCACCCGGCGGAGTGTCCTTGCGCGCCTTGGCGCGCTGAATCGTCCGGCGCGTGAAGAACTGCGCCTCGAGCAGCGCGATCGGCTGCTCCCCGACCACCTGCGTCGAGCGGATGATGCCGGACTGGTCGATGCCGGTGTCTCGCACCGTCACCGCAGTCATCGACACGACCTGGCCGTGATCGACGCCTTCGACTTTGTCGATCTGGTCGGTGAACGCGTACACCTTCTCGAGCACGCGCTCGTCGTAGATCGTGCCCTGCTTCACGACGATCGCGGCGATCACGACGTTCGCGCTGCCGAACTGCCGGTTGTACTTCTCGTAGATCTGGATGAACGGGTGGTTGCGCGGCAGGAGGTCGATGAACTGACTGAACACCTGCAGCTGCAGCGCGTGGTACGCGAAGAACACCGTCGCTCCGCCGATCAGGATCAAGTTCACCAGCCGATGCCGGATGAAGAAGCGCGAGAAGCGGAGCATCAGCGCGTCCATGAGAATTCCTTCCCCCCCGAAGTTGCGGGCATTCTAAGGCCTGGAGAAAATCCGCGCGGGACCTACGAGGCGGGCTCGCCGCCGACCGGCTCGAGGCCGTTGAAGCGATTCATCGCGGTTTCGAAGCCGTTGGAGATCACCACCTCCAACGCTTCCACCGCCAGGTCGATCGTGGCCGAGAAGCGCGCGCGCTCCTCGCTCGGCAGCTTGCCGAGCAGGTGACCGGTCGGCTCGCGCCCCCCCGTGGGCCGGCCGATGCCGACCCGTATGCGCGGAAAGTCCGACGACCCGATGGACTCGATGATCGAGCGCAGGCCATTGTGACCGCCGTGTCCGCCGGACTTTCGCAGGCGTAGCTTGCCGCTCGGGATGTCCATCTCGTCGAAGACGACGACGACGTCCTGCGGCTCGATCGGCAGATAGCGCAGCGCCGCGGCGACCGACTCACCCGAGAGATTCATGAACGTCTGCGGCTTCAGAAGCGCGACGTCCTGGCCGAGCGCCTTTCCGCGCGCGAACTCGCCCTGGAACTTCGGCGCGGTGTGACCCAGCCGGTGCTTGGCGAGGAAGCGATCGACGACCACGAAGCCGGCGTTGTGCGGCGTCTCCGCGTAGCGAGGGCCGGGATTTCCGAGCCCGACGAACAGCCGCATGGCCGCGAGCCGCGCTACTCCTCGGCCTTGGCTTTGTCCGCCTTGGCCTTGTCGGCGCCGGCTTCGGGCGCGGGCGCGGCCTCGCCTTCGACCGGCACGGCCTCGCCCTCGACGGGCGCAGCGGCGGGCGCCACCTCTTCCTCGAGGCGCGGCGCGATCACGTGAACCAACGTGGTGTCGCCCTCGATCTTCGAGACGACGTCCGGCGGGAGCTGGATGTCGCGCACGTGAATCGCTTCGCCGATCGCGAGATTCGAGACGTCGACGTTGATGCCCTCGGGGATCGCGAGCGGCATGCACGAGACCTCGAGCGTGCGCAGCAGTGGCTCGAGCACGCCGCCATCGAGGAGTACACCTTTCGGTGTACCGACGTAGTGCAGCGGGATTTCGACGTCGAGGCGCGCTTTCAGGTCCGGCGCGTACAGATCGAAGTGCACGTGCTTGCGCGAGAGGGGGTCTCGCTGAACTTCCTTCACGAGCACCGGACTGCCTTCGAGCCCCTTCGCGCCGACGAGATCGACGAGCGCGTTCGCGCCGCCGCGCAGCACCCGCGCGAGCGCGATCCTGTCTGCACTCACTGCGGTCGGCTGGATGCCGCTGCCGTAGACGACGCCGGGCACCCGGTCCAACACGCGCAGCTTGCGCGTCACACTCTTGCCGCGGCCTTCGCGCGGGGCGATCTCGAGCTTCAGTCGTTCCATGGGGGTGACTCCGGTGGTGCTTTTGATCGCGTGGGCACCCTACCCACGCTCTGTGTGTTCGCGTGTCGCGTTCAGACGAAGAGCGAGCTGACTGACTCTTCGTTGTGGATGCGGCGAATCGCTTCGCCGAGCAGATGCGCGACGCTGGTGACGACGAACTTCTCGCTGTGCTGGATCGAGGACTGCAGCGGGATGGTGTCGGTGGTGATGAGGCGGTCGATGCACGATTCCTCGACGCGCTTCACCGCGGCGCCGGCGAGCACAGGATGCGTGATGGCGGCGAGCACGCGCTTCGCGCCCGCGGCGCGCAGCGCCTCTGCGGTCTGCACCAGCGAGCCGCCCGTGCTCACGATGTCGTCGACGATCACCGCGGTCTGGCCGTCGACGTCGCCGACGATGCGAGTCACTTCGGCGACGTCCTTCTTCTCGCGGCGCTTGTCGCCGATGGCGATGCTCGCGTCGAGTCGCTTGGCGAACGCGCGCGCCCGTTCCACGCCGCCCGCGTCGGGCGACACGACGACGATGCCGTCGCGCGGCGGAACCAGCGCTCGGATCTGCTGCAAGAGCACGGGCATCGCGTAGATGTTGTCGACCGGAATGTTGAAGAAGCCCTGGATCTGCCCGGCGTGCAGGTCGAGACACAGCACGCGCTCTGCCCCCGCGGTCGAGATCAGATCGGCGACGAGCTTCGCCGTGATCGGCGTCCGCGGCTTCACCTTCCGGTCTTGGCGGGCGTACCCGTAGTAGGGAATCACTGCGGTGATGCGGCGCGCGGACGAGCGGCGCAGCGCATCGAGCAGGATCAAGAGCTCCATCAGGTGCGTGTTCGCGGGCGAGCAGGTCGACTGGATCACGAATACGTCCATGCCGCGGACGTTCTCGCCGATGTCGACCGAAGTCTCGCCGTCGGCGAACGAGCTGACCTCGGCGCGTCCGACCTCGATGTCGAGATGCTCGCAGATCGCCGACGCGAGCTCGGGACACGAGTTGCCGGTGAAGATCTTCGTGATGTTGGTGGTCATCGCGTCATCTCGATTCGTAGATCGTCTTGGTTGGGGCGGCAGGATTCGAACCTGCGGATGGCGGGTCCAAAGCCCGCTGCCTTACCACTTGGCGACGCCCCATCCCCAATCACCGGAGGCGCTGCCGGGCGAACTCGTCGCGATCGTCCTCGCTCCCGCCGGTACCTCGACTATCTCCGCGGCGCGCCGCGCCGCTCGTTCGTCCTCGAACCGCCCGAACACCGTCGGTCCGCTGCCGCTCATTCCGGTTGCCAGCGCGCCCACGCTCGCGAGCGCTCGCCGCGCCTCCCGGATCTCGGGGTGCCGCCTGGAGCTCGCGGCTTCGAGATCGTTGCGTGGAGACGAGAGCAGGCCAAGGGGCCGAAGAAGCGCGGCAATGCTAGACGGGTCGCGCGGGAGCGTCAATTCGCGAGCCGCTTCGGTGTAGGCCCACGCAGTCGAGACGGGGAACGCGAACGCCACCAGCACCCAGTGCATCTCGGGAACGCCGTCGAGCGGGGTGAGTCTCTCGCCCACGCCGCGGCCGAGCGCGGGACGCGGATCCAGAAAGAAGGGGACGTCGGCGCCGAGCTCGAGCGCCAGCTTCGCGCGCACCTCGCTCGGCAGCGCTCGGCGCGCGAGTGCCTCGAGGCCGAGCAGGGTCGCGGCCGCGTCCGCGGAGCCGCCACCGAGTCCGGCCGCGATCGGGATGTGCTTCTCGAGTCGCAGCGCGAGATCGGCCGTGAGGCCCAGCGCTTCACACGCACGCTCGGCCGCGCGCACGACGAGGTTCGCGCGGTCCGTCGGCAGATCCGCGCCTTCGATCTCGAGGCGGATCCCGCTCCCGGCCGGCGCACCCTCGAGAGTGAGTCGGTCGAAGAGGCGCAGCGGCACGAAGCACGTCTCGATCTCGTGGTATCCATCCGCGCGTCGGCGCAACACCTCGAGGCCGAGGTTCAGCTTCGCCGGCGCGCGAACCTGGATCACTTGGCGGCGTCCTTGCGCGCGGCGACGAAGCGCATGCGCAGATCGTGGAGAATCTGCTCGAGCAGACGCGACTCACTCTCGTCGAGGTTGCCGCGCGTCTTCTCGCGCAGGATCTCGAGGATGTCGATCGTCTGGCGCGCGAGCGGCAAGTTGACCTCCTGCGCGGGCTCGGTGGGATCGGGCGGCACGCCGAGATGGAGCAGCGCCGACGTCGAGAGCGAGAGCACGAGCGTCGCGAAGCTCATCTCCGGCAGGCCCGAGGCGTCGTCGGGATCGGTCATGCGAAAGCCGCGCGGTCCGCCTTGTTCACCCGCCATGCGCCGACTCCGGCAGCGTCGGATCGACGCCGGTTTCCTCGAGAATGCGCAGCAGCCGGCGGCCCTCGAGAATCCGCTGCACGGCCGTGTAAGTCGCGAACAGCGCGATCACCACGATTGCGGTCATGACGAACGTCGAGAGCGCGCCGACGATCAACACCAAGAAGCGTTCCGCGCGCTCCATGAAGCCCACCTTCAGTGAGTGGAGCCGCCGCTCCGCGGACGCGCGCGTGTAGCTCGTCATGACCGAGGCGGTGATCGCCCACAGCACGAGCAGCGTGCCGAACACGTCGGCCGCATGCGCGCGCGCGACGGCGATGCCGCCGAACACCACGAGATCCGAGAGCCGGTCGATCGACGAGTCGAAGAACGCGCCGGCCGCCGACGAGACTCCCTGCTGTCGCGCGACTACGCCGTCGGCCAGGTCGCAGAACCCGGCGAGCATCAGAAGGAGTCCCGCGAGCACGGAGCGGTCCTCGGCGAAGGCCCAGCCGGCGAGCACGGAGACGAACGCGCCGGCCAGAGTGAGTACATCGGGCGCGACGCGAATGCCGCGCACGAACGGAAAGAGTCGATAGACGAACGCATCGACTTCACCGAAGCGCTCTTTGATCACGACGCGCGCCTCCGCGCTAGAGGTCGTTCTCCGAGACCGGAATCACGGCTCGCGGCGCCGGGCGCAGCGGGCCCTCCTTGATGAAGCGCTCGATGCGGCGCGTCCGAAGCTCGTGCTCAGTCACCAGGTCGCTGCGCAGTTTCTCGAGATCCTCCGCGCTCACCGGTGCGACGTTCGCTGCGAGATCGGGCAAGCCGCTGGTGTCGGCCGCGCCCGCCGAGCTCATCGTCTTGCGCTGCGAGCGCTCGACCAGCCGCATGTCCGGAAGCTCCTTGGCCGCCATGTCATCTCCTCGGGGCCCGCGGTTTGACAGCTCGCGGGCTCCCCCCTACTCTGCGAAATCCTTGAAAAACCAACTACTTACGAAGATCGTTCGGAATTCGCGCAGCCGCTCTGCAAGGGCGCTCGGCGGCAGCGCGGCCCTGACGATCGCCCTTCTTTCCGGCTGCGCAACTGCGCCGCCCCAAGAAGAAGAGCTTCCCTCGGCCGAATCTTACTACCAGCACGGCGTCGAGACGCTCGCCGGCAAGCGCACGTTCCTGTTTTTCCACGACGTCGATTACGCCAAGGCCATCGAGTACTTCCAGGAAGTCATCGACAACTACCCGTACAGCGACTTCGCGATTCTGGCCGAGCTGCAGATCGCGGACATTCACTTCGACCGCGCCGAGTACGAGGAAGCCTCGAGCTACTACCACGACTTCGTGGAGCTGCACCCGAATCACGCGAAGGTCTCGTACGCGCTGTATCGCAACGGTCTGTGCTCCTACAACCAGATGCGTGCGAGTGACCGCGATCAGGCGCCGACGCGCGAGGCGGTCGCTCAGTTCAAGGCGCTGATCGAGCGCTACCCGCAGTCGGAGATGGCCGGCGATGCGGCCGTGCGGCTGCGCGAGTGCGAGGACCGGCTGGCCAACCAAGACATCGAGATCGGCGACTACTACTACTCGCAGCGCGCGTGGTTCGCGGCCGCACGCCGCTATCGCGCGGCGCTCAAGGAGTTCCCCGAGCACGAGGGCCGCACGCGCACCCTCGTGCAGCTGGGCTTCTGTCTCTCGCACCTGCACCAGTATCTCGAGGCGGAAGCCATGTTGCGGCGCGCGCTCGAGCTCGGTGCGACCGACCAGCTGCGCGACGACGCCCAGAGCGAGCTCGAGTCGATCGCCCGCCAGCCGGTGTACGGCCCACACCCGCTGGCGAAGTCGTGTGTCACCGACCCGAACGCCTCCTGTGCCACTCCATAGTGACTTCGCTCGGATTGTCCGCTCGGTGCCGATGACGGCGCGGCGAGGGCCGTCCCCAGCCGAGCCCGCAAGCGCCGCAGGCGCGCGCAGTGAGGCGCAGCAGAACGAAGTCGATCAGAACAGCTGATCGAACTCCGCCGGGCTGATGCCGTAGGGAGTGAGCTCGGCAAGGACGAGCGCGCGGAAGCGGGGGCGCTGGTCGGGGGTGAGAGCGCGCTGGGAGACGTCGAGCAGCGCGCCGATCTTCTCGCGGTAGCCGCGGGCGGCGTCGTACTTCGAGTCAGTCTCGACGAGCTTCGCGATCTCCGCGCCTGTGACCGGCCGCCCCGAGCGCGCGCGTCGCACGGCGTCGGTCGGCGCCTGGAATGCGGCGCGAATCTCGCCCGAGTGACTCGGCCCGTCGATCACGCCGGTCTCGGGATCGCGGTGCAGCTCCGGTCGGAACAAGGCGCGGTACAGCGCGACGGCGTTCTCGACCGCGGCGCCCCGCACGCGCGCGTCGCTCGGCTCGAGCGGCTCACCGGGTCGCGCGCCGACCGGCGGCAGAAGCTCCGCATCTGCAGTCCGGCCCGTCTCGTTCGGTGTCTCGACGGAGCGCTGCTCGAGATAGGCGAGCAGCTCCTCGGCCCAGAGCGGTCGCACCTGGACCGCGGCCTGGAGATCGATCGGGTCGACGTGCGGGCGCGTGATCGCCTGGCGGGCCGGGGGCTGCGGGATCTGGCGCGCGTAGTCGAAGAGCGCCGCGCCAGTCACCGTCGGGAACTTCGGGTCGAAGCGCACGAACGCGTCGGGCAGCGGGAACGGCAGGTCGAAATCAGCGTCGGGGGGCGGCGTCGGGAACGCGAGAGGCTCGCCGGTCGCCGAGAGCGCGCGCACGAGCACGTCGTCACTGGGAACGTTGTCCGATATCTCCGTGCGCGTCGGCACCGCGAAGGTGGCCCCGCCGCCGCCGAGGACGACCGGGCGCGCAGTCACTCCGATCGAGTTCGCCGCGACCGTCGTTCCGCCGTAGACCGCGAGGTCACTCGAGTGGACGTTGAGCTTGAGCGCCGCGGTGTCCGCGAGCGTCACGCCGCGCGCGGCGGAGACGTCGAGAGCACCGTTCACCATGAGTCGCTGCCCGCTGCCGATCATCACGTCGCCCGTCAGCGCGGAGAGACGGAGATCGCCGTTGCGCACCAAGCTGCCGCGGCCCTTCGGCGCGGCCGCCGCGCCATTGCCCAGCGAGATACTGCCCGCCTGGACCAACTGCGCCTGATCCTCCGCCGAGACGAAGAGCACTCCCTTGTCGCCGCGCGCTGCGAACGCCCCTGCCGTCATCGCCACGTCGTCGTAGAACACGACGGTGTCGCTGCTCGCGACGTCGAGGCCGCTCGCGCCCTGGATCGCGGAATGGAACTCGACGTTGCCGCCCTTCGCGTCGATCGTGGTGTCGCCCGCGATGTCCGTGGTGCCGTCGACGAAGAGCCCCTTGTCCACCGCGAAGTCGCCCTTCAGGTGGATCGCCGAGGGATTCGGCGCGTCGGCCGTTGCCGGCAGCCCGGCGCCGACGAGAAACACGTCGCCGTCGGCGCTCTTGATCCCGCCCATCGTGAGTTCGCCGGTGGCGATGCCGTTCGCGACCGTGACGTTGCGCAGCGCCTCGAACTTGTAGCTCGCCTGGTTGGCCTCGAGGATCGCTCGACCGTCCATTCGCACGTCGCCTCGGCCGCGCAAGCCTCCGTCGAGCTGATACGTGCCCACACCGACGGTGGAGTTCGCCGCCGTCCCCTGCGTAGTCGCGGTGATTGCGAGGTCCCCGTCCAGCGTCTCGAGCGCCAGGCCGGTCGCGTCGCGGGTTCCCTTCACGGTGACTGCAACGGTCGTGTCGTCCTCAGTCACTCCCAGGAGCTTCAGCGCGCCGTGCTCCTTCCGGAGTGCCGAGCCGACGGTCAGCGCGCCGCCGAGGCTGGCGATCGACTGCCCGCCCGGCGAGGTCAGCTGGATGCCGTCCTGAGCGATGCCGCTCGAGACTTCGAAGTCACCCTTCGTGTCCTTCTCGGTCGAGGCGCCGCCGAGCTCGAGAACGCCATCGGCGTGCAGTGTCTGCTTCTTCGCGTCGAGGCCGTTGAAGATCGCGGTTCCCAGGAGGTGCGCGTCTCCAGTCACCGTGAGGTCGCCGGCCGCATGCAATGCCTCGGGGCCGCGCGACGCCGGAGTCTGAACGGCGTTCGGGTCGTTCGGGTCTTGAATCAGATTGGCCCCGACACGAAGGTCCCCGGTGACCTTCGTGGTTCCGCCGACGGCTCCACCGACGCCGCTGTCCGTGCCCAGCGTGAGCTCCGGCACGACGAGGTTGCCATTGATCTGGATCGGCGCAGTCGTCGCCGTCGGTGCGAGGTTCGAGGCGAGCAGCAGATTCGTGCCCCCCACGACCTGGTTCTTCGCGTCGATCGTGCCGTTGAGGAAGGCGAGCTCGCGGGCGCCGATCACGACCGCGCCGTCTTGCGAGATGAGCCCGAACTCGAAGGGCAGAGCGCGCGCGCCCGTGCCGGTACCCGAGAAACGCGCGACGTCGGGAATCACGTCGCCGCTGATCTCGGCGTCCTGCTCCAACGTGAACTTCTTCACCGCGTTGGTCGGGATCGCGCCCGCGAAGTCGATGTTCGAGAGATCGACCCTGCCGTCGGTGTGATTCGACGGTCGGTCGCTGTGGCCGTCGCTCGCGGCGAGCCGGATCGTGTCGGAGTGGATCTGCGTCCGGTTCGCCGCGGTTCCGAGCGCAAGCGTTCCCGAGTGCAGCTCAAGATCGAGCTTGCCCGCCGTGATGTTCCCGTCCATGGCGAGTGACTCGTTCGCGACGACCGTGAGCCCAGTGAGCTCGTCCGCGATCGGCTTCTGCGTCGCCGGCGCGTTCGGGTCGGGGAGGCTGCCGTGCTCTACGTTGCCGTGGATCCCGACGGCGTTGCCATGAATCACGTTGGTCGGGGCGTCGTCCGAGCCGTTGGCCGTCTCGCTGCTCATCGACAAGCGGACGACGGCACCGGTGATGGTCACGTCGCCGGCCTTTCCGTCGAAGTCCGCGGCCGGCTTGTCGGCGTCCGTCGAGGAGCCCTGACCGCCGTCGGCGATCACGTTGCCCTTCAGATTGACCTCGCCGCCGGCGGCCTTTGCGGTGAGCGTGATCTTGCCGCCGGTGCCCCCGGAGCTCGTGAAGCCCTTCTTGTCGCTCTGGAGCGCTCCGCCGGGGCCCGCCGCGCTCGTCACCGTCCCGACGCCGATCGTCGAGCCCTCGACGTCGATCGCGCCGCCGTTGGTGCCGGCGGTGGGTGCGGTGCCGGAGTTCTGCGCGATGCCGATCATGCCGCTCGCGTCCACGCCGGCGAGGTCGACCTTGCCGCCCGAAGTCACTGTGATGTTCCCGCCCGCGCGGTCACTGCGGCTCGACGACGCGTCGAGCTTGTCCGTGGCCGTCACCGAGTCCGTGCCGTGCACCGTGATCGCGCCGCCCGTATGCGTGGTCGAGACACTCGCGATGCTGAGGTCGTGGTCGGCGTGGAGCTCGAGCTCGCCGTCGGACTTCGTCGTGACCAACGCCTTCGCGGTCAGGTCACCGCCGGCCCTGATCGTCCGCTTCACGGCTGCATCGGAGTCGGCGGTCAGCGTCACCTTGTCGTTCAGGGTGACGTCGCCCGCGGCGGTCACGTCGCCCTGCAGCGTGGTGTCGCCCGTCGTCTCGAGTGACTGGACGGTGAGATCGCCGAGCACACTCACGCCTTGGGCGCCCGACAGCTCGAGCGCCGTGCCCTCGAGAGCGCTCGAGTCGGCGACGTGCACCGTCTGGCCGTCCGAGCGCAGAGCGAACTTCAGGCCGCTGATCGACCCGCCCTCGAAGAGCGCCTTGTCCGGCACCTGCGTGCCCGAGCCGCTGTCGCCGATCGAGGCGTCCTGCTCGAGCACGAACGCGGCCTGCGGGGTCGCCGTCGAGGTCGTCATCGCGAAGTGCGCGCCCGGCTGCAGGTCGACGCGCGCGTTCCCGGGGCGGCTCACGCCGCCGCCGGCGAGCAGCTCGATGTCGTTCGCGGTCAGGGTCGAGGCGACGGAAAGGTTGCCACTGCCGTCGGTGCCGGCGTGCAGCGCGATCTTCCCATCGGCGTTCGCCGTGATGTTCGTCGACACGTCGAGCGCCTGCGGAGTCCGTGCGCTGAGCGACGCGAGGTGGAGATCCGAGGTACCGAGATCGATCTGGCCGGTCGCGGTGAGCGAGAGATGCGAGCTCTCGATCTTCGCGCGCGAGGCGTCGGAGAGGGTGATCTGGCCGGCGCGTGACTCGAGCTGATAGTCGAGACCGGCGAGCGCGTCGCTGCCGAACACGCTCGCGTCGGGCAGCTGGGTGGTGTCGAGGTCAGCGTCCTGCGCGATGAGGACCTTCTTCGCGTTGTCCGTGCCGTTGCCGGCGCGCAGCTTCGCGTCGGGGTCGATGGTGACGGCCGCGTCGGAGCCGCTCTTGCCGTTGCCGGCGATCAGCGAGATCGAGTCCGCGTTCAGGTTCGAGCTCACCTCCAGATTGCCGCCCGAGTGCAGACTGACTCCGTTGGTGGCCGTCACGCCGAAGTTCGCGAGGAGATCACCGGCCGTGGTGAGGTCGAGAGAGACGAGATTCAGCGCGCTCGGGGGATCCCCGGCCGCGCGGTTCGCCGCGAAGCTCGCTCCCTTGACGATGAGATTGCTGCCCGCGACGGCCGAGCGCGCGTTCGCGTCGAGCGACACGGCGCCGTGCGAAATGAGGTCGACGGTCTCGAGGCCGAGGCCGGGGCGAGTCACGACCGCGGGCGGCGCATCCGGGTTCGCCGGATCGAATGGGACGGGCGAGGTGACGCGGAAGCGATCGGGCGTGAAGAGCGCCGCCGTGGTCGCGTCGTCGATGGCGGCGTCCTGATCGAGCGTGAGATGGCCGCGCACGATCGAGTCGACCTTCGGGTCGGCGTTCTCGTCGAAGTCGAGCAGGTTGAAGCCGATCTTCGAGTCGACGCGGAGCGCCGCGGTCGTGCCGTCGCTCACGCCGCGCTCTGCAGCGGTCAGTGACACGACCTGCGAAGTCACCGTGAGCGGGCTTCCGTTCGTGAGGATCTGTCCGGTGCCTGAGCCGCGGAAGAGGATGTCGACCGACTTCTCGGCTCGGACGTCGCCGCCGAACTGAATGGGCCCGCCGAGGCTGTCGACCGAGAGCCCGGCGAGAGTCAGTGGGCCGCCAAAGGTCGTCGCGCCGCTCGAGCTCACCGCGAGCGTCGCGTCGCGCAGGGTGTGGTCGGGCGGCGTGGCGGTCGGTGCCTTCTCGGCAGCGGTGGTCGAGCCGGCGATCGTGACGTCGCTGCCGAAGATCGAAACTCGGTCGGCGCCCAGCACGAGGTCGCCGTTGATGTGGATGCTCCGATCCAGGCTGCTGTCGGCGAGCGCGCCGCGCGTGTCGAGGTCGCCGCTCGCGACGATCTTCTTGGCGCTGAGGGAGATACTCGCCTCTTCGGGGTCGGTTCCCTGGGGCGCCTCGGCGCCGCCAGTCACGATCCCGCCGACGGTGAGGGTCGCTGCGGGGCCCGCGGTGATGTGAACGCTGCCGCCCGGCAACGGCTTCTGCGTGCTGGGAACCGGGTCGCCGCCGGTGCTGATGGACTGCCGCACGGTCACGTCGCCCGTGGCGTTCACGATGACGTCGCCGCCCGCGACGAAGGCTGCCTTCTCGTCGCGCCGCCGGCCCTGCGTGTTGATCGCGTTCAGAGTGACCGACTGAGTCTGCTGCTCGCCCGCATCGTTGGTGAAGCCGATCTCGAGGTGCGGGTGAATGGCGCCCGAGACGTCGATGATTCCGCCGAGTGGGCCGGTCACGTCGTCGACGGTGCCGACCGTGACGTTCTTCGCCTCGATCTTCAGCGCGCCGCCGTTGCTCGTGGTGATGTCGCCGGTGACGCTGAGCGTGCCGTTGTGCGCGGAGATCAGGGACGCGGCGGACAGATCGGTCTCCGACTCGCGCCGGGAGACCATGCCGAGATTGGTCGTCGCGTCGAAGACCGGGACGACGACGTCCTTCCCCTCGATCTGAGTGACTCCATCGCTCCCGCGCACGATCAGGTCCGCGGCGCTGAGCGTGGTCGACGCATTGATCTTCAGGCTGTTCACGTCGAGGGCGTCGCCCCCGCGGACGTCGATCAGGCGCGCGGAGAGATCGAGCTTCTTCACGCCGTTCACGAGCCCGCGGTCGTCGATGGCAATCGAGGCGCTGTCCGACTTCAAGGTGAGCGTCGTCCCGGCGTGGTCGGCGGCGCTGGCGCCCAGGTGGATGCCGGCGAGATCCGACGTGGCCAGGTTCGTCTTCTGCTCGACGTTCACCGTCGCGGTCGCGTGAGTCGGGTCCGTGAGTCCCTGGAACGCCAGCCCCTGGCCCACCTTCACCGTCCCGCGGGCGTCGGTGGCGAGCAGATTCACGGAGTCGGTGTTGATCGTCGCAGGCGCGGCGCCGGCCGGCCCGGTGCCGTGCAGCGAGCCCGTCGTGTTTCCGGCGAAGGTCGCATCGAATTCGTTGGCCTTGACCTCGCCGCCGAGCGCGATGTCACCGCGGTTGTCGGCGGAGAGCGCGAGCTTGCGCGCCCGGATCGCGCCGCTGCTGAAGATCGCCGTGCCGTAGAGATCGCCGGCGCCCAGAGTGACTTGACCGCCCTTGTTCGCGTCGGTCGCGTCCTGGGTCGCTTCGAGCGTGCCGCTGTTGTCGACCCCGCGCGCGTTGCGGTTGAACACGGCGTCGGCCGCGCCCTCGACGCGCAGCAACACGCCGTTGTCGTGGCCGTCGCGGCCGATCAGCACGTCGCGCCCCGCGGCCATGATGATCCAGCCGCCCTCGGTGCGGATTTCTCCGGCGTTCGCGACCTGTGCGCCGACGAGACTCACTGCCTTCGCGGTGATCAATGCGCCTTCGTCGACGCCGACCTTCCCGCGCAGGCCGGTGAAGTGATCTTCGCCGTTGTCGAAGTCCTTCTTAGACATGCGGCCCGCCGCAGCCTGGAGCGCGGTGACGTTCACTCTCGCGTTCGGCCCGAAGAACACGCCGGCCGGGTTCATCATGTACACGTGGATGCGGGCGCCCTCTTCCGCGATGGTGCCGTCGATGTGAGTGGGCGCGGCGCTGATGATGCGGTTCAGCACGCGGATGTCCGTGCCTTCGCTCCCCAGGCGCGGCATGAACGTCGCCGTTTGGTCTTTGGTCAGGTCGAAGCTCGAGTAGTGGATGATCGCGCCGTTCTCGACCTGGATGTTCCACTGATTCGGATTCGCGATCGGATCGTGCACGACGTTGCCCTTGCCGTTGCCGCCGATCTGAGTCGGGCCCGGGCCGGCGAACGCGCGCGGCGCGGCCGGACCGACGACGAGCGCCGCCGTGAGCGCCGACACCAGAATGTGTCGCAGGGCTGCCGAGATCTTTCGCATCTTCCTCACCGCTAGTACCGCAGGAGCGCCGAGAAGTGGAGCTCGCCGTCGCCGACCTGGACGTTCGCCGTCGGCACTTCCAAGAGCGCGATGCCGTAGTCGAGCCGAACCGAGAAGTTCCGCCGCACGATCACCTCGAAGCCGACGCCGATCGACGCGAGCTGGTCGTCGCTCTCGCCCAGGACCTTGGACTGGTTGAACACCTGCCCGTAGTCGCCGAACGCCGCGAGCACCAGGTCCCAGTCCGGCAGGCGCAGCGACGCGTCCGGCCCGGGCCGGAACGTGCCGAGCCACGGAATCTGCCAGGGGTCCAGCGTGCGGAAGCCGAGCGGGATGTGATAGCGATACTCGAGGCTGCCGTTCACGAACGAGTCACCCGACGAGATCGACTGCGGATAGCCGCGCACGGTGGCCGCGCCGCCGAGCACGGCTTCGACCTGGGGAATCACTCGAGTCCCGAGCGAGGTCTGCCCGGCGAAGCGCCAGGCGATCTCGTGAGTCAGCTCGCGCGGGCGCAGCGGCCGCGGGAAGTAGAAGCGCGTGCCGTGAAACCACGGCTGCAGATAGATCGAGCCGCCGACCTCGCCCGACAGGATCCGCCAGTTGTCGTCCAGGTTCGAGCGCCCGGCCTGCGAGAAGTCGATCAGGTCCTGCGCGTTCGTGCCCGCGATGCTCGGCAGGCTCTGCTCGAAGCCGACCCGCCCGCGCAAGCGCACCGTCGACCAGGTGCGGTCGAGAGTGACTCCGAGCGACGGCACGAAGAACGGCATGTCGTTGCCGCCGAACGCCGGGTCGATGTTCACGACCGAGACCTGCATCCAGCGCGCGCCGAGATAGCCGTCGACGAAGAAGCCCGGCTCGGCGATCAAGCTCTGGAGCAGCGCGCCGTTCACTTCCCACTGCTCGCCGCTGAACTGGGCACCCGCGGCGAACTGGTCGGCGTTGTACGTGCTCCAGTTGCCGCCGAGGCGCCAGCGCGTCCGGTCGAGAAACGGCATGCGGCCTTCGTACGAGCCGTACACGGCGTTGGTGTCGGCGAAGCCGGAGGTCATGTAGTCGACCAGCAGCACGTCGTCGCGGCCGGTGAGCTGATAGTCCGCGAAGGCGAAGTGCTGGCGATCCTTGCCGGTCGCCTCGGTGCCGGTGTTCGAGAAGTCACTCGAGATCGTCCACGGGCGATCCTCCTCGACGAGATAGTCGAGGTTCACGACGCCGGGGGTGAGAGTCGGAGTCACCACCACGTCGACCATGCGGCCGGGGTGGCGATTCAAGTCGGCGAGATACGCGTCGAGCTTCGGCTTGTCGAGCGGGTCGCCCGCGCCGACGGGCTGCAGGGGCGAGCGCTGGGCGATGTCTTCGCGGTCCGTGCTCGGCTCCGCCGCGACCGCGGGCGCCGCCGCCGCGACGTCGGGCGCGCGGAACGTGCGCACGGCCTGGACCCGGCCGGTGTGCACGACCAAGTGCAAGTCGGTGCTGCCCTCCGCGCGCACGTCGCCGCCGGTCTCCGCGTCGATGTCCGCGGGCGAGGGCGCGACATACACGCCCATCATCCCGCGCGCGCCGAGCTCGGCGACGATCTGCTCGCACAGGTCCTGCAGACCGGTCGCGTACACGGGCACGGGCTCCGTCGCGCCGAGCTCCGTGAGATGGAACCAGACGTTCTTGCCGCCGCGCCGCGCGCCGACGTAGCCGTCCGACGCTTTGCCGAGCGCGTAGCTGGCGTTGACGAGTAACTCGATCGGCGGCTGGAGCGGATGCTCGTTCGCGTACCCCAGGTGCACACGCCCGATCCAGTAACGCGGGCCGTCCGTCTGCGTGTGCTCGCCCGCGGGCGGATCCGTCGGCGAGAAGCTCGCGCGCGCGGCGCTCGCCGCGAGACACAGGAGTGCAAGGCTGACGGCCGCGAGTGCGGAGGTCGCGCGAACCGGAAGGCGACCGCGCATCCTCTCTCCCCTCAACGAGCCCTCGATCGAGCCTTCGCGCCGATGTCGGGACCGGCAACTGGCGCGCGTACTGTAAACCGAACCGGCGCCAACTGCAGCGGGCGAACTCGGTCCCTTGGGAGTGACGTTCCCAGGGCTTTGGTGACGGTGAATCGCATGCGTGCGCGCGAGCTTCCGGCGCGTCGCGCACAGCGGCGCGCAGCCCGCGCGCAGCTTCGCGGTCTAGCTCGCGAGACCGGCGACGCTCGCGAGCTTCGCGAGCGCGTCGGAGAGCTTCTCGGTGTCGGGCCCGCCGGCCTGCGCGAAGTCCGGGCGGCCGCCGCCGGTGCCGCCGAGCTCCTTCGCCAGCTCGCGAATCAGCTCGCCCGCGGAGAAGCGGCCCACCAAGTCCTTGGTCACGCCGAGGGCGAGCGCGGCCTTGCCCTCGTGCTTCACGCCGAGGAGCACGATGCCGGAGCCGATGCGCTGCTTCAGCTCGTCGACGAGGCCGCGCAGCTCCTTCGGCGTGGCGTCGTCGACGACGCTCGCCAGCAGCTTCACGCCGCCGATTTCGCGCACGCTCGACATCGGGTCGGAGCTGCCGCCGCGGCGCATCTGCGCGCGCGTCTTCTCGAGCTCGCGCTCGAGCTCTCGTTCGCGCTCCAGCAGTCGCGCGACGCGATCCGGCAGCTCCGCGGGCGCGCTGCGCAACAGGTCCGCCGTCTCGCGCAGCGTGCGCGCCTCGCGGCGCGCGTGCTCGAGCGCGCCGAAGCCGGTCTGCGCCTCGATCCGCCGCACGCCCGCGCCGATCGCCGACTGACCCACGATCCGGAACGACCCGATGTCACCCGTCGCGTGCGCGTGGGTGCCGCCGCACAGCTCCGTCGACGGGCCGAAGCGGACGACGCGCACGCGGTCGCCGTACTTCTCGGTGAACATCGCGATCGCGCCCGCGTCGAGCGCCTCGCGGTACGACTTCTGCTCGACGTGTGCGGCGTGGTTCTCGACAATCAGCGCGTTGACGCGGTCCTCGACGGCGCGGACCTCTTCGTCGCTGAGCGGCGAGTCGTGCGTGAAGTCGAAGCGCAGGCGCTCGGGCGCGACCAGCGACCCGGCCTGAGTCACTTGCGGCCCGAGCACGTCGCGCAGCGCCCAGTGCATCAAGTGAGTGGCGGAGTGATTGCGCACCGTGGCCGCGCGCGCCTTGGCGTCGACCGAGAGCGAGACGGAGTCACCGACCGCGAGACGCCCGAGGGCGACGCGGCCCTTGTGCACGATGAGTCCCTCGACGGGCTTCTGCACGTCCTCGATCTCGATCTTGCCCTCGGGTCCGGAGATCGTGCCGACGTCGCCGACCTGTCCGCCGCTCTCTGCGTAGAACGGAGTCACGTCGACCTGAACCTCGACGCGATCGCCCTCGCTGACCTCGTTCACCGTCGCGCCGTCGCGCAAGAGCGCGCGGATCTGCGCGCGACCCTCGAGTGACTCGTAGCCCGTGAAGGTCGTCGGCTGCGCGGCGAGGGCGTTGTAGACCTCGGCCGGCGCCTCCTGGCCCGAGCCCTTCCACGCGGCGCGCGCGCGCTCGGCCTGCTCGCGCATGGCCGCGTCGAAGGCGGCGCGGTCGTAGTCGAGCTCCCGGCCGCGCAGGATGTCTTCGGTCAGGTCGGTCGGGAAGCCGAACGTGTCGTAGAGCTTGAAGACGACGTCGCCGGGCAGGCGAGTGAGCTTGGCCTTCTTCGCGCGAGTCACTTCCTCGTCGAGCAGCGCGAGCCCGCGGCCCAGCGTCTTGCCGAAGCGCTCCTCTTCCTTCATGACCGCGTCGACGATGAACGCGCGGCGCTTCGCGAGGTCGGGATACGCGCCGCCCATCTCGTCGATCACGGTGTCGACGACGGCGTGCAGGAACGGGCCCTCGATACCGAGCAGCACGCCGTGGCGCGCCGCGCGGCGCAGCACGCGGCGCAGCACGTAGCCGCGCCCTTCGTTCGACGGCAGCACGCCGTCGCAGACGAGGAACGCGCAGGCGCGCGCGTGATCGGCCACGATCTGCAGCGACACGTCGGAGTCGGGGCGCGCACCGTACTCGGTCTTCGCCAGCGCCGCAGCCTTGCGAAGGATCGGCTGAAACAGATCGGTGTCGTAAGTGCTCGTCTTCCCCTGGAGGACGCGAGTGACTCGCTCGAGGCCCATGCCGGTGTCGATCGACGGCTTGGGCAGCGGCACGCGCGAGCCGTCGGCGCGCTGCTCGAACTGCATGAACACCAGGTTCCAGATCTCGACGAAGCCCGGGCCCGAGGGATCTCCGCCCGCCTCGAAGCGCTCGCGGTCGGTGATCTTGTGGATCTCGGAGCACGGCCCACACGGACCGGTGTCACCCATCTGCCAGAAGTTCTCGACGTCGCCGAGCTTGAAGATGCGCTTGGGATCGAGGCCGATGTGGTCGCGCCAGAGTGAGTACGCCTCGGCGTCGTCCCGGTGCACCGACACGACCAATTCGTTCGGATCGAGCTTGAACACGCGCGTGAGCAAGTCCCACGCGAAGTCGATCGCCTCCTTCTTGAAGTAGTCGCCGAAGGAGAAGTTCCCGAGCATCTCGAAGAACGTGTGGTGCCACGGCGAGCGCCCGACCTCCTCGAGGTCGTTGTGCTTGCCCGAGACGCGCATGCATTTCTGCGACGTGGTCGCGCGCGTGTACGGCCGGCGTTCCTCGCCGGTGAAGACGCGCTTGAACTGCACCATGCCCGCGTTCGCGAACATGAGCGTCGCGTCGCCCTGCGGGACCAGCGATCCCGACGCCACCACGGAGTGGCCGCGCTCCGCGAAGTAGTCGAGGAAGGCTTTCCGTATCTCGTTGGCGGTCATGGCGCGGAGAATAACAGGAGGCGAGGCGGGAGCCGCCTCGAGCCGAACGAGCTCAGGTCAGCGTCAGAACCTGTCTATCTTGAGATCGTCGTCGTGCTCTTCGGTGAGAGAGATCTCGTCGTCGCCCTTGGCTTCCTTGTCGAAGTCGTCCCACGAGCTGTCCGACGTGCCCGAGATGCCCTTGAAGCGCAGCGCGAAGTCGTCGGGGTTCGAGACGTGCAGCAGCGCCTCCTCGTACGTGACCAGACCCGCCTTCACGTGCTGCATCAGCGACTGATCGAAGCTCTGCATGCCGTAGGTGGTGAAGCCTTTGGCGATGGCGTCGTTGAGCTCCTTGGTCATCTCGGCGTCGGCGATGCACTCGCGCACGCGGGCCGACGCGACCAGGATCTCGACCGCGGGCACGCGGCCCTTGCCGTCGGCGCGCGGTACCAGCCGCTGGCTGATGACGCCCTTGATGATGCTCGCGAGCTGCAGCCGGATCTGCGGCTGCTGGTGCGGCGGGAAGACCGAGACGATGCGCGTGATGGTCTCCGCAGCGTCGATCGTGTGCAGCGTCGACATGACGAGGTGGCCGGTCTCGGCCGCGGTGAGCGCGGTCTCGATGGTCTCGAAGTCGCGCATTTCACCGACGAGGATCACGTCCGGATCCTGGCGCAGGGCGGCGCGCAGCGCGGTCGCGAAGCTGTTCGTGTCGACGCCGATCTCGCGCTGATTCACGATCGAGCGCTTGTCGCGGATCAGGAACTCGATCGGGTCCTCGATCGTGATGATGTGACAGGTCCGGTTCGTGTTGATGTAGTCGATCATCGCGGCGAGCGTCGTCGACTTGCCCGAGCCGGTCGTGCCCGTGACCAGGATCAGACCGCGCGGCTCCATCGCGACGCGCTCGACGACCTTGGGCAGGACGAGCTGCTCGATCGTCTTCACGCCGAAGGGAATCACGCGGAACACGACGCCAACCGTGCCGCGCTGCATGAAGGCGTTCACGCGGAAGCGGCCGAGGCCGGCGATCGAGTACGCGAGATCGACTTCGTGGAACTTGTCGAAGTGCGCCTTCTGGCCGGGCGTCATGATCGCCGTCGCGATGCCGTGCAAGTACTCCGGCGTGAGCCGCTCGCCGTTCTTCAGCGGGACGAGCGCGCCGTCGACGCGGAACAGCGGCGGGAGCCCCGCCTTCAGGTGGATGTCGGAAGCGTTGCCCTTGATCGCGATGGTCAGGATGTCGTTGAGTTCCATTCCCGCCAGGCCCTACGCGCGGTGAAATCCCGCGCGGATGTGCAGGGTATCTGCGGGTCGGATCGTCCCGGCCGTTCGCGTTCTTGAGGGAGCTTGGCGCCGGTTCGCTACGCGGATTCGGGCGCGTCGGCCTCCAGGGCGACTCCTTCGCCGACCGGAACCTTCTTCTTGATGCCGGCGTTCGCGTAGACCAATTCCGCGACCCGGTCGTACACGTCGGGGTTGGCGGTGAGGAACGCCTTGGCGTTCTCGCGACCTTGCCCGATGCGCGTGCCCTCGAAGCTGTACCAGGTGCCGCTCTTCTCGAGCAGACCGAGCTCGCTCGCGAGGTCGAGGATGTCGCCCTCGCGCGAGATGCCGTGGTTGAACATCAGGTCGAACTCAGCCTGGCGGAACGGCGGCGCGCACTTGTTCTTCACGACCTTCACGCGCGTGCGGCTGCCGATCGCGGTCTCTCCATCCTTGATCTGGCCGATGCGGCGCACGTCGAGGCGGATCGACGCATAGAACTTCAGTGCGTTTCCGCCCGACGTCGTCTCCGGGTTGCCGAACATCACGCCGATCTTCATGCGCACCTGGTTGATGAAGATGAGACACGCGTTCGAGCGCGCGAGATTTCCGGTGAGCTTGCGCAGCGCCTGACTCATGAGGCGCGCCTGCAGGCCGACGTGCTGATCGCCCATCTCGCCCTCGATCTCGGCCTTGGGCACGAGCGCCGCGACCGAGTCGATGACGACGATGTCGACTGCGCCCGAGCGCACGAGCATGTCGGCGATCTCGAGCGCCTGCTCGCCGGTGTCCGGCTGCGAGACGAGCAGCTCCTCGACGGAGACGCCGAGCTTCTTGGCGTAGGTGACGTCCAGCGCGTGCTCGGCGTCGATGAAGGCGGCCACGCCGCCTTTGCGCTGGCACTCGGCCACCGCGTGCAGCGAGAGCGTCGTCTTGCCCGACGACTCCGGCCCATAGATCTCGACGACGCGGCCCTTCGGCAGGCCGCCGATGCCGAGCGCGATGTCGAGCGACGGCGAGCCCGACGAGATCACTTGTATCTCGCGGTCGAGCTGCTCCTGGCCCATGACCATGATCGAGCCCTTGCCGAACTGCTTCTCGATCGACGCGACCGTGAGGTCGACGGCCTTCTGCTTGTCGTCCTTGGAAGAAGTCGATTGCCCTCGCGACATTTTTCTCTCCTAGCTCTCTGGGGCGAGTTCGTTTGTGGAAGGGTCCAAGCCCGCGCCGAGCGCGAGGTGGGCCAGGGGAACGTGACGAGCGCCGTCGGGGGCGAGACGACTCTCGTAGAGTACGACCTCTGCGACGGTCCAGGTGACCGAAGTCGGGGGCGCGAGTTTCTCGATCTCGACGCGCGCGGGCTCGCGCAGCCGGCCGAGCGTGAGGTGCGCCGAGAACGGGCGGCGATCGCGCTCGGCACCGGCGACGCGCGCCGCCGTATCGAGCTTGCGCGCTAGCTTCGCGAGCGCGGCCGAGCCGCGCGCGACGCCGAGCCAGAGCACGCGCGCCTCGCGCGCGCTCGGGAACGCGCCGAAGCCCGCGAGCGCGACCTCGAACGGAGTCACCGCCGCGAGCTTCGCGCCCGCGCGCGCGACCAGCGCGTCGATCCGGTCCTCCGCGATCTCGCCGAGGAACTTCAGCGTCAGATGCTGGTTCTCCGGCGGCACCCAGCGGACGTCTCCGACCACGGCGGCGCGAAGTGTCTCGACCGCTTCGGCCGCGCACGCGCGCGCCTCGGCGGGGAGAGAGACGGCCAGAAACGCGCGCACGCGGTCACTCACTTCGCCGGCTCCTTCGCGCTGATCAGACGCGGGAACGTCTCGGCGCTGATCGGCAGGCCCAGGAGCCGGCGCCGCACCCAGTCGAGCGCGAGCTGACTCGCCAGCTCCTTGTTGCGCGCGCGATCGGTCATGAGCTGGTAGCGGTGTGCGATCGTGCCCGCGCCGTCGGCGAGCGCGAGCCAGAGCGTGCCGACCGGCTTCTCGGCGCTGCCGCCCTCGGGTCCCGCGATGCCCGTCGTCGCGAGGCCGATGTCCGCACCTGCATTCCTCCGCGCGCCCTCGGCCATCTGGCGAGCCACCGGCTCCGACACCGCTCCGTGTTGCTTCAGTGACTCGGGCGAGACGCCGAGCGCGCGCACTTTGGCGTCGTTCGCGTACGCGACCACGCCCTCGAGGAGATACGCCGAGCTGCCCGGCACATCGGTGAGTCGGCTGGCGACGAGGCCTCCGGTGAGTGACTCGGCGACGGCGATGGTGCGCTTGCGCTCGCGCAGCAGCGCCGCGACGGCCTCCTCGAGCTTCTGCTCGCCGGTGGCGACGACCAGGTCGCCAAGCCGCGCGCGCACCTCGCGCTCGAGCTCGTCGAGTCGCGTCTCCGCCGCGCGTTCGTCGGCGGCGCGCACCAGGATGCGCACGAGGTTGTCGGGGAACTGCGTGCGGAAGCCGAGCACCGCGTCGGCATCGGCCTGCGCGAGATCCGCCAGCATGCGATCGAGGTTCGACTCACCGATGCCGAACGTGCGCAGCAGTCGCGCCCGCACCACGCGGCCGCGCCCGAGGCGCGCGGAGATGCGGGGCACGACCTGCTCGTCGAGCATGCGGTAGAGCTCGCGCGGCACGCCGGGCATGAAGAAGAGCTGCGTGGACGGCTCGCCCGTCGACGGCGCTGGAACGTCGAGCATGAAGCCGGGCGCGGTTCCGATCGGGTTCGGCAGGATCTCGGCGCCCTCCGGGAAGTCGGCCTGCTTCGCGTTGTTCTCTGCCATCTCGCGGTTGAAGCGGCGGAAGAACGCGCGGATCTGCTCGAGTGACTCCGCATCGCGGACGAGCTTGCGGCCGAAGGTCCGCGCCGCGATCTCGGTCGTGAGATCGTCGCGCGTCGGCCCGAGCCCACCCGAGACCAACACGACGCGCGCGCGAGCCGCCGCCTCGCGCAGCACCTCCTCCATCGCGCGCGGGTCGTCGGGAACGCTGACGTGGCGCGTCGACTCGAGCTCGAGCGCGAGCATGCGCTGTGAGAGATGCGACTTGTTCGAGTCGACGATCTCACCGCGCAGGAGCTCGTCGCCGATCGTCACTACCCAGACGGGATCGCGCGCCGAGCTCACGCTCCGGTCCCCGCGAAGAGCAGCCGCCAGACGAGCTGGCCGCCGAGGTTCGCGTACGCGCCCGCCACGAGATCGTCGGCCATCACGCCGAGACCGCCGGGGAGTCGCTCGGCCGCACGCGCCGGGAACGGCTTCCAGATGTCGAAGATGCGGAAGAGCAGAAACCCGACGCCCGCGACTTCGGGCCGCGCCGGCAGCCAGGCGAGCGAGACCAACATGCCGGCGACTTCGTCGATCGTGATTCGGCCGTCGTCATGGCCTCCGAGGATTCGCTCGGCGCGACCCGCCGCCCAGATCCCGACGGCGATGACTGCGGCGCATGCGCCCACATAGGCGAGCGGCGAGAGCCCGACGAGGGGAACCCAGAGCGCCAGGCCGACCAGCGCGCCCACCGTACCCGAGGCGATCGGCGAATAGCCGGAACCGCCGCCGGTCGCGAGCGCGAGAATGAATATTCTCATGGAATTCCGAGCACTTCTGCCTCTCTTGGCGATGCTAGGTCGGTGTCGGCGGGGGTGTCAAGGAAGCGAAGAAATAGCGAAATTCGAACGCGGCGCCAACCGCCGCCCGGTAAAGCCAGCGCCACCCAGGGACGATGCCTCGCAGTGGAGGTTCAGGCGGCAAGAGCGGTATGCGGCGGAACACGGCCTCCGCAGAAGATCTCGCCCCCTTCGTGCTCGAGCTCGCGCGTGCGGCGCGTGCGCGGCGAGTGCATCCGGTCGGCCATCCGGTCGTCGTCGACGCGCTCCAACGCGGCACCGCGGCGTGGCGCGCACTCGCGGGCGCGGACGGCGAAGTCGGGCTCGACGTCGGCGACTCGGGACTCTCGCTCGTGGACGGCGGACGGCTCGCCTGTCCAGGCGCGGCCGAGCTCGCCGACGACCTACGTGCGCGCGGCGTCGTGCGACTTCGCGTGCGCGGCCCGGTGCAGCTGCAGGATCTGTCTCACTTGATCGAGACACTGACCCGCACGCTCGACTCACTCATCGCCGCAGGCGGCGCGCCCGAGGCACTGCGCGCGACCGGCGCGCGCGGCATCGAGCTGTTCTCCGTTACACCGAACGGTGACAGCGCCGTGCCCGATACCGCGGACGCCAGCTCGTTCGTCACGCAACACGTGGCCGAGCTGGTGCGCCTCTTGGCCGAGCTGGAGCGCTGCGACGACGTCGGCAGCTACAACCTGCTGGCGAACAAGATCGCCGCGTGCGTCGACGTGCTCGTGCGCGCGAAGCGCTGTCTCGACGGATTCCGCGCAGCGCTGGTCTTCTGTCGCCACGCCGGCGACCGCGAAGTTCGCTCGGACGCGATCCGGCGCGAAGCGACCGATCGGCTGCGCCGCCTCGCGACGAGCGATGCGCTGCTGAATGCGATCGTCGAGCAAGCGTGCACGGCGACGGGCCTGGCGAGCGTTCAGGCGAGTCAGGTGCTGATCGCGATCGGAGCTCCGGCTGCGGGCGTGCTCCTGCGCTACTGCGCGGGGACGCGCGACGCATCGCGCGAGCGAGCCGCACAGACACTGATCGCCATGGGCGATGCCGCGCTCGCTGCCGTCGTCGACGAGCTCCGCGACGGCGCGGGCGAGCGCGCGCGGCGCGCGGCGCGACTGCTCGGCGAGATGCAGAACCCAGGCGGCATCCAGTTTCTCGCGGACGCGCTTCGATCCAGTGACCTTGCACTCGCGCGTGAGGCGGCGCGGGGACTGGCGCGCATAGGCACCGACTCGGCGGTCGCCGCGCTGGTCGCGGGGCTGAAGCTCGCGCCGCCGGTTGCCGAGACCTGCGCAGGCTGCCTCGGTGGAATGCGGCAGACATCGGCTGCGCGGGCGCTGGGCGAGCTACTCGATCTCGAGCGCGAGTTTCCCGACGGGCTGCGCCGCGAGGCGATCCGCAGTCTCGGGCGCCTCGCGAACGTCGAAGCGGTGAAACGGCTGCAGCGAGTGCTGGATCACGCACCGTTCTTCGGACGCGCGCGGTTTCGCGCGCTGCGCATCGCGGCTGCGCAGGCGATCGGGCAGATCGGCGGCGCGATTGCGATTCAGACACTCCAGCCGCACGCGCGCAGGGGTGACCCGGAAGTGCGCCAGGCGTGTCAGGAAGCGATCCGGCGGATCGAGCGTGCGGTCAGCGAAAAGTGACCGCCGTCGCCAGTCGCAGCGGAGCCGACGGCTATGATCTCGACGTGCGTACGCTGGCCTTGGACTACGGGGAGCGCCGAATCGGAGTCGCGATCAGCGACCCGACCGGCGTGATTGCCCAGCCGTTGGAGACGATCGCGGCAACCGCGGGTGGGCGCGACGCGCTCGAGCGCATCGCGGAGCTGGTCCGCGCGCACGACGTCGGGCAGATCGTCGTCGGGCTGCCCCTTCACATGAGCGGCCGCTCGGGCCCCGAGGCGGAGCGCGTGCGGGCGTTCGGTGAGCGGGTGCGGGCCCGCGCAGGCGTGGCGGTCGACTATCTCGACGAGCGCTGGACCTCGCTCGAAGCGGAGCGCGCGCTCGACGAAGGCGGCGTGAAGCGGCGCGACCAGCGCGGCCGCGTCGACCCGATCGCCGCTGCGCTCCTGCTCCGCACCTGGCTGCAGCTGCGGCGCCAGTGATTCGCGCGGCTCTCGCCGCGGTGGTGTTCGCGGTCGTCGCGGCAGGCGTCGCGCTCTTCTTCGCCGCATCCGCCTTGCGCGAGCCCGCCGATCCGGACGGGGAGTCGCGCGTGTTCTGGGTGAATGCGAACGAGTCACTCGACCCGATCGCGCGACGCCTCGACGAAGACGGGCTGCTGCCGAAGCGCGCCTTCTTCGGGCCGCGCGTGTTCGCGCTATACGCGAAGTGGAGCGGCAAGGATCGCGCGATCAAGTCGGGCGAATACGATCTCGCGCCATCTCTGACTCCGATCGCGATCCTCGACAAGCTGGTGCTCGGCCAGGTGAAGATGCACGAAGTGACTCTGCCCGAGGGCCTGCGGCTCGATGAGATCGCGATGCGCCTGCAGGCCGCGGGGATCTCGGACGCCGACGAGTTCCTCGCGCGCGCGCACGACCCGGTGCTCGCGCGCCGGAAGGGACTCCAAGCGGATTCGTTCGAGGGCTACGCGTATCCGGAGACGTATCGCTTCCGGCGCGACACGCCTCCCGAAGAGCTGCTCGGCTGCATGCTCGACGAGCTGCGCCGGCGACTCACCGCAGAGGACTTCGCCGCGATCGAGAAGTCGGGGCTCTCCCTACACCAGGTGGTGACGCTCGCGTCGATCGTCGAGAAGGAGAGCGTGCCCGGCCCGGAGCGACCGCTGATCGCGAGCGTGTACCGGAACCGACTGGCGCGCGGCATGCGCCTGCAGTCGGATCCGACGGTGATCTACGGCGTGCTTCAGACCCAAGGGCAGTTCGACGGAAACCTGAAGATCGTCGACCTGCGCGCGGACAACCCCTGGAATACGTACACGCGCGCGGGCCTGCCTCCGGGTCCGATCGCGAATCCCTCGCTCGATGCGATTCGCGCCGTGCTGCATCCCGCAGACGCGCCCTATCTCTACTTCGTCTCTCGCAACGACGGGACCCACGCGTTTTCCGCGACCTTGACCGAGCACAACCGCGCGGTAAAACGCTACCAGTTGCGCCGCCAGGCGAAGAACGAGGTCGGGGCAAAGAATGGGAAGCGTCGCTAGCTACTTCGAGAAGCGCGTGCCCGAGGCGTGGAATCAGCGCCTCCAGCAGCAGATCGCACGCGGTGCCGAGGGCGCCGAGCTGCTCGCGAAGATGCGCGCGGCGGGCTTCGCGCTCGAGATCGCGATCGACGAAGGCGAGCGGTTCCATCTGTGCGTCGACGGCGGATCGATGCGCGCGAACGCGAGCGCCGACCCGAAGCCGCTCGTCACGCTCGCGCTCTCCGAGGCGGACTGCCGCCGACTCGAGGATACCGTCGGCGCGTCGCCGATGAGTCTGCTCGGCGGCGTCGCGGGAAACCCGGACTTCGTGCTGACCCCGGCGCGGCTCGACGCGCTGCGCGCGATCGCGGGCACGATGCGCATCGAAGTCAGTGGCGAGCGGCCCTGGGGCGTGATTCTGCACTTCGGTGCTCCGCCGATCCCCGTGCCGACGACGACCGTCGCGATCGGCGACGAGGCGTTCCAGCAATTGATCGCCGGCACGCTCGATCTTCAGGGCGCCTTCATGACGGCGAAGCTCACGCTCGGCGGAGACGTCGAGGTCCCGATGAAGATGGCGATGGCCATCATGACGCCCGAGTGACTGCGGCGTGAGTCATGGCGAGGCGAGGCCCGTCCCGAGCCGAGCCCGCAAGCAGCCAAGCCGCGCGCAGTGAGCCGCAGGCGAACGGAGAGTGGGTGGCCGAGCCTCGCTCGGCCGGGCCCCACTCAGGTAGGCATGGCGACTTGGCGCAGGAGCTCGATGTTGTCGAGCGCCTTGCCGGCGCCCGCAGCGACCGCGGTGAACGGATCGTCGCTCCGCACGATGGGCAGCTTCGTCTCTTGGCGCAGGAGTTGATCGAAGTCGCGCAGCAGCGCGCCGCCGCCCACGAGCACGATGCCCCGGTCGACGATGTCTGCCGCGAGCTCGGGCGGAGTGCGCTCGAGCGTCTGGAGCACCGTATCGATGATCTGATGAATCGGCTCCGCGAGCGCCTCGCGCACCTCGTCGCTCGAGAGCACGATCATCTTCGGAATCCCCGCCACGAGATCGCGGCCTTTGATCTCCATGGTCTTGGTCTGCCCGTTGGACATCGCCGTGCCGATGGTGATCTTGATGATCTCCGCCGTGCGCTCGCCGACGAGCAAATTGTGCTTGCGCTTCACGTAGTGAATGATCGCCTCGTCGAGCTTGTCGCCGCCGACGCGCACCGAGCTCGAAGTCACGATCCCGGCGAGTGAGATGACGGCGACGTCCGTGGTGCCGCCGCCGATGTCGATCACCATGTTGCCCGTCGGCTCGGTCACGTTGAGCCCGGCGCCGATCGCGGCGGCCATGGGCTCTTCCATCAGATACACCTCGCGGGCGCCGGCCGAGATGGCGGACTCACGTACCGCGCGCTTCTCGACGGACGTGATGCACGGCGGCACGCAGATGACGATGCGCGGGCGCACCAGCCGGCGGCGGTTGTGTGCCTTCTGGATGAAGTAGCGCAGCATCGCCTCGGTGACTTCGAAGTCGGCGATGACGCCGTCCTTGATGGGGCGGATGGCGCGGATGGTGCCCGGCGTGCGGCCGACCATCTCCTTTGCCTCGGTGCCGACGGCGAGCACCTTGCGAGTGCCGTTCGGACCGTCCGCGACCGCCACCACCGACGGCTCGCTGCAGATGATGCCTCGACCCTTCACGTAGACGAGCACGTTGGCCGTGCCGAGGTCGATCGCGAGATCGTTCGACAAGAGCCCCGCCAGCCACCTGTACATCGTGTGATTGCTCCGCGTGGATCCCGGGGCAAGGAACCCCGAACAACGTCATTCATCGGCAGGGGGTTCGGGAACCTGAGGGCGAGCCGCGCGTTCGCTCCCCGATCTACGGGCTCGCGGGGGTCTCGGCGGTCGGAGCCGCGGCCGTCGTGCCCGGCACCGGTTGCTCCACGAGCTGGAGGAGCTCTTGCAGCCGCCCGCGCACCTCGTCGAGGCGCGAGCGCTGCGCGGAGATGACATCGTCGCGCTCGGAGACCGCCTGGCGGAGGTTGCGTGTCTCGCCTTCGAGCGCGTCGATGCGCGCGCCGAGCGAGAAGTAGCTCCACACCAAGAGGACGAGCGCGATCGCGAGCGCGACGCCAAGAGCCAGGTGGATGCGGCTCTGCGCCGAGTCACCCGATCCGCGCACGCCCGTGCTGCGCGTGCCGAGGCCGCCGGGGGGGATCGCGCGGAGCTTCGGTTCCTGGTCCATGGCTCGCCCTCTAGCTCTGAATCACGAGCTTCGAGAGCGACGTGCGGCGCAGGTTCGTCTTCTGAATCGTGCGCACGAGCTCGGTGACTTTCTCGGTGTCGGTCTCGAATGGGTTGTTGCAGATGACTCGCACGTTCAAGAGGTTGCCGAGGCGGATGTTCGACCAGTCGAGGTCGTACTGGATGTTGTTCTGGCGCGCGAGCTTGATGAAGTCACCGCGCATGCGCGCGCGCGTGTCTTGCGGCGGCTCGGTCTTGGCCTTCTCGATCTCCGCATCGGAGTACAGCCGGTCGACGTGGTTGTTGCGCTCAAGCATGTAGAAGAAGCCGCGGTCCTGGCGGATGTCGTGGAACTGCAGGTCGATCATGAACACGCGCGGGTCGTGCCACGAGATCTGGTGCTTCTCGATGTAGCCGCGCAGGACCTTGCGCTTGATGATCCAGTCGATCTTGCGGTCGAGCTTCTCCGGATCGGTGTCGAGACAGTCGAGGATGTACTGCCACTCCTTGACGCCGTCTTTGAGCTGATCGCTGACGGGGAATTGTTCGATGTAGCGCTGCGCCATCTCGCAGTAGTCGCGCTGGATTTCGATCGGCGAGTACTCGCGACCGTTCTCCAGGCGCAGCTTGCGCTTGCAGGTCGTGTCGTACGAGATGTCTTTGATGGCCTTCACGGGGTGGCGCAGCGTGAAGTCCTTGTTGATGAAGCCGTCCTCGATCATCTGCAGCACGACCGCGCAGGTCGCGATCTTCACGAAGTTCGTGTACTCGCTCATGTTCGAGTCACCCACGATCACGTGCAGGCGGCGGAACTTCTCGCGGTCGGCGTGCGGCTCGTCGCGCGTGTTGATGATCGAGCGGTCGTTCGTCGTGGTGCCGCTGATCTTCTGGTAAATGTGCTGCGCGCGCTGACTCACGCAGTAGTGGACGCCGTCCTGTGTCTGGAACACCTTGCCGGCGCCGCTGAAGATCTGGCGAGTCACCAGGAACGGGATCAGCTGCTCGGCCAGGTAGTAGAAGTCGACGTCGCGGTCCACCAGGTAGTTCTCGTGGCAGCCGTAGCTGTTGCCCACGAAGTCGGTGTTGTTCTTGAAGATCGAGAGCTTCCCGGGCACGCGCTCCTCGCGGATCTTCTCTTCCGCGTAGAGCTGCAGGTCCTCGAGGATGCGCTCGCCGGCGCGGTCGAAGATGACGAGGTCGCGCGGGCTCGCGCACTCCGGCGTCGCGTATTCTGGGTGACAGCCGGTGTCCTGATAGAAGCGCGCGCCGTTCTCGAGAAACACGTTCAGGAAGTGTTCGGTGGTGATCAGCTTCTCGAACAGGAACCGGATCGCCTTCTCGACCGGGAGAGTCTTGCGACCCTCGGGCGTGAAGATGATCCCGTATTCGGTTTCCAGTCCGTAGATGCGTTTCTGCACGTGTCTCGCTCGCCCTCAGCCGCTGAGGAGTGCCCTGGACTCCTCGGCGCCGATCCGCTTGAAGGTACGGCCTCGTCGCGTTCGGTCCAGGATCGCGATCTC
>Ga0326726_10000366_pt1 | contig 42887 bp, 42 predicted proteins | sample MHFenrmetagenome_2_FD_207603 | JGI IMG/M metagenome (GOLD analysis project Ga0326726, IMG submission 207603) | Lab enriched peat soil microbial communities from Michigan Hollow, Ithaca, NY, United States - MHF15MN | ecosystem: Environmental > Terrestrial > Soil > Wetlands > Peat | place: USA... | reverse complement strand
GACTCAGGCGCACCCCATGCACGTCGGACTTGTGGGTGATGTCCGGCGAGTTGATCTTCATCGCCACCGGGAAGCCCATCTGCTGTGCCATCAGCATCGCCTCCATGGGACTGCGTGCGATCAGGGTCTGGGCCACCGGGATGTGAAAAGCCGACAGCAGCGCCTTCGACTCGACTTCATTCAACAGATGCCGTCCGTGCGCCAGTGCATTTTCGATGATCAGGCGGGCACCTTCCACGTCGGGTTCGATCTGCTGCGACAGCGGCCCGGGCGTTTGCATCAACTGGCGCTGGTTTTCGTAGAACGCGGACAGGTAGGAGAACACCTCCACCGCCGGTTCCGGCGTGGTGAAGTAGGGAATGCCGGCCTGCTTGAATAGTTGACGGCCATCGTGCACCTGCGCCTCGCCCATCCAGCAGGTGAGCACCGGCTTGAGCGAGTTTTTCGCCACTTCGATCACCGCTTGGGCTGCTTCGGACGGCTTGGTCATGGCCTGGGGCGTCAGCATCACCAGCACGCCGTCGACGTTTTCATCTTCCAGGCAGCCCTGTACCGCCGCGCGATAACGGTCAGCAGCGGCGTCGCCGATGATGTCGAGCGGGTTGCCGTGCGACCAGTTGGCCGGCAACACGGTGTTGAGCTTTTCGATAGTCGCCGGGGCCAGTTCGGCCAGGCGCACGCCCAGGTCCACCGCGCGATCGGTAGCCATGACGCCGGGGCCGCCGCCGTTGGTAACGATGGCGAGCCGGTTGCCGCTGGGCCGGATGTGCGTGGCCAGCGCCCGCGCCGAAGCGAACAACTGCAGGATGGTATTGACCCGCACCACGCCGGCGCGGCGCACCAGCGCGTCGAACACCGCATCGGAGCCGACCAGGGCGCCGGTGTGCGACAGCACGGCCTTGGAGCCGGCCGCGTGACGACCGACCTTGACCAGCACGATGGGCTTGAAGCGGGAGGTGGCGCGCAGCGCGCTCATGAAACGGCGGGCATCGCGAATGCCTTCGATATACAGCAGGATGCCCTTGGTTTTGTTGTCGTAGGCCAGGTAGTCAAGGATCTCGCCGAAATCCAGGTCGGCCGAGGCACCGGTGGATATCACACTGGAAAAACCGATGCCGTTGGTCTCCGCCCAGTCCAGCATGGAAGTACATAAGGCGCCGGATTGCGACACCAGTGCCAGATCGCCGGCCAGGGTGGCACCCTGGCTGAAGGTGGCGTTGAGGCCGATGCCGGGACGCTGGATACCCAGGCAGTTGGGCCCGATGAAGCGGATACCGTGCCTCTTCGCCACCGTCATCACCGCCTCTTCCAACGCCGCGCCCTGGGCGCCGATCTCGCGGAAACCGGCCGACAGCACGATGGCGTGGCGAATGCCGCGTTGACCGCATGCCTCCATGATCTGCGCCACGGTCGATGCCGGGGTGGCGATCAGGGCGAGTTCCGGCGTTTCCGGCAATTCGTTGGCATGAGCGTAGCAGCGCTCGCCAAAGATCGTCTCATGCTTGGGGTTGATCGGGTAAACCCGCCCGCTGTAGCCGGCTTTGCGCAGGTTCTTGAAGAGGATGCCAGCTACCGATTCCTCCCGCTCGCTGGCGCCGAAGACCGCCACCGAACTGGCGTTGAAAAGGGGGTGCAGATAGTGTTGAGGCATGGCTTGATTCAGAATGGGTTGCGGGGACACAACGATCAGATCAGGATCTGATCAAGCAAATCCTGGTCCATGCCATATTACAGTGCCATCTTGCCAGGACTATAGTTAGCGTTCGACTCTATTGCCGCACCATGCACACCGCCTACATCACCCATCCCGCATGCCTCAAGCACAACATGGGCGACTGGCACCCGGAAAGCCCCTTGCGCCTCTCCGCCATCGATGACCAGCTGCACACCGCCCGTCTGTTTGATTACCTGGCGCATCGCGAAGCCCCACTGGTGCATCGCAGCCAGTTGCTGCGGGTTCACGATGCTGCCTATATCGACTTCGTCGAGGCCGCCTCACCCGACGAAGGCTTCCATGCGCTCGATTCCGACACCAGCATGAATCCCCATACCCTGGATGCCGCATACCATGCGGCCGGCGGCGCGGTGATGGGGGTGGACCTGGTCATGCGCGGAGAGGTCAACAACGCCTTCGTCGCCTGCCGCCCGCCCGGACACCACGCCACACGAAATCAGGCCATGGGCTTCTGCATCTTCAACAATGTTGCCGTAGCGGCCGCGCATGCCCTGGAAGCACACGGTCTGGCACGGGTGGCCATCGTCGATTTCGACGTCCATCATGGCAACGGCACCGAAGACATCTTCAGGGACGATCCGCGTGTGATGCTCTGCTCCACCTTCCAGCATCCCTTCTATCCATTCTGCGGTGCCGAAACCACCAGCGAACACATCGTCAACCTGCCGCTGCCGGCGGGCACCACCGGCCCGGCTTACCGTGAAGCCTTCAGCGCCGGGATCATGCCGCGCCTGGAAGCATTCCGCCCACAGATGCTGTTTTTCTCCGCCGGGTTCGACGCGCACCGGGAAGATGACATGGCGCAGTTCGGACTGGTGGAAGCGGATTATGTCTGGATCACCGAGCAGGTCATGGACGTGGCTGCGCGCCATGCCGAAGAACGCATCGTCTCGGTACTGGAAGGCGGCTATGACCTCAGTTCCCTGGGGCGCAGCGCGGCGGCACACATCAAGACCTTGGCGGATTTATGAGCGTGCTTGTCCGGGTTTTTCAGGCGAAATTTTCACAATAACCAGGGAAGACCGGACGACAGCTATTGCTATCGACCTATGAATGAAGCGCTTCTCACAGCAAGAGCGCCCGGTCCAATTCGAGATCACAGAACAAATGCGTGATTCATTTGCTGTGGGGATTGCCAAGATCCGCATCGAGCCCGAGCAGTACCTTCTTCCCTGCCGAGCAGATGCATTTCTTTACCTCTACAATTGCAGCCATAGGGCTCAATCCATCTTTACCCAAAAGTCAGACCCATCGCCTCGCGTACGTCGCGCATCGTATCCCGGGCCAGTTCCTGCGCCTTTTCACACCCGTCAGCGAGGATGTTGCGCACCTGATCGGGGTTCTCTTCGTAGTAATGCGCGCGCTCGCGAATCGGTGCGAGTTCGGCGAGCACGGCGTCGATCACCGGCTGCTTGCATTCGATACAGCCGATGCCGGCGCTGGTGCAGCCTGCGGTCACCCACTGGCGCACGCTGTCGTCTGAATACACCAGGTGGAACTGCCACACCGGACAATTGGACGGATTGCCGGGGTCGGTGCGGCGTACCCTCGCCGGGTCGGTCGGCATGGTGCGAATTTTCTTTGTGATCGTATCCGGGTCTTCGCGCAGGGCGATCGTATTGTTGTAGGACTTCGACATTTTCTGCCCGTCCAGCCCCGGCATTTTCGACGCAGCCGTCAGCAGGGACTCGGGCTCGGCGAGGATCATCTTGCCGGAACCTTCGAGATAGCCGTACAGCCTTTCGCGGTCGTTCATCGACAGGTTCTGCGCGTCGTTCAAAAGCGCCTTGGCCGATTCCAGCGCCTCGTCGTCGCCCTTTTCCTGGTAGGCGGTGCGGCACTCCTCGTACAGCCGCGCTTTTTTCGTACCGAGTTTCTTGACCGCGGCGCGCGCCTTGTCCTCGAATCCGAGCTCGCGGCCGTACAGGTGATTGAAGCGGCGGCAGATTTCGCGGGTGAATTCGATATGCGGCACCTGATCCTCGCCTACCGGAACTAAATTAGCGCGGTAGATCAGGATGTCGGCCGACTGCAGCAGCGGATAGCCGAGGAAACCATAGGTCGAGAGGTCCTTCTCGCTGAGCTTTTCCTGCTGGTCCTTGTAGGTCGGCACCCGTTCCAGCCAGCCCAGCGGTGTCATCATCGACAGCAGCAGATGAAGTTCGGCATGTTCGATCACACGCGACTGCACGAAGAGCGTGGCCTGGGCCGGATCGACCCCCGCCGCAAGCCAGTCGATCACCATGTCGCGCACGTTCTCATCGATGACCTGGGGCGTGTCGTAATGCGTGGTCAGCGCATGCCAGTCGGCGACGAAAAACAGGCACTGATACTCGTTCTGCAGACGCAGCCAGTTTTTCAGGACGCCGTGGTAATGGCCGAGATGGAGGCGCCCGGTGGGACGCATGCCTGAGAGAACGCGATCGGAATACATTTTTGGTTAGATGTGATGGGTAAGGGGTCAGGAAAGCACGACCTGGATCAGGAGAACCAGTTGCGCGGGTTCGAGACCGGTGACCAGCGCAACGAGGCCAATGAACAGACTGATGAGTGGCCACATGATGATGCCGAGAACACCGGTGAACATGAGGCCGAGCAAAATGAACAGGCCATAGGGTTCAATCCGGGCGTATTTGGCGGCAGCCTGATACGGCAGCAGGCTGACGGCAATGCGTCCGCCGTCGAGCGGCGGCAGCGGGATCAGGTTCAGCGCCATCAGGATGACATTGATGAACACGCCTGCGGCGCCCATCAGCATGAGCGGCCCGCTTGCAAAGCCGCTGCCGAGGGCATGGCCCAGCTGGATCATCAGCGCCCAGAAAATGGCCATGACGAAGTTGATGCCGGGGCCGGCGGCAGCCACCCACAGCATGTCCTGCTTGGGACGGCGCAGGCGGGCGAAATTGACCGGCACCGGCTTGGCCCAACCGAACAGGATCGCCCCCCCGCCCAGCAGCTTGCTGGTCAGCAGGATCACCAAGGGCACGAGGATGGTGCCGACAGGGTCGATGTGCTTGAGCGGGTTGGCGGTGATGCGCCCCGCCGCCGCTGCGGTCATGTCGCCGAAAAAGCGTGCGACGTAGCCGTGCGCGGCTTCGTGCAGGGTGATGGCAAAAATCACCGGCAGCGCGAACACGGCAATTTTCCCGATCAGGGTGAGCTCCATATCAGGACTCGAAATCCGAGGTGTCGCCCTTGCCGTAGCGCAGGACGAACGGGGTATCGGTGGTCAGGTCGACCACTGTGGTCGCCGTGAGGCCACAGGCACCGCCGTCGATCACCAGGTCGACCTGGTGCTCCAGACGTTCGCGGATTTCCCATGGCTCGGTCAGGGGCACATCTTCACCGGACAACAGCAGCGTGGACGACAGGATGGGCTCGCCCAGCTCGGTCAGCAGCGCCTGCACGATGGGGTGATCCGGTACACGCAAGCCTATCGTGTCGTGCTTCTTGTGCAGCAGCCGCTTCGGTACTTCGCGCGTGCCGCGCAGAATGAAGGTGTAGGCGCCGGGGGTATGGGCTTTCAGAAAACGGAACTGGGTATTGTCGACCTGGGCATAGCGCCCGAGTTCGGACAGGTCGCGACAGATCAGTGTCAGGTCATGTCCGCTGTCGAGCCCGCGCACCGACAGCAGCCGCATCGCCGCGTCCTTGTCGCCGATATGACAACCCAGTGCATAGCACGAGTCGGTAGGATAGACGATCACCCCCCCGCGTTTGAGAATGTCGACTGCCTGCAGGATCAGTCGGGGCTGCGGGTTGTCTGCGTGAATATTGAAGAATTGCGACATCGACATTTCAGGCCATGGAAAGTGAAAAATGTTGTTCGAGTTCCGGCCAGCCTTGCCAGACAGGCTCGCAATAATGCGGCAATGCTGGCAGGCGACCGATATCGACTCCCTCGCCCGGCGCATGAAAGTCCGCCCCGCGCGAAGCCTTGAGGCTGAAGGCGCGCGCCAGATCGGCAAACTTGCCGTATTCGGAAGGATGGTGGCTGCCGGTGATGACTTCGATGCCTTCGCCGCCCAGCGCGCGGAAGGCATCCAGAAACAGGTGCAGTTCGCGCGCGTTGAACGCATAGCGTCCGGGGTGCGCGATCACCGCCATCCCGCCACTGGCACGGATCCAGCGGACAGCGTTTTCCAGGCTGGTCCACTCGTGTTCGACGTAGCCTGGATTGCCGCGCGTAAGAAAGCGTCTGAACGCGCTGCGCAGGTCGGGGACGTGACCCTGCGCCACCAGCCAGCGCGCAAAATGGGTACGCCCGACCATCTGCTTGTTGGCGGCATACGCATAGGCCCCTTCATACGCCCCGACGATGCCGTTTTGCGTCAGATCGTCGCTCATGCGCCTGGCGCGTTCGATGCGCCCAAGACGGATACCGTGCAGCCCTTCCACCAGCTCGGGATTCTGTGGATCGATGCGCAGACCGACGATGTGAACTGTCTGCCCGCTCCAACTCACGGAGATTTCGACACCCGGAATCAGCACCATCTCGATTTCGCTGGCGGCAGCCCGTGCAGCCGTCAGCCCGGACACATCGTCGTGATCGGTCAGCGCAAGTGCATGCAAACCGTTGGCCGCCGCGCGTGCGACCACCTCGGCGGGCGGCAACACACCGTCAGACACGTTGGAATGGCAATGCAGATCGATATTGAGCATCGATGGATCGGGTCGGGCCACCAAGGAAAAGCACTTGGTCAAGAGGGAGAATCATAGCAAAATACACGGTCATTCGAATTACGGCGGTATACCGAGCCCGCCCATAACGAGAAAAATGAAGAAATTTCTGGTTGATCTCTTCCCGATCATTATCTTTTTCGTCGCCTACAAAATAGGGGATGCCAACGCCGAAGCCACGCGCGCCTTCATGGCCAGTCTGGGCTTGCCGCAACCGGTTGGCGTGGGTGAAAAACCCGGCATCTACCTCGCTACACTGGTCGCCATCGTCGCCAGCTTTGGGCAGATCGGCTGGGTCAAGCTGCGTGGCCAGAAAGTGGATACCATGATGTGGGTCAGCCTCGGCATCATTGCCGTTTTTGGCGGTGCCACGCTGTGGCTGCACGATGAAAGCTTTATCAAATGGAAGCCGACCGTGCTGTACTGGATTTTTGCCGGCATCATTTTTGGCGGTGCCGCGATGGGCCGCAACGTCATCAAGAGCGTCATGAACGCTCAAATGGAACTTCCTGACATCGCATGGAGTCGACTGAACGCGAGCTGGGGCGGTTTTTTTGCCTTCATGGGGGTTGCAAACCTGATTGTCGCCTTCAACTTCTCGACAGACGCTTGGGTCAACTTCAAGCTGTTTGGCAGTCTGGGGCTGATGCTGGCGTTCGTAATCGGTCAGAGCATGATGCTGACCAAATACCTGGACAAGGCCGATCTGGAAAAGGAAGAAAACAAATAATGTTCTACGCCATCGTCGGACAGGATGTGCCCGACAGCCTCGACAGACGACTTGCTGCCCGCCCTGCGCACCTGGACCGTCTGCACGCCATGCAGCAGGTGGGTCGCCTGCTCCTGGCCGGACCGTTTCCTGCCATCGACAGCATCGACCCTGGCGCCGCGGGTTTTTCCGGCAGCCTGATCGTCGCTGAATTCGACACGCTCGCCGCCGCGCAATCTTGGGCGGATGCCGATCCTTATGTGGCTGCTGGCGTATATGACAGCGTCAGCATCAAGCCCTTCAAAAAGGTATTTCCAGCATGAGCACGGCCGATCTGATCCGCCAGCGTCTCGCCGTGCTGGAACCCGAAACCTTCACCCTGGAAGACGAGAGTGCGCAGCACAAGGGCCATGCCGGTGCCGCTTCCGGTGGCGGTCATTTCCGTCTGACACTGGTGTCACCCAGATTCCGCAATCTCTCCACCCTCGCCCGCCACCGTCTGGTATATGAATCCATGGGCGAACTCATGCAGCGCGAAATCCACGCGCTGTCGATTACTGCCTTAACCCCGGAAGAACTCTGAAAGGAATCCGAATGCGTGTTGCTCTTATCCCTGCCCTGATGCTGGTGCTGTCCCCGTTGGCCCTGGCACAAACTCCTGCTGCTGCTCCTGCCGCAGACGCCAGCAAGCCGATCGCCGTGGTCAATGGCAAGGAAATTCCTGCCTTGTACGGCGAACTGGTCAGACGTGAAATGGCCCAGGGCCAGGCGGACTCGCCGCAACTCGATGCCCGGGTGCGCGATTCGCTCATCAATCTGGAACTGCTGTCGCAGGCCGCCATCAAAATTGGGCTCGAAAAGGACCCGCGACTGGCCGCCGTGCTGAACATCCGCCGCGAGGATCAACTGGCCAAGGCCTATCTGGAAGACTATGTCAAAACCCACCCGGTCACCGATGCCGAAATCCAGGAAGCCTACGACAAAGCCAAGGCAATGGCGGTTGAAGAGGAATATCTGGTGCACCACATTCTGGTGAAAACCGAGGCCGAGGCCAACAAGATAATCGCCAACCTGAACAAGAAAGCCAAATTCGAGGATGAGGCGAAAAAATATTCCCAGGATCCTGGCTCTGCCAAGAACGGCGGCGCGCTGGACTGGGCAGACCGTGGCGCGTACGTGAAAGAGTTTTCTGACGCCATGGTCAGCCTGAAAAAAGGCGAGACCACCAAGAAGCCGGTCAAAACCCAGTTCGGCTACCATATCATCCGTCTCGACGACACCCGTATGCCGCAAATGCCGCCTCTGGATGCCGTGCGCGGCGAAATCGTCAAGCAGTTGCAGCAGCAGCGTGTTCGCGAAGCCATCGCTGCAGCGCGCGCCGCTGCAAAAATCGAGTAATCGTCTAATAATACTAAGCGGGGCAATGCCCCGCCCAACTTCTGACAGGGAGCCTATCATGGCCAGCAAAGAACATAACCAACTGCAGGACGTTTTCCTTAACACCTTGCGCAAGGAGCGCATTCCGGTGTCGGTGTTTCTCGTCAACGGCATCAAATTGATGGGGCGAATCGAATCGTTCGATCAGTTCGTGGTGCTGCTGAAAGGTCAGGATCAGGCGGCGCAGATGATCTTCAAGCACGCCATTTCGACCATTTCGCCATCACGCGAAGTGGTGCTGCCGCAGCGTGAGGCCGAGGCTTAAGCCCACCCCTTATTCAACGTGAGTGGCCAGCAAGCTGGCCGCTGTCCGGGCGTCAACCAGAACGACCGCGCCTCCCCGATAAGGCTGCTTGTGGCGCGCCACGATGGCGGGCAGGGCTTGCGTATCTTTCAGATAGATCACCGCATACGCTTCGGGATGTGCCGCCAGCCAGACCGGGACGTTCTCTCCTTGCAATTCGACCAGCGGGGCTTCCAGCCGGCCGAGAAACTGGTATTGCGCATGGTAGACCGCGGCATTCGCAACCGGCCGCCCTTCGTCCTGAACCTGTTTGATCGCCTGCGCCATCGGCTTGATGTCGTACAGCGGGCCGAGCGAATGCATCGCAGCTAATTGCACCAGCCCCATCGTGGCAGCCCCCAGCAAGGCCAGATTCACCACCGGAGCCACCCCGCGGCGACCCGCCCAATAGACAGCCAGGGCCAGCAACATCAGCAGTACGCCGGGCCATGCCGGCGGCATGGCCTCGACCTGGTCACGCAACGAGGCGATCTGCCCGCTGGCAGCCAAAACCATCGCGCCGCCCAGCACCGCCGCCAGCAAGGCGGGCAGGCCCACCCTGAACTCCGGTCGGTCGGCCACCACGCGTGCAGTCAATAGCGCAAATGCCGGAAACAGTGGCACCAGATAATGCGGCTGCTTGCCGCTGATGAAACAGAACGCGATGAACACCGGCAACATCCAGGCCAGGCAGAATCGTGACCCCTGATCAAGCCCGCTGCGCCGATGATGTGCCAGTGCCTTCCAAAAACCAGGCCAGACAAACCACGGAAACAGCAGCAAGGGCAACAAGGGCAGATACCACCAGAAAGGCCGCCGGTGCGCGAAGGAATCGACCATCCGATCGGCAGTCTGACCCCAGAAAATGGCATTGCGATAGGCCTCGCCGCCCGCCATGCCGGCCGGCAACGCCCACGCCAGCGCGATGGCGGCACCAAGCAGCACCGCCAGCACCACCCCACCAAACCAGCGGATCCATTTGAGGCCTGGATTCCACCACGGCGCCAGCACGGTGACAGGCAGCAGGTTGAGCAGGATGACCGGCCCCTTGGTCAGCAGGCCCATGCCGATCGCGATTCCCAGCATGGCGAAGCCGCGCCGTTTCCCGCCGGCGGCGGCGAGCACGCCGTGCATGCCGAGCAGGGCCCAGAACGCCAGGATCACGTCGAACATGACCGTGGTTGAGAACAAGATCCATAACAGTGCACTCACCAGCACCAGCGCGGCCTGGCCGCCAAGACCGGCATGCTGCGGCCACAAGCGGCGGGCCAGCAGATAGGTGAGCAGCAAAGCACCTGCTGAAAACAATGGCTGCACCAGGCGCGGCCACCAGTCGTTGACGCCGAACAATGCCCAGCCCGCCTGGAACATCCAGAACATGAAGGGCGGCTTGTGGCTGTAGGGCTCGCCATTCTTGAACGGCACCAGGAAATCACCCCGCAGCCACATTTCCCAGGCCGCGCTGACGTAGCGGGTTTCATCGATCGGCGTCAGCGGGCGCGTTGCGATTCCGACAATGGCCAGTATCGCAAGCAGGGCCAGACTGGCGAATAGCGCTGAGCGCCCATTCGTGCTGAAGGTTCGATAGGTCATCATCATTGTCCCGGAAACAGGGGGGGTTGAACTTCGCCGCATCGACCGCCTGACAGCACTTGCCCGTCTCAGCAGAATTGGCGATGCCTGAAGGCAAATTATAAAGCGGGTGTCACAAGTCCGAGGAAAACCAACCCGAATATCCATGGCGACCGGGCGTCCGCTTCGATCGGCACAGCCTACGTGCCACAGCTTAAGTCTGCCTTAATAAAGATCACGTCAAATGTGACGAATATTTTCTTTCTGGATGTTGCGAGGCAAACGCCACACATCGCGACAAGCAACCATGCTGATACTGAATTCCGCAGAAGCTGCCGCACGGATGCGCATCGCCCTGCGCGCTTCCATCCTGCTTTGGCTTGGCGCATGGATGGCATGGCAGATGCATCTCGATTCCGCACTGCTTCAACAATTCAACACGAGCAGCATGTTCATCTCGCTGCGTCCGGTTTTCGTACTGTATTCCGAATGGGGCCTGTTCATCTTTTATGTGCCCTTCGTCGCGCTGCTCGGGTACGGCATCTACGCCAAGCGCCCACTTTTCAGACTGGTCGGGCTCGCCTATATCTATGCGCAGGGGTTTGGAACGCTGCTGCTGGTAAATATAATCAAGACCGGTTGTGGACGGCCGCGCCCGCATGCCGTTTCCGCACACGACGTCTTTTGCCCCGCACCCAGCCTTGTCCATGCCTTCAATTCGTTTCCTTCCGAGCATTCCGTCGATGTGGCTGTCGGTGCGATCTTCGTCCTGCTCCTGCTACGGTCGCGCGTCGCTGCCATGCTCGTGCTGAGCGCAGCGTTGTTGATGGCGCTGGCGCGCATCGCTACCGGCCAACATTTTCTGTCCGACGTGTTGGCTGGCCTGGCATTGGGCGTGGCGATTGCGGGCATCGTCATGCGCGTTTATCTGCTTCCGCGCTGGCGGATGATCGAAACCACCCCCGAACCAATAGTCGACGAACCCTTCAACGCTGCGCAACGTACTTGCCAAGACCTGTCAGAAAGTCTCGTCCAGCGTCTCTGCCCCCTGACGGCGGCGGTACAAATACACACCCAGCGCCATGGAAACGAGGAAAAGCACGATCGCCAGCGTGATTTTCAGCATGGGGGCGATATGCACGCCGCTGCCGACCAGCGCGAATACCAGCGATTGCGGAAGATATCCCAGCAAGGAACCGGCAAAGAAATGCACCGCCCGGATGCTGGAAATGCCGGCCGCCAGATTGGTCAGCAGATTGCTGCCCACCGGCAACAGACGGATCAGCATCGTCATGGAAAACGGGTGATCGTGGATGAAACGGTCGAAGCGACCGGCACGCTCGCCGAGGCGGGCACGCAATAGGCCCTTGCCGAAAAAGCGCGCGTAGGCAAAGCTCAGCATGCAACCCAGTAGTGCGGCCAGCGTGCCAAGCAGGGTACCCAGCACCAAGTTGAAGGCATAGCCGCCCAGGAAGGCGATGATCTGGCGCGGCAGGCCGATGGCAGTGAATACCGCGCCCATCAGCAGGAACAGCAGCGCGCCGTTGAAACCATGTCCGCGCACCCGCGCATCGATCCATGCTTCGTTGACGCTGTTGCCCAGGTCGCTGGTCTCGAAAAGGTATCCCAGCAGCGCCAGGCTCAATATCAGCGCCAGGCCTTTGAGGATGACGCGTGCATTCATTTAACCTGGAAACCTCAGTTGGACGCGCCAGATGGTGCGTCAGGGCGGGTGGCTACCGCGAAGCGAGGAGGCGGCAGGCTGATGCCTGCAACGACGAGAGACAAAGGCAGGCGCCCGAACGGGCGTGCCAGCGGGTGCGTAGAGGATTCAACCAACAGGTGAGTGCGATCGGAGCCTGGAATGCCAGTTCCCACGCAAAATTCCATAAGTATCTGAGCGGTCAACTGAGGTTTCCAGGTTTTAAAGATCGGAATCAGGCTCGATTATCGGCAAACGAACCCGCCTTTGCAGCCACGCCACGCCGAACAAATCGACAATGCCCACCCACAGCCGGTTGTGCACACCGTATTTGGAGGTGCCGCGTTCGCGTGCACGATGATTGACCGGAACCGACACCACCGCGCCGCCGTTACGCATCACCAACGCAGGCAGAAAGCGGTGCATATGATCGAAGTTGGGCAACTGCAGGAAGGTCTCGCGGGCAAACACCTTGAGGCCGCAGCCGGTATCCGGCGTATTGTCCTTCAGCATGCGCGAGCGCACGCCATTGGCGACTTTCGATGAAATGCGGCGCAGGAAGGTATCGTTGCGCCGGGCGCGCCAACCGGCCAGAAGTTCCAGGTTCGCCGGCTGCGCCGGATCGGCTAGTTTGGCCAGCAACGCCTGAATGTCTGCGGGATCGTTCTGCCCGTCGCCGTCGAGGGTAGCGATCCATTCGTAACGCGCCGCATTCACCCCCGTCGTCACTGCCCGGCTCTGCCCGCACGAGGCGCGGTGCCGGATTACACGCAGCATTGGAAACTCGGCTTTCAGCGCTTCCAGCCGCGCTTGCGTGGTATCCGTGCTGCCGTCGTTGATGTAGATGATTTCGAACGTGGTGTTGGCGGACAGAGCGGCTGCAATTTCGCGCACCAACAGCTCCACGTTGTCTTGTTCGTTCTTGACGGGAACAACCACGGAAAGCCTGCCGTGGTAGGCATGTTTCGGCATTGCTCGTTTCTGTGGCCGTAAGTTTGATGGCGGAGAGGGCGGGATTCGAACCCGCGTTAGGATATTATCCTAAACACGCTTTCCAGGCGTGCGACTTAAACCACTCATCCACCTCTCCGAGAGCCGCGCATCATACCGGAAGCGCCTACGCGCGGCAAATTGCAGTTGGCCTTGCCGGCAGCTTCGCGGGCAAGCGAAAAATGGCGTGTCCCTCTTGAAGCCTCTGCTTTAGCCCCCATCTTTGCGCGAGAACAAATTGGGAGAACACATGCAGGACGAACTCAATACCGGCCCGAACACCGCCGAAGGACTAGCGGAGAAAGACACCATGCCCAGCCCGGAAGAGTTGCTGAAAGCAGCCGAGCTCCAGGCGGCCGAACACCACGACGCCTGGCTGCGCGCCAAGGCCGAGACCGAAAACATGCGGCGTCGCGCGATGGAAGACGTGGACAAGGCGCGCAAGTTTGCCGTGGAAAATTTCGCCAGCGAGTTGCTGGCGGTAAAAGACAGCCTGGAAGCCGCGTTGGCAGTCGAGTCGCCGAGCGTGGACAACCTGAAGGACGGCGTCGAACTGACCCTGAAGCAGTTGGTTGCTGCATTCGGAAAATTCAATTTGCATGAGATCAACCCGATGGGTGAGAAGTTCGACCCTCACCAGCATCAGGCGATCCAGGTGATCGAGTCCGATCAACCGGCCAACACGGTGGTGACAGTGCTGCAGAAAGGCTACCGCCTCAACGAGCGCACCCTGCGGCCAGCACTGGTGATGGTGGCCAAGGGCAAGGACTGAGCTGGCCATATTGAAATTCGCTACCTCCCCCCCACATTTAAATTAATTCAATCTCTTTTAGAAGGAACGCATCATGGGACGCATTATTGGCATTGACCTGGGTACCACCAACTCCTGCGTGGCGGTAATGGAAAACGGCACGCCGAAAGTGATCGAGAACGCCGAGGGTGCGCGCACCACGCCGTCAGTAGTGGCCTACACCGAGGACGGCGAGATTCTGGTAGGCGCGCCCGCAAAGCGCCAGGCGGTCACCAATCCGAAGAACACGCTGTACGCGGTGAAACGGTTGATCGGCCGTCGCTTCGAAGAGAAGGAAGTGCAGAAGGACATCGGCCTGATGCCCTACAAGATCGTCAAGGCCGACAACGGCGACGCCTGGGTGGAAGTGCGCGACAAGAAAATGGCCGCGCAACAGGTGTCGGCTGAAACCCTGCGCAAGATGAAGAAAACCGCCGAAGATTATCTCGGTGAAGAAGTGACCGAGGCCGTCATCACGGTGCCGGCCTACTTCAACGACAGCCAGCGCCAGGCCACCAAGGACGCCGGCCGCATCGCCGGGCTGGAAGTCAAGCGCATCATCAATGAGCCGACTGCGGCCGCGTTGGCCTTCGGCATGGACAAGAAGGAAGGCGACCGCAAGATTGCGGTGTATGACCTGGGTGGCGGCACCTTCGATATTTCCATCATCGAGATCGCAGAGATGGACGGCGAGCACCAGTTCGAGGTGCTGTCGACCAATGGCGACACCTTCCTCGGCGGCGAGGACTTCGACCAGCGCCTGATTGACTACATCGCCGAGGAATTCAAGAAAGACCAAGGCGTCGATCTGAAGAAGGACGTGCTCGCGCTGCAGCGCCTGAAGGAAGCGGCGGAAAAGGCCAAGATCGAGCTGTCCTCGGGTCAGCAGACCGAAGTCAACCTGCCCTACATCACGGCGGACGCCTCCGGTCCCAAGCACTTGGCGGTGAAAATCACCCGCGCCAAATTCGAAAGCCTGGTCGAGGATCTGATCGCGCGCACCATCGACCCTTGCAAGATGGCGCTGAAGGATGCCGGCCTCACCACTTCGCAGATCGATGACGTCATCCTGGTCGGCGGCCAGACCCGCATGCCCAAGGTGATGGACGCGGTGAAGGATTTCTTCGGCAAGGACCCGCGCCGCGACGTCAACCCGGATGAAGCCGTCGCCGTGGGTGCCGCGATTCAGGGTGGCGTGCTGAAAGGTGAAGTGAAGGACGTGCTGCTGCTCGACGTCACCCCGCTGTCGCTGGGCATCGAAACCCTGGGCGGCGTGATGACCAAGCTGATCCCGAAGAACACCACGATCCCGACCAAGGCCTCGCAGGTGTTCTCCACCGCCGACGACAACCAGAATGCAGTGACGGTGCATGTGCTGCAGGGCGAGCGTGAAATCGCCTCGGGCAACAAGAGCCTGGGGCAATTCAACCTGTCCGACATTCCGCCCGCACCGCGCGGCATGCCACAGATCGAGGTCACCTTCGACATCGACGCCAACGGCATCCTGCACGTGTCGGCCAAGGACAAGGCTACCGGCAAGGAAAACACCATCCGCATCCAGGCCAGTTCCGGTCTGAGTGAGGAAGAAATCAAGCGCATGGTGAAGGACGCCGAAGCCAACGCCGCCGAAGACCACAAGGCAGTGGAACTGGCGACCGCACGCAACGCTGCGGATGCGATGATCCACTCGGTGAAAAAATCGCTCGCCGAATATGGCGACAAGGTGTCGGCAGACGAAAGGGCCGCGATCGAGGCCGCCCTGAAGGAAGCCGAGGAAGCCGTGCGCGAAGGCGACAAGGATACTATCGAAGCCAAGACCAATGCACTCGCCACCGCCAGTCACAAACTGGCCGAGAAGATGTACCAGGCTGAACAGGCCAAGGCACATCCGGGCGAGGCCCCAGGTGGCGGTGCTGGCGCGACTGACGAGAACGTGGTCGACGCCGAGTTCGAAGAAGTGAAGGACAAGTAAGGGACTATGAGTTAGGGGCTAGGGACTACTAGGGGGAGTCGCGCTTTGCGCGGCTTTTCCATTTCCGCTAACCCTTCTTTCCCTAGCCATCCTAACCCCTAGCCCCCAAGAAAAATGAGCAAACGCGACTACTACGAAGTCCTCGGCGTCGCCAAAAACGCTTCGGACGAAGAAATCAAGAAGGCCTACCGCAAGCTGGCCATGAAGCACCATCCTGACCGCAACCCGGACGAAAAGGGTGCGGAGGAAAAATTCAAGGAAGCTAAGCAGGCCTACGAGGTCCTGTCCGATTCGGACAAGCGCGCGGCCTACGACCAGTTTGGCCACGCCGGGGTAGATCAGCAGGCCGGAATGGGTGGCGGTGGTTTCGGTGGCGGCGGATTCGGCGATGCCTTCTCGGACATCTTCGGTGACATCTTCGGTGGGGGCGGCGGCAACCGCCGCGACCGCGTCTATCGCGGCGCCGACCTGCGCTACAACCTGGAAATCGGGCTGGAAGAAGCGGCTCGCGGTACCGAAACCAAGATCCGCATTCCCTCGCTGGAAGAATGCAGCGTATGCCACGGCAGCGGCGCCAAGCAGGGCACCACGCCTACCACCTGCACCACCTGCGGCGGCCATGGCCAGGTCCGCATCCAGCAAGGCTTTTTCTCAGTGCAGCAGACCTGCCCGCGTTGCGGCGGCACCGGCAAGATGGTGACCGATCCTTGCACCAGCTGCCATGGCGAAGGCCGTGTCAAGAAGCACAAAACCCTGTCGGTGAAAATCCCCGCCGGCGTCGACAACGGCGACCGCATCCGCCTCGGCGCTGAGGGAGAAGCCGGTGTCAACGGTGGTCCACCGGGCGATCTCTATGTGGTGATCCATCTCAAGGATCACCCGGTATTCAAGCGCGACGGGGATGACCTGCATTGCGAAATGCCGATCAGCTTTGCCACCGCCGCCCTCGGCGGCGAGGTCGAAATCCCGACCCTGGACGGCCACGCCAAGATCAAGATTCCACCCGAAACGCAGTCCGGCAAGGTATTCCGTTTGCGAGGCAAGGGGATCAAGGGAGTACGCAGCCACGCAGCGGGCGACCTGCTGTGTCACATGCTGGTTGAAACGCCCGTGAATCTATCCGATCGTCAGCGCGAATTGTTGCGCGAGTTCGAGGCATTGAGTCCCGGACGCAACAATAATCCGCGCGCGCAATCGTTCATGGACAAAGTGAAGGCGTTCTTTAGTCAATGAACCTGGCCGGTTGACCCTGGCAACAAGACTGAATCGGGATATTCACAAGATCGCGGCGGCATCAGGGCCGGGCGGCGGCAAACAGACGGAAGAAGTTCTGCGTGGTTGCCTCGCCCACCGCTTCTGTTGTGATCCCGCGCACCCGCGCAATTTCATCCGCCACATGTTTCACAAACCCCGGCTGGTTGGTCTGCCCGCGATGCGGCACCGGTGCCAGATAGGGCGCATCGGTCTCGATCAACATGCGCTCCAGCGGGATGGCTGCCGCCACCTCGCGCAAGGCAACGGCATTCTTGAAGGTGACGATGCCTGAAAATGAAATGTAAAAACCCTGCTCGATGGCTGCTTCCGCCACCGCCAGGCTCTCGGTAAAACAGTGCATCACGCCGCCCGCCTCGCCCGCCTGCTCTTCGCGCATGATGCGCAAGGTGTCCTCTGCCGCAGATCGGGTATGGATCACCAGGGGTTTCCGGCAGGCGCGTGCGGCGCGGATATGGGTACGAAAACGCTCGCGCTGCCATTCGAGGTCGCCGGTCAGACGAAAATAATCCAGCCCGGTTTCACCAATGGCCACCACCCTGGGATGATCCGCCAGTGCCAATAGTTCATCCACCGCCGGCTCGGTGCAGTCTGCGTGATCCGGGTGCACCCCAACCGACGCGTAGACATTGGGATGCGTTTCAGCGAGCGAACGGATCTCGGGAAATTTTTCCAACTCCACGTTGATGCACAGCGCGTGGCTCACCTGGTTGTGTGCCATAAGGTCGAACACCTCGGGCAACTTGCCGGCCAGTTCGGGGAAATTGATGTGGCAGTGGGAATCGATATACATGCGGTGAGCGCTGCACCGCATGGCGGTGCTACATGGTGTGAGTGGGACGCACCGATTTTAACGAACCGCCGAGCAATCCTTCAATCCTGTTTTGCGCCGCCTTGCCGCTCTCGTTGAAAGCGAACTGCACCCCTACGCCCTGAATCCGTCCACCGTGCGAGCCATCAGGCGTGACCCACACCACCTTGCCGGAAACCGGCAGCTTGGTGGGATCATCCATCAGGGTCAGCAGCATGAACACTTCCTCGCCCATCTTGTAGCTTTTGTTGGTCGGTATGAACAGTCCGCCGCCTTTGATAAAGGGCATGTAAGCGGCAAAAAGCGCGGATTTTTCCTTGATCGACAAGGAAAGCACGCCTGGGCGAACGGCTCCGGTTATGTCATTGGCTACTGCGCTCATGGTCGTCTCTCATCAATCAAACAAATGCCGATATTCAATCAGCCAGGCTTCCTGCTGCAAAGGCCGGTTGAGCGGGTGTGCCAGCGTGCGGCCTGCATCAGCATGGCTTTTTGCCAGCGCCAGCAACTTTGCCAAATCCGCTTGCACTCCCAAGTGCGTCAGCACATCGGCAAAATCGGGGTTGAACTGCACGCTGCCCCGCAATTTTACTGCCAGCAAATCGCCCAGCCACTTATAGGCCACGGTGTGCCAGGTTTGGATCCTGATCGCCTTCCAGCGCTCACCCTGCGCGACCGGATCCAACTGTCCGGGATGCGCCAACCCCTCCAGCACGCTGAGGCGTTCATCCAGTTCGGCGCCTTCAGCCCAGTTCAGCGCATCAAGCGGGGCACCGCCGGATAAAGCCAGCAAGGTCGCGGCATCCTCAACCTGTTCGCTGCCCAGCCACTGCACCGCGATTTCAGTCGCTGGCAGTCCGATATCCAGCCGCGTACAGCGGCTGCGTATGGTCGGCAACAGACGTCGCGGCTGATCCGAAACCAGCACGAATACCGTCATTAACGGCGGTTCCTCCAGCACCTTTAACAGGGCGTTGGCCGCCGCCAGGTTGAGGCTGTCTGCAGGGTTGACCAGCACCACGCGAAACCCCGCCCGATAGGTGGAAAGCTGAACATACTCGACTGCTTCACGGGCTTGCTCGACTTCGATTGCGGTGGCCATTCTGGCTTCGCCTTCCTTGCCGGTTTTTTCCTGCAGGGTGATCAGCCGAAAATCCGGGTGCGCGCCAGTGCCGAACCAGTGGCAGGCCGGACAACTGCCGCATGCGGCGCCGTCGGGCAGTGGCGCTTCGCACAGCAGGGCTTGCGCCCAGGCCCGCGCCAGCCCCCCCTTGCCAACCCCGCGCGGTCCTGCCAGCAACAAGGCCTGCGCCGGTCGTGACCGGGTTGCCAGCAAGCGCTGCCACACCGATTCCAGCCAGGGATAGGGTGCGCTCATGTCAACGCCTGCAACAGCTGGCCGATTTCGCCCTGCAGTTCCGCGATGCTGTGCCGTGCATCCAGCACATGGATGCGGTCGGGCTCGGCTCGTGCCCGTTCGAGATAGGCATTGCGCACGCGGCTGAAGAAACTGTCGGCCTCACGCTCGAATCGATCGGCAGCACGCACGGCTGATCGGCGCGTTTCTGCCACCTCGGGTGGCACATCGAACAACAGGGTGAGATCGGGCTGAAAACCGTGCTGCACCCAGCTTTCCAGTGCCGCGATACGTTCCACCTCAATGCCGCGTCCGCCACATTGATAGGCATAGCTGGCATCGGTGAAGCGGTCGGACACCACCCACGCACCCCGCGCGAGCGCGGGCAAAATCAATTCGGCGAGGTGCGCCTGGCGTGCTGCAAACATCAGCAGCAACTCGGTGTCGGCATCCATGTCTCGATGCAGCAGCAGTTCGCGCAGGGTTTCGCCGAGCGGGGTACCACCGGGCTCGCGGGTGACAACGACTTCCCTGCCCTGCTGCCGCAGCCATTCGGCGACAAACCCCAGGTGCGTGCTTTTACCGGCGCCATCGACGCCTTCGAGGGTGATGAATCTGCCGGTGGTCGTCATCGCTGGTAGCGGTTCACTGCACGATTGTGCGCCTCAAGATTGCTGGAAAAGATATGGGTACCGTTGCCGATTGCGACGAAATACAGCGCATCCGTCCTGGCAGGATTGAGCGCGGCCTGGATCGCCGCCTCGCTCGGCATTGCTATCGGCGTGGGCGGCAGTCCGGCACGCGTATACGTATTATAGGGTGTGTCGGTTTGCATATCGACCTTGCGCAGGTTGCCGTCGAAGCGCTCGCCCAGCCCGTAGATCACAGTGGGATCGGTTTGCAGGCGCATGCCCCGTTTGAGCCGGTTGATGAACACGCCGGCAATCTGCGGGCGCTCAAACGCCGCACCGGTTTCCTTTTCCACGATCGAAGCCATGATCAGCGCGTCATAAGGGCTACGGTAAGGAAGCCCCGGCGCGCGCTTTTCCCATGCGGCCATGAGTTTTTCATGCTGCAGACGGTAGGCGCGACGCAATACATCGAGGTCGGACGTATGCGGCGCGTAGAAATAGGTATCGGGAAACAGCAGGCCTTCGGGATGGCTTTCTTCGGCACCGATGGCTTGCATCAACTCGGCATCGCTCATGCCGGCACTGTCATTTTTCAGCAGGGGCTGCACGGCCAGCACCGCGCGCACCTCACGCCAGTTCCATCCTTCGATGAACTGCACAATGGCTGTCGTGACTTCACCGCGCTGGATCTTGGCATAGAGTTCCAGCGGCGTGAGCGGCTTGTCGAGCGTATACACGCCCACCTTGAGCGTCTCCCCCTTGCCCAGCAAGCGTCCAAGCAACCAGAACACGTGCGCGTTTCCGATCACGCCTTCCCGTTCCAGCATCATGCTCAAGCCGCGTAAATAAGTGCCCGGCGTGACGTTGATGGTTTTCGGCAGCGGCTCGAAGCGCAAGGGCTGCGTGGCATACCAAGCCAGCCCGCCAGCCCCCACCAGCCCCAGCAGACCGGCAAGCATGATCAATCGTTTAATCCACATCTTCATACAACGCATTGTTCAATTTGGTCGTCCAGCCTGCGGGCAACCAGGTCACGTCATCCAGCCTGGCCACCCGGCGCACACCGATCACGCTATTGCAGATCATGACTTCGTCGGCTGCGAGTATAGTTTCTGGCCGCAGGCGGCCGATATGGCTGCGGATGCCAAGACGCGCCGCCGCACGCAACAGGCGGGCTCGGGCCACGCCCGCCACCCCGCACTCGCTCAGGTCGGGGGTGAACAATTCACCCTCCCTGACCCAAAACAGATTGCACATCACGCCGCTTACAACCAGCCCCCTGTCGTCGCACAGTATCCCCTCGAAAATCGCCGGGTCATCCCACTCCGCTCGTGCCAGGACATTTTCCAGGCGGTTCAGGTGCTTGATCCCTGCCAACCGCGGCTGGCGCGCCAGACGCAGCGCGCACCAGCGCACCGTGATATCGGAAGGAGCATCGGCATGGGCATGCGGCGGCAGTGGCGCGGACAACACGATTCGGGTGCAACCGCAACCATTGCCGATGGGAAGTGCATAGCCGCGCGCACCCACGCCCCGTGTGAGCATGATTTTGACGATGCCCTGCCCGACTTCGGCTACCTGGCAGACTTCGGCATGCAACAGGGTTCCATCCGGGCAATTCAGTGCCAGCGCTGTACAGTCCGAGGCGAGCTTGGTGTAATGATCCGACCACCACAGCGGCTGACCTGCATGCGTACGCAAGGTGCGGAACACTCCGTCACCATAGGCCAGCCCACGATCCAGTGCATTCACGGCGTCTGCCGCTTGGCCGTTGACGAGGATCATGCGAAATCCAGGGCGCGTAACAGGCCCCGGGCCTTGGCGCGTGTTTCGTCGAGTTCGCGTTGCGGGATGGAATCGGCCACGATGCCGGCGCCAGCACGGAAAGCCAGTTCGCGCCCACGCAGCAGGAAACTGCGAATCAGAATATTGAAATCGAAGCTGCCGTCGTGATTGATGTAGCCGACGCTGCCGGTATAGCTGCGGCGAGGCGCCCGCTCCAGTTCATGAATGATCTGCATGGTGCGTACCTTGGGGCAACCTGTAATGGTCCCGCCGGGAAAAACTGCACGCAAGACATCGAATACGTGCATGCCCTGACGCAGTTGTCCGCAGACGGTGGATTCGATGTGATGCACGTGGCGATAGCTGGCGATGTCCATCAAGGCCGCCACCTTCACGCTGCCGGGTTCGCACACCCGACCCAGGTCGTTGCGTTCCAGGTCGACCAGCATGATGTGTTCGGCGCGCTCCTTGGGGTGCATCTGCAGACGCGCGCGCAATGCAGCATCTTCTGCCGCATCCTCGCTTCTGGGATGGGTGCCGGCAATCGGACGGGTTTCAAGCAAACCATCGCGTCCAAGCCTTACCAGCCTTTCGGGTGAAGAGCTCACGATAGACCAGTCTTCCATCTGCACCAGCGCAGAAAACGGCGCGGGGTTCTTCTGCATCAGCCGGGAAAGCAGCGACGCAGGAACGAGCGAATGCATGAATTCGGCCTGCCAGCCCCGCGACAAGTTGACCTGGAAAACATCCCCCGCACGTATGTATTCCTGAATACGCGCGATGCCGGCCAAAAAGGCAGCGGGATCGTCTTCATGCAGGGCCACAGGCTCTGGCAAAGCCGGGATGGCGGACACTTCCTGCGCCAGATCGTGCGCCATGACTTCGACCAGCGCGTGTTGTCCGGATTCTGCGACCAGCACACAGCGTCCGCTGTCACGGTCGGACAGGATCGCGGCCGGAATACGGGTCAGCCAGGCCAGCGGGAAATCGGCATCCTTTGCCATCCCCGCGCTGGGCTCCAACAACCCGCCCAGTTCATACGCGAACGCACACAACCAGCCACCGACAAACGGCAGGTCATGATCCGAACGCGCGCATTGGAGAGGACGCAGCTGCATCGCCGGATGCGACTGCAGCCCTGGCAAGCCTTCGACTGTGGTGATGCGCGTGGTGTCCTGCGGGAAGGCAAACAGCACGTCCCAGCCAGTGTCTCCACTACTGAGAAACAGGCCGGGATAGCGCTGCGGATCGGACGCCTGAAGCCTGGCCAGATCAGGCCGCTGTGGCCATTCCTGGATTTCCAGCATGCTCAAGGACGTCCGCAGTGAGGGTCAGACGCGCTTGAAGACCAGCGAACCGTTGGTGCCGCCAAACCCGAAGTTGTTCTTCAGCGCAAAGTCGATCTTCATGTCACGCGCAGTATTCGCACAGTAATCGAGATCGCACTCGGGGTCTTGCGAGAAGATATTGATGGTGGGTGGCGAAATCTGGTGATGCACCGCCAGCACGCTGAAAATCGACTCGACGCCGCCGGCACCGCCCAGCAGGTGGCCGGTCATCGACTTGGTCGAATTAACCACCAGTTTGTAGGCCGCGTCGCCCAGCGCAAGCTTGATTGCATCGGTTTCGTTCTTGTCGCCCAGCGGCGTCGAGGTGCCGTGTGCGTTGATGTAATCCAGCTGGTCGGGGTTCAACCCGGCATCGCGCAACGCGTTCACCATCGAACGCCTGGGGCCGTCGGTGCTCGGCGCCGTCATGTGGTAGGCGTCGCCGCTCATGCCGAAGCCCACCACCTCAGCGTAAATTTTTGCGCCGCGCTTGATGGCATGCTCGTATTCTTCCAGCACCATCACGCCGGAACCCTCGCCCAGCACAAAGCCATCCCGATCCTTGTCCCACGGACGGCTGGCAGTCGCCGGATCGTCGTTGCGGGTGGAAAGCGCGCGCGCAGCAGCAAAACCGCCGATGCCCAGTTGCGAAATGGCACCCTCGGATCCGCCAGCGACCATCACATCGGCGTCACCGTACCCGATCATGCGTGCAGACAAGCCAATCGCATGCAGGCCCGACGTGCAGGCGGTGACAGTGCCCAGATTGGGGCCTTTGATTCCATACAGAATGGAAAGATTGCCGGCAATCATGTTGATGATGGAACCCGGAATGAAGAAGGGAGATATCTTCCTTGGCCCTGATTCCATCAGGATGGCGTGGGTTTCCTCGATCAGCGGCAGGCCGCCGATGCCGGAGCCGATATTGATGCCGATGCGCTCCGCATTGGCGTCGGTAACTTCGATGCCCGAGTCGCGTATCGCCTGAATGCCCGCGGCCATGCCGTACTGGATAAAGAGATCCATGCGGCGGGCTTCTTTCGGGTTGAGATATTGCTCAACCTGGAAATTTTTCACCTCGCCTGCCATTTGAGAGGCGAAAGGTGAAGGATCAAAACGGGCAATCCGGGCGATTCCGGTGTGGCCTGCAACCAGGTTGTCCCAGGCTTCCGGTATGGTGTTGCCCACCGGGGAGATGATCCCCAGCCCGGTGACGACGACGCGACGTTTGGACAAAAGTCAGTCCTTTTTATTCGTTACGGGGTAAACGATCAGCTCGAATGGCTGTTGACGTAGTCAATCGCCTGCTGGACGGTGGTGATCTTTTCTGCATCCTCGTCGGGGATTTCGCAGCCGAATTCCTCTTCCAGCGCCATCACCAGTTCAACCGTATCGAGCGAGTCCGCGCCCAGGTCACCCACGAAGGAAGACTCGTTTTTGATGTCCGCCTCGTTGACGCCCAATTGTTCGGCGACGACCTTGATAACACGCTGTACGTTTTCCATTACTGATCCTCTCTTGAAATAAGGCCTCAACAAAGTTGAAGCCACGAAAATTGAAGCCGGATGATTTTACCAAACTTTCGGCGCTGATTACGCCATGTACATGCCGCCATTCACATGCAGGGTAGTGCCTGAAATGTAGCCCGCTGCCGGCGACGCCAGAAATGCCACTGCCTGCGCAATGTCTTCCGCCGAACCCAGGCGTCCCAACGGGATATGGCTCAACAGGGACTGTCGCTGTGCATCGGGCAGGGCACGCGTCATGTCGGTATCGATAAAGCCGGGCGCAACGCAGTTGACTGTGATATTGCGGCTGCCCACTTCACGCGCGAGCGACTTGGTGAATCCCATGATGCCGGCCTTGGCCGCGCTGTAATTGGTCTGGCCTGCATTGCCCATCGCACCGACAACCGAGGCAATGGAAATAATGCGCCCGGCGCGTGCCTTCATCATGGCGCGCAGCACTGCCCGGGACAAACGGAAAACCGAGGTCAGATTGGTCGCCAGGATGTCATCCCACTCCTCGTCCTTCATCCGCATCAGCAGGTTGTCGCGGGTGATGCCGGCGTTGTTGACCAGAATGCCGATATCGTCGAACCGTGAACTGATATCAGCGATGACGGCATCGACTTCAGTAGCGTCGGTGACATTGAGTTTCATTCCGCTGCCCTTGATGTTGGCCGCGGCGAGGTAATCGCCGATCGCCTGCGCGCCCTTGTCGCTAGTCGCCGTGCCGATCACGGTGGCCCCCGCCTGACCCAGCGCCAGCGCGATCGCCTGGCCAATTCCGCGACTGGCGCCGGTGACCAGCGCCACCTGACCTTCAAGATTCGCGCTATGCGCGAGGCGTCCTTGCAGCATGTCGTCTCCCTATTGATTGAGTGCAGCTTGCAGGCTGGCTTCATCAACCAGTGCCAGCGCAGGCAAGCTGTCGTCGATGCGCTTGTTGAGGCCTGCCAGCACTTTGCCAGGGCCGCACTCGATCACGCGTTCAATACCGGCCGCCTTCAGCGCCTGCACCGTTTCCACCCAGCGCACCGGCATGTGAAGTTGCCTGGCCAGCGCGGCGCGAATTGCATCGGGTTCTGCATGGCTTTGCACATCGGAGTTGTGCAACACCGGAATCGAAGGTGCCTTGATCGTCACGGTTTGCAGATGCGAAAGAAGCCTTTCGGCGGCAGGCAGCATCAGTGATGAATGCGACGGCACGCTGACCGGCAACGGCAAGGCACGCTTGGCCCCGCGCTCTTTTGCCAACACCATGGCACGCTCCACTGCCGACTTGTTGCCGGCAATAACCACCTGACCAGGCGAATTGAGGTTCACCGCCTCGACCACCTCGTTCGTTGCTGCGTCTGCACAGACCGCGCGAACGGCATCGTCATCCAGACCCAGGATCGCCGCCATGGCTCCAAAGCCTTCGGGTACGGCCGCCTGCATCGCCTCGGCACGAAAGCGCACCAGTTTGATTGCGTCAGCAAATCCCAGTGCTCCCGCAGCAACCAGCGCTGCGTACTCGCCCAGACTATGGCCTGCCAACCATGCCGGCGTTGAGCCACCTGCTGCATGCCACACGCGCCAGACAGCGATATCGGCCGCCAGCATGGCAGGCTGGGTGTTGACTGTCTGGTTGAGCAGATCCGTCGGGCCATCGGTGACGAGTGCCCATAGATCCTGGCCGAGCGCGTCGGACGCTTCGGCGAAGGTGGTGCGCACTTCGGCACGTTCGCCCCAACCCTGCATCATGCCGACCGATTGCGAACCCTGTCCGGGAAAAACAAAAGCCAGTTTCACAGCAACACCCTTTTCCATGACGCATTCAAAATGAGACACGAAGATGAGCCGCAGACAGCGCTGCAGCACGGCAAGGCGAAATCGACAAAGTATCGTTTTGAATTCGCCATGGAATTAATACTTGAGAAGAGCGGAGCCCCAGGTGAAGCCACCGCCAAAGGCTTCCATCAGCACCGTCTGGCCGCGCTGGATGCGACCGTCGCGCACCGCCACGTCGAAAGCCAGCGGCACCGAAGCCGCCGAAGTATTGCCATGGCCGGCTACAGTGGTGACGACATGATCCATGCTCATGCCGAGTTTCTTTGCGGTAGCCGAAATGATGCGGATATTGGCCTGATGCGGCACCAGCCAATCGATGTCGGACTTCTGCAATCCGTTGGCTTCCAGCGTTTCGTCGACGATACGGTCGAGCGTATTGACCGCCATCTTGAATACGGCATTGCCTTCCATCCGCATCAGTGCAGGCTCGTTCATGCCGGTCGAAGCCCCCGTGGTGGTGCGCAGCAATTCCTTGTGGCGGCCATCAGCATGGATGTGGGTGGCGATAATGCCGGGTTCGCTGGATGCCCCCAGCACTACCGCGCCCGCGCCGTCACCCCACAGGATGCAGTTGCCACGGTCGTTCCAGTCAGTGATGCGCGAAAGGGTTTCGGCGCCGATCACCAGTACCTGTTTGGCTGCACCGGTCTTGATGAACTGGTCAGCTACCGACAAGGCATACACAAAGCCGCTGCATACAGCCTGCAGATCAAATGCCGGCTTGCCGTTAGTCATGCCGAGTTTGGACTGCACGATGCAGGCGGTGCTGGGAAAAACCAGGTCGGGGGTGGTGGTGGCAACCAGCAACAGGTCGATGTCATCCACCGCCAGCCCCGCTACCTCGAGCGCCGCGCGCGCCGCCTGGGTCGCCAGATCGCTGGTGAATTCGCCCTCGGCGGCAATGTGGCGTTCGCGGATTCCGGTGCGCTCGACGATCCATTGATCGTTCGTATCGACCAGTTTTTCCAGATCGGCATTGGTAAGAATGCGGGCAGGCAGATAGCTGCCGGTGCCGAGAATTCGGGAATAGATCAAGCGGCCACCCGTTGCAGAAGTTGGATCTGGTCGGTGATGCGTTTCAGCACGTTGTTGCGCACTTCATCGCTGGCGGTTTCGATCGCGTGCTCGAACGCAAAGCGGTCGGCCGAGCCGTGACTTTTCACCACCACGCCTTTGAGGCCCAGCAGCGTGGCCCCGTTGTAACGGCGCGGGTCGAGACGTCGCTTGAATGCGTTCAGCACCGGCAAAGCCACCAGGCCGGCAATACGTGTCAGCCAGTTGCGCTTGAATTCGGCACGCAACGTGGTGGCAATCATCTTGGCCAGGCCTTCGGAGGCCTTCAGCGTGACATTGCCGACGAAGCCGTCGCAAACCACCACGTCGGTGGTGCCGAGGAAAATATCGTTTCCTTCAACGTTGCCGTAGAAATTCAGATGACTTTCACGCAGTAATTCGGCGGCCTGCTTCACCATGTCGCTGCCCTTGATATCTTCTTCGCCGATATTCAGCAGGCCCACGCTTGGGTTCGGCTTGTGCTCCACAGCCGACACCAGCATCGCGCCCATGATGCCGAACTGCAGCAGATGCTCGGCCGTGCAGTCGACGTTGGCGCCCATGTCCAGTACAAGCGCGTGGCCCTTGATCGTCGGCATCACAGCCGCGATAGCCGGACGGTCGATGCCGGGAAGGGTTTTCAGGACGAAGCGTGCAGTCGCCATCAGGGCGCCGGTATTGCCCGCCGACACGCAGGCGTCGGCTTCGCCGGATTTGACGAGGTCGATGGCAACACGCATGGAGGAGTCCTTTTTGCCGCGCAAGGCCATTGCGGGCGCCTCGTCCATCGCCACCACCTGACTGGCGTGACGTACGATGAGACGCGGGCCGGGTTTGGCACGATGCGCCTTGAGTTCAGCGGCGACGATGTCCTGCGGCCCTATCAGAATCACATTGATGTCGGGATAGCGCGCAAGGCAACGAATCGCCGCCGGGACCGTGACATGGGGGCCGTGGTCGCCCCCCATGACATCAATGGCGACGGTGATGTATCTCATACAGCCGTAATCGTTGGCTGACTTGGATGCGCCAAACAAAAGCGCATCAGGGAATTAATCGCCTTTGGCCTTGACGACTTTGCGGCCACGGTAAAAACCGTTGGGGCTGATGTGGTGGCGCAGGTGTGCTTCGCCCGTGGTCGGTTCGACGGCCAGTGGCGGATTGGTCAGAAAATCGTGCGAACGGTGCATGCCACGCTTGGACGGGGACTTTTTGTTCTGCTGGACTGCCATTTCTTACTCCTTAAAAATCGTGGCGCCAATGAGTTGGCGCCTATAAACCATTGCCCCTTTAAACGGGGCATTCACCTTCTGCATGCATGGCCGCCAGCGGCAGGCTCAACAACACTTCATCCTCAACCAGGTCGACCATACTCAAGGTCTCGCCAGGCTTAATCGCATCACTGTCGGGCAACGCGTCGAGTCGTTCCTGTTCAGCCTCGTTGCGCGCCAGATACAATGTGCGCTCAACCTCGACCGTATACGGCATGCTGCCCAGACAACGCTGACAGGTCAGCCCCGCCTCTCCGCTGATCGACACGTGCAGGGATAAGCTGCCACGCTGATCCGCTCGCCCAACAACTCGACAGAACAGCGCGCCTTGCGTAAATTCATGCGCAAGACGCGGAAACGCAGCCACATCCGACTGGATTTCCCACGACTGCGCATCCCTGCAAAAACGCCATGGATCGACCTCAATTGGCTGAAGCATGGCGCCGCGCCCGGTTAAACATTAGCCCGCAATGATATGATTTCGCGTTCTTTTTGTCAAAGAAACCCCAGCCATCCCAACATCAGGCGAGCCCATGCTTAAGAAAATACTGGTCGCCAACCGGGGCGAGATCGCCGTCCGCATCGTGCGCGCCTGCGCCGAACTCGGCATCAAGTCGGTGGCCATCTATACGGACGCCGACCGTCACGCGCTCCACGTCAAGAAAGCCGATGAGGCCTACCACATCGGCAAGGACCCGATTCTCGGCTATCTGAACGCGCACACGCTGGTTAATCTGGCGGCGGCTTCGGGCTGCGACGCGCTGCACCCGGGCTATGGTTTCCTCTCCGAAAACCCCGACCTCGCCACCATTTGCGCACGCCGCGGCATCCGTTTCATCGGCCCCTCGCCCGAAGTCATCCGCCGCATGGGCGACAAGATCCAGGCGCGCAACGCAATGATCGAGGCGGGCATTCCGGTGATTCCGGGTTCGGATCACAACCTGGAAAACGTCGAGGAAGCCCGCGCGCTGGCCAACAAATTCGGCTATCCGGTGATGCTCAAGGCCACCAACGGCGGCGGCGGACGCGGCATCCGTCGTTGCGACAGCGAAGAAGATCTGCTGAAAAACTACGACCGCGTGGTTTCCGAAGCAAGCAAGGCTTTCGGCAAACCGGAAGTGTTCGTCGAAAAATGCGTGGTGCACCCCAAGCACATCGAGGTGCAAGTCCTCGGCGACAATCAGGGCAACGTCATTCACCTGTTCGAACGCGACTGCTCGATCCAGCGGCGCAACCAGAAGCTGATCGAAATCGCGCCTTCGCCTCAACTGACCGAGGCGCAGCGGCAATACATCGGCAAGCTGGCGGTGCGTGCCGCCAAGTCGGTGGGCTACGTCAATGCCGGCACGGTGGAGTTCCTGCTCGACCAGGACAACCAGTTCTATTTCATGGAAATGAACACGCGCTTGCAGGTCGAGCATCCCATCACCGAGACCATCACCGGCGTCGACATCGTGCAGGAGCAGATCCGCATCGCCTCCGGCCTGCCGCTGCAATACAGGCAGGACGAAATCACTCATCGCGGCTTTGCCATCGAATTCCGCATCAACGCCGAAGACCCGAAAAACGAGTTCCTGCCCAGCTTGGGCCGCATTACACGCTATTACTCGCCGGGTGGTCCCGGGGTGCGGGTGGATGCGGCGATTTACACCGATTACGTGATTCCGCCCTATTTTGATTCGATGTGCGCCAAGCTCACGGTGTGGAATCTGAATTGGGAATCGACCCTCTCACGCGGCAGCCGCGCGCTCGCCGACATGCTGGTGTACGGTGTGAAAACCACGATTCCTTATTATCAGGAAATCCTCAAGAATCCCGAGTTCCGCAGCGGCCGCTTCAACACCGGCTTTGTTGACGACCACCCGGAACTCACACAGTACACCGAAAAGAAACCGCCGGAAGTGATCGCGGCTGCCATTGCAGCCGCCATTGCCGCACACCAGGGACTCTGACATGACCCAAGTATTCGTTACCGACCTCGTCCTGCGCGATGGCCATCAGTCGCTCATCGCTACCCGCATGCAGACCGCCGACATGCTGCCGATTTGCGGCAAGCTCGATCAGATCGGTTTCTGGTCTCTGGAAGCCTGGGGCGGCGCCACCTTCGACGCTTGCGTGCGCTTTCTGCGCGAAGACCCGTGGGAGCGCCTGCGGAAATTACGCAAGGCGCTGCCCAACACGCGCATCCAGATGCTGCTGCGCGGACAGAACCTGTTGGGCTACCGCAATTACTCAGACGACGTGGTGCGCGCGTTCGTTCAGAAATCGGCCGACAACGGCGTCGACGTGTTCCGCGTGTTCGACGCCATGAATGACCTGCGCAATCTCAGAGTCTCGATCGAAGCGGTGAAAGCCGCCGGCAAGCATGCCGAAGGCACAGTCAGCTACACCACCAGCCCGGTGCACGACATCCCGCACTTTGTCGAGCTCGCCAAAGGCCTGGCCGAAATGGGCTGCGATACCATCGCGATCAAGGACATGGCGGGCCTGCTCACGCCCTACACGGCGTATGACCTGGTGTGTGCGATCCGCGAAGCCACCAGCCTGCCCATCCACACCCACAGCCATGCGACGTCTGGCCTGGCACACATGACCCACATGAAGGCGGTGGAAGCGGGCGCGACCATCATTGACACCTGCGTCGGCGCGTTCGCCGAAGGCGCCAGTCACCCCACCACGCAAAGCCTGGTCGCCGCGCTCGCCGGCACGGTATACGACACTGGGCTGTCGCTGCCGTTGATCGAGGAAATCTCGGCTTATTTCAAAGAAGTTCGCAAGAAATACTGGCAGTTCGAATCGGCCTTCACCGGCACCGACACCCGCGTGCTGATCAACCAGGTGCCCGGCGGAATGATTTCCAACCTCGCCAACCAGATGAAAGAGCAAGGCGCGATCGACAAGATGGACGCCGTGCTCGAAGAAATTCCACGGGTGCGCCAGGACCTCGGCTATCCGCCGCTGGTCACGCCTACTTCGCAGATCGTCGGCACCCAGGCCGCGCTGAACGTGCTAACCGGTGCCCGCTACAAGTCGGTCACCAACGAGGTGAAGCTCTACCTGCAGGGCCGCTACGGCAAGGCGCCGGGGCATATCAACGAGGAGGTGCGCAAGCTCGCCATCGGCAATCTCGATGTCACCACCTGCCGCCCGGCCGATCTGCTGGGCGACGAGCTAGACAAGCTGCGAGGCGAGATCGAGGGCCTGGCCAAGTCCGACGAAGACGTGCTGACCTATGCCATGTTCCCCGAAATCGGCAAAACCTGGCTGCAGGAACGCGCCGCCGGCAGTCTCAAACCCGAACAGCTGTTGCCGCCGGGCGCCTCGGAGCAGGACAACGGTCCACGTTATGCCGCCGATGAATTCAAGATCACGCTGCACGGCGAGACCTATCACATCAAGCTGTCGGGCAGCGGCCGCAGTGATGCCACCCAGCGCCCCTATTTCGTGTCAATCGACGGTGTCACGGAAGAAGTGCTGGTCGAGCCGCTGAACGAGGTTGCAGTGTCCGGCGGCGGCGGCAAGGCTACGCGCAAAGCCGCCGCCACGCCCAGTGCCGCCGCTCAAAAACCCCGTCCCACCCACCCCGGCCACGTCACCGCCGCCATGCCCGGAACCGTTGTCGACGTGCTGGTCAGCATCGGCCAGACGGTCAAGGCCGGCGATGGCGTGCTGGTGATCGAAGCGATGAAAATGGAAAATGAAGTGCAGGCGCCGATCGCCGGCGTCGTCATCAGCATCTTCGCGAAGAAAGGCGACGCGGTAACGCCCGACATGGCCCTGGTCGAGATCCAGCCGGAATGAAACTGGTGCTGGCTTCTACCTCGCGCTACCGACGCGAGCTGCTGTCTCGCCTGCATATCCCGTTCGAGGTACTGTCACCCGACGTCGACGAAACCCCGCTGCCAAACGAGACACCCTCGGCTACCGCATTGCGGCTGTCGGTGCTGAAGGCTCTGGCTGCGGCGGCAAGCCACCCCAATGCGCTCATCATCGGCTCCGACCAGGTCCTGATGCTCGACAGTGAACAGCTCGGCAAACCCGGCAGCTTCGACAACGCCTTCGCCCAGCTGAAAAAAATGCAGGGTCGTGCGATGGTGTTCCACACCGCGCTGACGCTGCTGAACAGCTGCACCGGAAACACGCAGACGCGCGACGTGCCGACGGTGGTGCACATCCGCCCGCTCAGCGATGCGCAGATCACCGCTTATCTCAAAAAGGAAACGCCCTACGACTGTGCCGGCTCGGCCAAGAGCGAGTCGCTCGGCATCGCCCTGATGACCCGCATGGACAGCCCCGACCCCACGGCGCTGATTGGATTACCTTTGATGGCGCTGACCGAGATGCTGCTAAACGAAGGCATCGACGTGCTGACATGGCCACCGGCATCCTCTACCTGATCCCGGTGCCACTGGGCCCGGTCAGCCCGGACGCCTGCCTGCCGCCGGACACCCTCGCGGTTGCGCGCCGCCTCGACCACTTCGTCGTCGAACGCGCCAAGACCGCACGCGCACACCTCAAAGCCATGGGCCATCCGCAGCCGATCCAGGCGATGCATATCGAGGAACTCAACGAACACACACCGGCCGCCGCCATCCCGCAACTGCTGACGCCACTCAGGGCCGGGCATGACGTCGGCCTGCTGTCCGAAGCGGGCTGTCCGGCTGTGGCCGACCCCGGTGCCGCCCTCGTCATGGCCGCGCATCGCGAACATATTCCGGTGGTTCCGCTGATCGGCCCGTCGTCGATCTTACTGGCGCTGATGGCTTCGGGTCTGGGCGGACAACGCTTCGCCTTCCACGGCTACCTGCCTGCCAAGGAGCCCGAACGCAGCCAGAAAATTCGCGAACTGGAAATAACCGCGCGCCGCGACCGCGCCACACAGCTGTTCATCGAAACGCCCTACCGCAGCGCAGCCCTGCTGGAAGCCTTGGCCACCACGCTGGCCCCCGGCACCTTCATCAGCGTCGGCGCCGATCTCAGTCTGCCGGGTCAGTTGATCCAGACCCGCAACGCGAAGAACTGGCGCGGACAAATCGACACCATCAAGGATCGTCTGGTGGTGTTCGGGATCGGAATTTAGACGTTCAGAATTGCAGCCAGTCGAGCCGCAGTGTCAGCCGCTCACCGGATTCAGTTTCCGCTACCAGCCACTCCGCGCCGTCACGCGTATACACATCCACCGGCAACAGCCGCTGGCGCCCTGGCTGATCGCCCACCGTCACATTCACATCCAGCCATTGCCGCGTCAGCGCGGCGAACTCCAGCCGCTCGTGATCCGCGCAGGCGATCGAACGGTAATCACTCAACGCAAGACCACGCCCGCTTTTTCGAACGGGGCCCAGGCCTTGGCCATGGTCGCTCCCAGTCGGCCAGCCAGACGTTCGGCCAGGCCTTCCTGCTGGGTATAGTCGACGATGTCTTCGACCTTGATGACGTCACGGGCGACGGATTCGACGTTGCCGAGGCCGTCGGCGAGGCCGAGCTGGATGCTCTTTTCGCCGCTCCACATCAGGCCGCTGAACATGTCCGGTGTTTCCTTCAGGCGCTTGCCACGGCCTTGCCGGACGACCTCGATGAACTGGTTGTGGATTTCTTCGAGCATCTGTCTGGCATAGGCCTCCTGCTTCGGATCGACGGGGGAAAACGGGTCGAGAAAACCCTTGTTTTCGCCGGCGGTGAGAAGCCGACGCTCGACGCCGAGTTTCTGCATGGTTCCGGTGAAGCCGAATCCATCCATCAACACGCCGATGGAGCCGACGATGCTGGCCTTGTCGACGAAGATCTTGTCGGCGCCGGCGGCGACGTAATAGCCGCCCGAGGCACAGATATCGTCCACCACGGCATAAAGCGGAGTCTTCGGATGCAGTGCGCGCAGGCGCCTGATCTCGTCATAAATCTGACCAGCCTGCACCGGGCTGCCGCCGGGGCTGTTAATGCGCAGGATCACGCCTTTGGTCTTTTTATCCTCGAATGCGCCCTGCAGGCTGCTGATGATCGAATCGGCGCTGGCCTCATCGGAGGCGATCACGCCTTGCAGATCGATCAGCGCCGTGTGCTGCTTGATGGACACGCCGTCCGAACCGAACCAGCCGGCGGCCAGAAACAGCAGGATGAACAGATATAAAAAGCCAAGCGTCTTGAACAGGATGCTCCAGTGGCGGCTGCGGCGCTGTTCCTGAATCGCGGACAGCGCCAGTTTTTCCAGGACTTCACGTTCCCAGTTTGCCGGGGCGGGGGTTTCTTGTTCACTCATTCAGTTCTTCCATCGCAAAAATATGGCCGTCATGTTCGACGACCGGTACAGGGATCAGACCGCGACCGGCGCAGCGTCCACCGACACACTGCCCGCTTGCCGGATGGTAAAGCGCGCCGTGGGTGGAGCAGATCAAGTATAGCCGCGAGTCATCGAAGAATTCCCCTTCCTGCCAGTCGAGTTCCACCGGCACATGGCCGCACTGGTTGAGGAAGGCGCGCGGCCGGCCGTCAAAACGCACCACGAAGGCCGGCTGCGGCTTGCCGGAACAGTTCAGTTCGAAGCGCATCCCGCGTCCCTGCTCGGCCAGCTCACTCGTTGCACAGATCAGGCGTTCGTGTTCAGCCACGCGTGCACCTCGGCAAAGCTGTTCATCAGGGCCAGCGGCGCATGCGGCTGCAGGTCATCTGCTTCGTGCGCGCCGTAGGTCACGCCCAGGCTGGCGACGCCGGCATTCGACGCCATCAGCAGATCATGGCTGGTGTCGCCGATCACCAGCGTTCTGGCGGGGTCGGCATCCAGTTCGTCGATCAGTTCCAGCACCATTGCCGGGTGCGGCTTTGAATACGTCTGGTCGGCGCAGCGGGTGGCGGCAAACCAGGCGCCGAGTCCGCTGGCTTCGAGTGCACGGCTGAGCCCGAGGCGACTCTTGCCGGTGGCCACCGCCAACTGGAAACCGCTTGCATGCAAGTTCCGGATACCGCTTGCCACCCCGTCGAACAATGGAATCTGCTCATCGCGGCCCAGATAATGATGGCGATAGCGCTCGACCAGCTTTGGATAGTCGTCGGCCGGCAAATCCGGCAACAGGGTTTGCAAGGCCTGGACCAGACCCAGGCCGATGATCTGGCGCGAGGCACGCTCGCTCGGCGTCGGCTGCCCGATATCCTCGCAGGCGCGCTGGATCGAATCGACGATCACCCCGGCGGAATCCATCAGGGTACCGTCCCAGTCGAAAATAAGCAGGTCAAATTGCTTTGGCATTCAGTGAGTCCAGAAAAGAAGTCAGGTCAACGGGCAACGGTGCTTCGATCAGCTGGCGCTCGCCCGAAATGGGATGCTCGAATACCAGCTTGGCCGCGTGCAGGAACATGCGCTTCAGCCCCTGTTTGGCCAGCGTTTTGTTGAGTTCGAAATCGCCATATTTGTCGTCGCCCGCAATCGGAAACCCCAAATGCGAGGTGTGCACGCGAATCTGATGGGTGCGTCCGGTTTTCAGTTCCGCTTCCAGCAGGGTGAAGTCAGCGAAGTTTTGCCGGCGGCGGAAGATGGTGTGCGCGGTCTGGCCTTCATCACGCACCGTGACGCGCTTTTCGCCGTCGTCGGTGACTCTTTTATGCAAAGGCAGCTTCACGTGCTGCACCGGATTCGGCCAGCGCCCGGCAACCAGAGTCAGGTAGCGTTTCTCGATTTTGCCGTCGCGCATCGCCGCGTGCAGCGCGACAAGCGCGCGCCGCTTCAGCGCAATCAGCAGCACCCCCGAGGTTTCGCGGTCGAGCCGGTGCACCAGTTCCATATAGCGGCATTCCGGCAGTTCCAGCCGCAGTTGCTCGATCACCCCGCGCGAAATGCCGCTGCCACCATGCACCGCCATGCCGGACGGCTTGTTCAGCGCGATCAGGGCGTCGTCCCGGTACAGGATGCGGGGCAACAGCCGGATACCCCCTTGGGGCAAATGGGTGGTGGGGGTGATGACCGGCGCCGCGATACGCACCGGCGGAATGCGCACTTCGTCACCCAGCTGCAAGCGGTAGCTGACCTCGACCCGGCCGCCGTTGATCCGCACCTCGCCGCCCCGCACCAGCTTATAGATGCGGCTTTTCGGCACACCTTTCAGGCGTGCCATCAGAAAGTTGTCGAGGCGCTGGTTGTCGGCACTGTCGTCGATCTTCAGCCGCCTGACCGAATCTTTCTCTAAGTCATTCTTTTTCATATACACTACCGTCGGTTCAGGCCGAATTTTGCCTGACCTTTTGCCCGGTATGATTGCCGGACAATTTTTAGAGATACGCCGGTTACAACGCTCACCGGCCGCCGCCAGCCCGGCCCGTCTGGATTCCTGCCGCAATTTCGCAATATTGCGGACAGTCGAAACCACCCGCCCCGCCAGTCGGCAAAGCAGCGATGTTATCAATGACGCGACCACAAGCATACGAAATAGTTGTTCACGCCGAGGCGCAGCCTCCGGCGGGAACCGGAAAGACCGCCCCGGCCATGCCGGCGACACTCTCCAGGAACAGGACACCCCATCCATGCCATTTCACTTATCCCAACCCGTGATCGCATGAGCCGCTGACACAAGGCGGCAGTCTGGCCTGTCCCGTATGCACGCGCGCGGGAGTAAACAATGAAGCGCATGCTTTTCAACGCAACCCAGGCGGAAGAACTCCGGGTTGCCATCGTCGACGGGCAAAAACTCGTCGACCTTGACATCGAGTCCGCCAGCAAGGAACAACGCAAGGGCAATATCTACAAGGGTGTCATCACCCGCGTCGAACCCAGCCTGGAAGCGGCATTCGTCGATTACGGCTGCGAGCGCCACGGCTTTCTGCCGTTCAAGGAAATTTCCCGCGCCTGCCTGCCTGGCGGCGGCCGCGTCCCGGAAAACCTGAAAGAGGGCCTGGAGTTGCTGGTCCAGGTGGAAAAGGACGAGCGCGGCAACAAGGGCGCGGCGCTTACCACCTATGTCTCGCTGGCCGGCCGCTATGTCGTGCTGATGCCGACCAACCCGCGCGGCGGCGGCGTGTCGCGGCGCATCGAAGGTGAAGAGCGCAACGAACTGCGCGATACCCTGGCGCAACTCGACATTCCAGAAGGCATGAGCCTGATCGCCCGCACCGCCGGCATCGGTCGTACCGCCGAAGAATTCCAGTGGGATTTGAACTACCTGCTGAGCCTGTGGAAAGCCATTGACGGCGCCTCGACGTCGCAATCCGGCGCTTTCCTGATCTATCAGGAAGGCAGCCTGGTGATCCGCGCCATCCGCGACTACTTTTCGGCGGATATCGGCGAACTCCTGGTCGACACCGAAGACATCTTCGAACAGGCGCAACAGTTCATGGCACACGTGATGCCGGCCAACGTCAACAAGGTCAAGCTCTACCGCGACGACGTACCGCTGTTCTCGCGTTTCCAGATCGAACACCAGATCGAATCGGCGTTTTCGCGCCAGGTCAACCTGCCATCCGGCGGCGCCATCGTGATCGACCATACCGAGGCACTGGTGTCGGTCGACGTCAACTCGGCACGCGCCACCAAGGGCAGCGACGTCGAGCAGACCGCCTACAACACCAACCTTGAAGCGGCTGACGAAGTCGCCCGCCAGATGCGCCTGCGCGACCTCGGCGGTTTGATCGTGATCGACTTCATCGACATGGAAAACCCCAAGCATCAGCGCGAGGTCGAGAACCGCCTGCGCGATGCCCTGCATCACGATCGTGCCCGCGTGCAGACCGGCAAGATATCGCGCTTCGGCCTGCTGGAAATGTCGCGTCAGCGGCTGCAGCCCTCGCTCGGCGAAACCAGCTACAACCCCTGCCCGCGCTGCCATGGCACCGGCCACATCCGCGGCACCGAATCGTCGGCGCTGCATATCCTGCGCATCCTGCAGGAAGAGGCGATGAAGGAAAACACTGGCGCGGTGCATGTGCAGTTGCCGGTCGATGTGGCGACCTTTCTTCTCAACGAAAAACGCGTCGATATCCACACCATGGAATCGCGCCTCAAGGTCAATGTGGTGATGATCCCCAACATCCACATGGAAACCCCGCACTACACCATCACCCGTCTGCGCCACGACGAACTCAATCTGGGTGACGCCAACGAGCCGAGCTACAAAATGGCAACGCTTCCAGAAACCGAATCCAGCTATGAGGCTGCCCAGGCCGCAGTCCCCGGGCGTCCCGAAGCCGCGGTCAAATCGATCGCACCGCCGCAACCCGCACCGGTTGCACGGCCGGTCGTTGCGGCACAGCCCCAGTTGCAATCCGGCCTGTTCACCCGCATTTTCGGCTGGTTCAAGAAGCTGGGCGAGGAAGCACCTGCGGCCGATGGTACGCCTGCATCCGAGCCTGTGGCCGCCATCACGCGACGCGAGCGGCCGAGCGAGCGACGCGAGCGGACGAACGAGGGACGCGAGCGCAAGCCCGGCCAGCGTCGTGGCCGCGGTGAAGGACGAGGTGAGTCCCGGCAGGCCGAGCCGCGCCCGAGCGAACCGCGCAGTGGCAGCGAATCGGCCAAGGAATCGGCCAAGCCGCCGCGCGCGCCGCGTCAACCCAAGCCACGGACGACCGAGGTCGAAGCTGCCCCACGTGAAGTGGAAGTGGCTGAAGCGCCAAGTGGATCGGGCAATGAGGAAAAGCGTGAGCCGCGCAGCCGCCGCGGACGCGGCAATCGCCGCTCGCGTGAAGGCCGCCCGGGCGACGCAGCGAACAATGGGGTAGGTACGCCACAAGCCCTCATCGAAGTCGCCTCGAGCCAGGCCCCTGACGGTTTCCACGCAATTATCGAAATCGCCGGCGTAACCAAGGCAGCCCCAGCTCCGGTTACCCCTGCACAGCAAGCCTTGCAACTGGAAACGGCAGTCGCACCAAGCATTCCGCTGCCGGGTGCAGTCACCGCGTCACCGGCTGCCATTCTGGCGGAACTGGCGACCGGCAAGGCCAACCTGCAGCAGGTGGAAACCCAGGCTGCTGCAACCGCCACAAATGAAAGCAGCGAAACGGGACGCCCACGCCGTCGCCGTCGTCCCTCGGTCAAGCCCGAGGCCGTGGCTGTCAGCCTGATGCAGGTGGAAACCACCGCGCCCGCAGGCCTCCCGGTTGGAGTTGCAGATCCGGCTGCGCCCCATCCCACCCGGCGGCGCACGCGGCCGCAAGTGCAGCAAAACCCGGAGCCGCTGGTTCAGGTGGAAACGCAGCCGGATTGATCAGCACCTTCTCACACAACAAGGGCCGCAAGTTGCGGCCCTTGTTGTTTTTGCATGCTCAAGCGACGGTGTTCAGATTCCTGACCGCAGCTTCGCCTGCGTGTCCCCAGTGATATCCTGAATCAGGCCTTTCACCGCATCCTCGATCATGTCGAGATTTTCCTCAAACCCCTGGGCGCCGCCGTAATACGGATCGACCACGTCAAGGTTGGGATACTTGCGGCTGAACGACAGCAAGCGCCGGATCTTGTGATGGTGGCGTGTCGGGGCAAGCTGAATCAGCTTGCTGTAATTGTCGGCGTCCATCACCAGGATGTAATCGAAGCGTTCGAAATCCTCGTCCGCCACCTTGCGGCCGCGCAGCTGGCTGATATCGGCACCGCGCTGGCGCACCGCCTGCTGCGCGCGCAGATCGGGGGTGTCGCCGACGTGATACGCATGGGTGCCGGCAGAATCCGCCTCGACATGATGCTCCATCCCGGCTTCCCGGATGGCCTTGCGGAACATGCCTTCCGCCATTGGCGAACGGCAGATGTTGCCCATGCAAACGAAAAGCACTTTAGTCATGTTCTTCCACACCAAATAACACCTGCTTGAGTGCCTTCAACTGGTCGCGAAGTTCCGCGGCCTTTTCAAATTCGAGATTCTTCGCCGCATCCAGCATATCCTTTTCCATCTTCTTGATCTGCCGGGTCAGCGCCTTGTCGTCCATCACCTTGTATGCGGCCACGGTCTGCGCGGCCTTGAGTTCCTGGCGCGAGGCGTCGGCATCATAGACGCCATCGATGATGTCCTTGATCCGCTTGACCACGCCGCGCGGGATGATGCCGTGTTCGGTGTTGAAGGCGATCTGCCTGTTGCGGCGGCGTTCGGTTTCGTCCATCGCGCGGCGCATCGACTCGGTGATCTTGTCGGCGTACAGGATCGCGCTGCCGTGCAGATGGCGCGCTGCGCGGCCAATGGTCTGGATTAGCGATCGCTCGGAGCGCAGGAAACCTTCCTTGTCGGCATCGAGTATCGCCACCAGAGACACTTCCGGGATATCCAGCCCCTCGCGTAACAGGTTGATGCCGACCAGCACATCGAATTCACCCAAGCGCAGATCGCGAATGATTTCGACGCGCTCGACCGTGTCGATGTCGGAGTGCAGGTAGCGCACCTTGATGCCGTGTTCGGCCAGATAATCGGTGAGATCTTCCGCCATGCGCTTGGTCAGCGTCGTCACCAGCACGCGTTCGCCGACGGCGATGCGCTTTCTCGCCTCGCTCATCAGATCATCGACCTGCGTCCCCACCGGCCGTACCTCGACCAGCGGATCGACCAGGCCGGTCGGGCGCGCCACCTGCTCGACCACCTGGCCAGAATGTTCCGCCTCGTATTTGGCCGGTGTCGCCGAGACGAACACGGTCTGCGGCATCAGCGCCTCGAACTCCTCGAACTTCAGCGGCCGGTTGTCGAGCGCCGACGGCAGGCGGAAGCCGTAATCGACCAGGTTTTCCTTGCGCGAACGGTCGCCCTTGTACATGCCGCCGACTTGCGTCACGGTGACGTGCGATTCGTCGATGATCATCAGTGCGTCCTTCGCCAGATAATCGATCAGTGTCGGTGGCGGCTCGCCGGGCTTGCGCCCCGACAGATGCCGCGAATAGTTCTCGATGCCCTTGCAGAAGCCCAGCTCGACCATCATTTCCAGATCGAAGCGGGTGCGCTGCTCCAGCCGCTGCGCCTCGACCAGCTTGTTGTTGGCGTAATACCATTCCAGCCGCTCGCGCAGCTCGACCTTGATCTGTTCAATTGCTCTTAATGTCGTCTCGCGCGGCGTCACGTAATGGCTCGACGGGAACACGGTGAAGCGCGCCACTTTCGACAGGATCTGTCCGGTCAGCGGATCGAACAGATGCAGGGTTTCCACCACGTCGTCGAACAGCTCGACGCGGATCGCGGTTTCCGCGTGTTCCGCCGGGAAGATATCGATGACGTCGCCGCGCACGCGGAACACCCCACGCTTGAATTCGATATCGTTTCGCTCGTACTGCATCTGCGTCAACCGTGTGATGACGTCGCGCTGACTCATCTTTTCACTCTCGCGCAGCAGCAGGATCATGCTGTGATAGTCGGACGGATCGCCGATACCGTAGATTGCCGACACAGTGCAGACGATGATCGTATCGCGCCGCTCCAGCAGCGACTTTGTCGCACTCAGACGCATCTGCTCGATGTGCTCGTTGATGCTGGAATCCTTTTCGATGAACAGGTCGCGCGCCGGCACGTAGGCTTCGGGCTGATAGTAGTCGTAGTAGGAAACGAAATACTCGACCGCGTTTTCCGGGAAGAACTCGCGCATCTCCGAATACAGCTGCGCCGCCAGCGTCTTGTTCGGCGCCATGATCAGCGCAGGCCGCCCCAGCTGTGCGATGACGTTGGCCATGGTGAAGGTCTTGCCCGAACCGGTCACCCCTAGCAGGGTCTGGTACGCCAGACCGTCCTCAATGCCCTCGATCAGCTTGGCAATGGCCTGCGGCTGATCTCCCGCCGGCGGAAACGGCTGGAACAGACGGAACGGACTATTGGGGAAGGTGAGGAACATCATGAACCCGAATATTTCACAAATTAGCGCGCGCCCTCGCTGGTCAGCGGAGTCGTTGCGTTTCAGCGCTTACGAATCCGGCGTACTCCTTGCGAGTGCTTTTGTTCCGTATGGAAATTTTCCTCCACCCGCAAGGGGCAGGCCGTGGTTGTAAAGCCGATGAATCGGCAACAACCACGCTCAGTCTGGCGTATGAATCACTACGCCGCTCCTTCGCAAAATCCCCCTACAAAACAAAATCCTGCGCGATCATCACGCGAATTTATGAAACATTCGGGTTAAAATCGCGCGGCTAAAACTTGTCGATAGTAGCACTCCGTCATGACGGGTGCATGAAGGAACCACTGTGGAACTCTCCCGCCGCGTACAGGCCATCAAACCCTCGCCCACCCTGGCCGTCACCGCG
>Ga0326726_10000365_pt1 | contig 42895 bp, 41 predicted proteins | sample MHFenrmetagenome_2_FD_207603 | JGI IMG/M metagenome (GOLD analysis project Ga0326726, IMG submission 207603) | Lab enriched peat soil microbial communities from Michigan Hollow, Ithaca, NY, United States - MHF15MN | ecosystem: Environmental > Terrestrial > Soil > Wetlands > Peat | place: USA... | reverse complement strand
GCGAGGAGTGACTCGAGGAGCGTTGCGTCGAGCGCGGCCAGGGGCTCCGTCACCACGGCGCCACTCGCGCGTCGCACCAGATAGAGGCAGTCGCGGCGCTCGGGCCGCGGCGGTGGCGCGGCGCGGGCGACGGCTTCGATCGCGGGCAGCACGTCGTGACTCGCGCGGACCAGGCGCAGCGAGCGCGCGAACGCGAAGCGCGCGTCGCTCCACTTCTCGGGCGGAATCTCCGCGAGCGCGGCGGGAGTGACGAGCCCTGCGTCGTCGACTTCCTCCTGCACCTCGAGCTGCGCCTGCTCGAGGGCGGCGAGGTCCGCGAGCGCGGCCGCCTCGACACCGTAGTCCGCGCGCAGCGCGTAGGTCTCGAGAAACGCCGCGAGCTGCGCGCCGAGCGTGCGGTAGTCGTGACTGCGGGGCGGATGAGTCTTCACGTAGTCCGCCGCCAGAGCCGCGAAGTCGTCGCGGCGCAGAACGCAGGCGAGCGCCGGAAAGTTCGTCGCCAGTGCACGGCGCAGGTTCTCGCCGTAGGCGTCGCTGTACACCCGCAGGCCGCGGCGCGCGCGGACGGGTCGGTCGTCGGCGAAGATCTCCGCGATCTCGGCATCCGCGCCGTGAGCGAAGCCCAGCGGCTTGTCGATGATCCTCTGCCAGAGCGCTCGCTGCAGCCGGGGCCACGGAGCGGAGGATCGGAGTGACTCGCCGGGAGCGCTCGCCGACTGAGTCGGTGCGGGTGGTGCGCCCCGGCTCGCGCGGTCGTGCCTTGCGCGCGCCTCGTCGACCTCGTCGCAGAGCGCCGCGAACGACGGCAGACAGTCGTCGCGCTCGACGATGACGCCCGCCTCGGGGAAGTGCGCGACCGCGTGCTCGAACAGCGACCAGACGGGGTCCGGCACCTCGGCGTCGTGCGTGTCGATGCGCACGTCGGCGAGCTGGGCGTGACCTGCGAGATGCAAGTATCCGACGCCGTCGCGCGGCAGCGCGGCGAGGTGCGCGTGCGGGTCGATGCCCAGGTTCTCCGCGTTCACGTACAGGTTGTTGACGTCGAGCAAGAGGCCGCAGCCGGTGCGCCGGCACAGCTCAGCGAGAAACTCGGCCTCCGACATCTCGTTCGCGCGGAAGGCGACGTAGACGGTCGCATTCTCGAGCAGGATCGCGCGGCCGAGCCGCTCCTGCACGTGCGCGACTCGCGCCGCGACGTGGTCCAGCACGGCGCGGGTGAACGCGACGGGCAGGAGGTCGTGTGTCTCGTGTCCGCGCAGGGCTGTCCAGGCGAGGTGATCGCTCACCAGCTCGGGCTCGAGTGCAGCCGCGAGCGCGCGCAGTCCAGCCAGATAGTGACTCGACAGCGGCTCCGTGCCGGCGATCGAGAGACTCACTCCGTGCATCAGGAGAGGCGTGTCGGCGCGGATGTGCTCGAGCATCGCGCGCTGCGTCCCGCCGACCCCGAGGAAGTTCTCGGACAGGATCTCGAGCCAGTCGACGCGGCGCTCCGCGCGGGCGATCTCCGCGAAGTGAGGCGTGCGGAAGCCGGCGCCGAAGCGGGGGGGAGTCATCGCGAGAGCGGAACCGCCCCGCCGCGGAAGCAAGCCCGCGGCGGGACGGTCTCCGCGGAAGTCAGTCCTTGTTCTTCTCGAACTTCTTGGCCTCGGCCGCGGTCGTCCACGCGCCGCCAGCGTCGGTGCACGCCTTCTCGGTGGAGATGTCGTCCACCTTCGTGCCGCCGCACTTCCCCTTGTGGCCCTCGACGCTCTTTCCGCAGTGGGTGCGGTAGCAGGCCTTCGCATCGCCCATCGAGCCCTCGGCCGCGAGCGCGGTCGACCCCACCAAACTCGCAACCGCAGTCGCCGCCAAGATCCCGAGCACTGAACGCGTCATTCACTTCCTCCATGTCTCCACGTCCGGGGAGACTCATCAGAAAGATGGTACGTCGAAGCCCGGAAATAGTTTCACTCGATCATCACGTGTTCTGTGACGATGACCGTGAAGCGCGTCGCGAGATCGAAGAGGTTCTTCTCGTCCTCGAGCACGACTCGGACTTCGGGCGAGTTCGCGGACGCGCGCATCGCCGCTTCGCTCGCGAACCAGACCTCGGCGAAGCCGTCGTAGGGCATCTCCGCGCCCGTGTTCGCGAGATCGGGCGCCAGGTTGATCACGTAGCGCTGGATGCCGGGCACGCGCTTCGCCTTCTCCGCGTGCGTGGTGGTCCAGTAGCGACCGAACTCCTCGCGCGTCATTCCGGGGCGGCGCTTTGCACCGAAGATCATCTTGTACGTCTTCATCGCCGCATGCTACCGCGACGAGAAAGGCCCGGGCGGTGGAATCACCGCCCGGGCCCGGGATGCGGAGACACTCGGCTCAGAACGTGATCGCTCGCGTGCGGATCAGCATCGCGAGTCTGCGGCGCTGATCGGGCTCGAGCGTCGCGTGCAGCTCGCCCAGCGAGCGGGCGACGGCGGCCTGCACCGCGCCCGCCGACGTGGCTCGGTGCTCGGTCGCGACGGAAGCCGCGGCCGAGTCGAACGTGTCGGCGGCCATCGCGTCGGCGAGGGCCGACGCACTTCTGCGTTGCTCCACTTCCGCCTGCGCGCGCTCGATCTTCAACCGCTCGAGAATGCGCGCGACCGCGGCGACCTGATCACTCGTGAGGTCGAGCTTCCAGGTCAGGAAGCGCAGTGGCCGGCGCACGCCGAGCCCGGACGAGCCGAAGCCGTCGTCGTCGCGGCCCACCGAGAAATAGAACTCGGCGCCGCGCGGTTCCGAGTCCGACTCGCTTCCCGCGGATGCCCACGCGTACGCAGGCGAGAAATCCCAGCAGCCACCGCGGCGCCGGGAAGACCAGTGATGGTGTCGCATCTTCCAACTCCTCCTCGCGGGGGCAATCGCGCCCCGCGGGGTTCACGCGCGGGCGTCATGCCTCGCGCGACATGGAGCCTGGCTCCGACACCGCAGGCCGTCAACGCAGCAAACACCCGGCGGCTGCTCGCGGTATCCTGCACCGATGGAGTTCAATCTCGCGGATCTGTTCGAGCGCGCGGCGGACGTATTCCCCGAGCGCGAGTGCCTGGTCGTCGAGGGCGCGCGCCGCACCTACACCGAAATGGAGCAGCGCGCGAACCGACTCGCGCACTTTCTGCTCGCCCAAGGCGTGCGGCCGGGCGAGCACGTCGGCATCTACGCGTACAACTCCGTCGAGTGGGTTGAAGCGCTCTGGGCGATCTTCAAGATCCGCGCGGTCTGGATCAACATCAACTTCCGCTACGTCGAGGACGAGCTGCGCTACCTGTTCGGCAACTCGGACCTCGTCGGGTTGATCTACCAGCGCGAGTTCGCGCCGCGCATCCTCGGCGCGCGCGACGCGCTGCCGGGGCTGCGCTTCTCGCTCGTGATCGACGACGGCAGCGGAGCAGACACTTCCAAGCTCGGCTCGTTCGACTACGAGCAGGCGCTCGCCTCGGGCTTGCCTGAGCGCGATTTCGGCAAGCGTTCCCCCGACGACCGCTACATCCTGTACACGGGCGGCACGACCGGCATGCCGAAGGGCGTCGTCTGGCGACACGAAGATGTGTTGATGACGCTCGGCGGCGGCATCGACGTGCTGAGCGGCCAGCGCGCGCAGAAGCCCGAGGACATGGCCGAGCGCGGCCGCGCCGCCGCGCAGACGATGTTCCCGATCGCGCCGCTGATGCACGGCGCGACTCAGTGGGGAGTCATGGGCGGCGCGTTTGTGGGCCGCAAGACCGTGCTGGTCGCGAAGTTCGAGCCCGCAAACGTGTGGCGGCTCGTCGAGAAAGAGCGAGTCATGTCGATGATGATCACCGGCGACGCCATGGGCCGGCCGCTGATCGAAGAGCTGCAGCGCCCCGGCGCGAGCTACGACCTGTCGTCTCTCGTGTCGGTGTCGAGCACCGCCGCCGTGTTCTCGCCCAGCGTGAAGGACGAGTTCTTCGCTCACTTCCAGAATCTGATCATGACCGATGCGATCGGCTCGTCGGAGGGCGGCGCGAACGGCGTCGCGTTCGTGCAGAAGGGCAAGACCGCGATGAAGGGCGGCGGCCCGACCGTGCGCGCCGGCGCGGACACGACGGTGCTCGACGAGAATCTCGAGCCAGTCACTCCGGGCAGCGGAGTCATCGGCAAGGTCGCGCGCGGCGGAAACGTGCCGCTCGGCTACTACAAGGACCCCGTGAAGTCGGCCGAGGTCTTCGTGACCGACAAGCGCGGCAAGCGCTGGTCGATCCCCGGTGACTTCGCGACGCTGGAGGCGGACGGCACGTTGACCTTGCTCGGCCGAGGCTCCGTCTCGATCAACTCGGGCGGCGAGAAGATCTACCCGGAAGAAGTCGAGGCCGCCATCAAGTCACACCCCGACTGCTTCGACGCGGTGGTCGTGGGCGTGCCCGATGAGCGCTTCGGCTCGCGCGTCGCCGCGGTTGTCGAGCCGCGCCCCGGGCGCACGCCGACGCTCGACGCGATCCAGAGTCACTGCCGGACGAAGGTCGCCGGCTACAAGATCCCGCGCGAACTCCACCTCGTCGAAAAGGTGGAGCGCTCGCCGTCGGGGAAGCCGGACTACCGCTGGGCGAAGGAAGTCGCGACGCGCGCGAGCTAGCGGCGCCCTCGGAACGCCCGCCCGCCGCGCCCGCCGCCACTGCTGCGGGAGCCCGAGTAACTCGAGCCCGAGCGCTGTGACTGCGAGCTCCGCCCCTGCGGGCGATAGCCCTGCGATCGCGGCTCTTCCGAGCGACTCGCCGGCGCGGGACCGAGAGAGCCGCCGCCCACCACCGGCACGCTGCGGCGAATCAGCCGCTCGATGCCGCGCAGCTGATCGCGCTCGTCGCTGGCGCAGAACGAGATCGCGATCCCGGTCGCGCCCGCTCGCGCGGTGCGGCCGATGCGGTGCACGTAGGTCTCGGGCACCTCGGGCAGCTCGTAGTTGATGACGTGCGAGATGCCGTCCACGTCGATGCCGCGCGCCGCCACGTCGGTGGCGACCAGCACGCGCGGCTTGCCGCGCTTGAAGCCGTCGAGCGCGCGCGTGCGCGCGTTCTGTGACTTGTTGCCGTGAATCGCCTCGGCGGGGATGCCGCCCTTGGCGAGCTTCTCGGCGACCCGGTTCGCGCCGCGCTTCGTGCGCGTGAAGACCAGCGCGCGCTCCACGTCGCGCTCGCCCAGGACCTGTGCGAGCAGGTCACCCTTGCGCCCGCTCTCCACGAAGTGAACCCGCTGGTCGATCGCTTCGACCGTGGTCTGCTTCGGAGTCACATACACCTTCGCGGGATTCACGAGCAGGCTCTCCGCCAGTCCGAGAATCGGCGCGGGCATCGTTGCCGAGAACAGAAGTGTCTGCCGGCGCTTCGGGATCTGCGCGACGATCTTGCGCACGTCGGGGATGAACCCGAGGTCGAGCATGTGGTCGGCCTCGTCGAGCACGAGCACCTCGACGCGCGAGAGATTCGCGCGCCGCTGACCCATCAGATCGACGAGTCGACCCGGGCAGGCGACCAGCACGTCGACACCGCGCGCCAGCGCGCGGCACTGTGGCTCTTGCCCGACTCCGCCGTGCACCAGCGCGACGGAGAGGTCGAGGCCCGCACCATACGTGCGGAAGCTCTCGGCCACCTGCGCGGCGAGCTCGCGGGTGGGCACCAGCACCAGACACCGAACGGTGTTGGCCGGCGCCCGTCGCTTCGCACCCGCCAGGTGCTGCAGGATGGGCAGCGCGAACGCCGCCGTCTTGCCGGTGCCGGTGAGCGCGCAGCCCAGCAAGTCCCGACCCTCGAGCAGCACGGGAATCGCCTGCGCTTGGATCGGTGTCGGAATCGAATAGCCGGCGTCGTGCACCGCGCGTTCCAGCGCGGGCAACAGGCCGAGGTCGGAGAATTGGGAGACGGAAGGAACGGAAGGCTCGGAAACAGAGACGGAACTCATGAAACTCCAGGTGAAATGCGCAGCTTCCCGGCAAACGGGTAGCTCTGCGCTTGCGATCCTCGGGGCGACTCCGCGAACAGGGGCAAATCGCCCGGATCTTGTTCGGCGCCCCGGAGCTCGTTCACGTCATTCGCGAACACGCTGGCTCATGAGCGCTACGTCGTCGGCTGAGCAACTCGAGCCGAGACGCGTCGTCACGGAGGTGTGTAGCACCGAACCTCGGTTTGTCCAATCCGCTCGGTGCGGCGCCCCGGTCAGGACCTGCGCTGGCCGCTCGCGGTCGACTGTCCGTGAAACTGAGAGGGCGACTCGAGCACCGGCCCCTCGACTCGCTCGAGCACGAGCTGACAGATGGGCAGCGCGGGCGTGAGCGTCAGCGGGATCGGGCCGAGATTCATGATCTCGAGCGTGATCGTGCCTTCGAATCCCGCGTGAATCGTCGGCGCGGTGAAGTGAATCAGGAGTCCCGTGCGCGCGAACGAGCTGCGCCCCTCGATGCGCGCCGCGAGCCCGCCGCCGGCGGGAAGCGCCACGAGCTCGATCGTTCGACCCAACACAAATTGGTGTGGCTCGAGCAGGAACCCCGATGCGCCCATCTCGTAGGGCTCGCAGATGCTGTCGAGTGTCTCGGCGATGTTCCCCTGCCGCAGGTCGAACGTCAGGCTCATGTTCCGCTTGGGCACGCGCAGCTCGCTCGCCAGGCGCAGGTCCACCGACGAGGCGTTGAACGGGGAGCCGGGCGCGTCGGGTCCCGGCGTCGGCCGCGGCTCGATCCGCAGCCGCCCGGCGTCGAGCGCGCGCAGGATCGCCAGGTTCGAGAGCACCGACATGCGCGCATTCTCGCACGCTTCGCGGTCTGGTGAACTGGTTCACTGACACGAGTGAGTCGTTGCGGCACCGAATGAAGCATCTTGACGAGGAAAGCTCTCGGAGCGCTGACGCTCGGGTCGTTGCTCGTCCTTGGCACGCTCGGATGCGCGACGATGAACGCCGTCGAGGAGAAGGTGCTCGCCGCGGAGCCCGCCCCGGACGCCGGCTTCCTCGCGCGCCCGGAGCGCCTCGCTTCGGGCTTCGAGCGCGCGCCGTTCGACCGCATCTGGACCTCGCGCACACGCGACTGGCGCAGCTTCTCGAAGCTCTACGTCGCGCCCGTCGACACGGACCACGTGCTCGAAGAGAACCTCTGGGAGAAGCTGAACCTCCGACAGGGCGAGGTGAAGCTCGACGTCCCGCGCCTCGCGGGCGAGCTTCGCGAGCGCTTCGTCGACGCGATTCTCGGCGATCCGGTGTCCCACTTCGAAGTCGTCGAGCAGCCGGGCGAGATCGACGCAGACACGGCGATCCTCGAGCTCGCGCTCGTCGAGCTCGTGCCGAACAAGGCGGTGCTCGGCGCGATCGGGCTCGCCGCTTGGGGAGCGCCGCTCGAGATCGGCATTCCCGTCGCAACGGCCACCGCGTTTCTTGCGCACGGCTCGATCGCCGTGGAGGCGCGCGTGCGGGCCGCGGACTCGGGAATGGTCGTCGCGATGTTCGCCGATCGCGAGACGGGCAAGATGCGCATCGTCGACCTGCGCTCACTCACTTGGTACGGGAACGCCTACGAAGCGATGGACGACTGGGCGAGCGCGTTCGTCGAGCTCGCGAACACGCCGCGGGAGCGCAAGGTGAGAGGCGCGCCGCTCTTCACGTTCATGCCGTGGTGAGCTCGCTGTCTCGACGCTCAGCTCGCCAGCTCGAACGCGTCGAGCTTGGGCCTCGCCATCTCCGCGCGGAAGCGGTCGAAGGTCCAGGGCCAGCTCGCGGGAATGCCGCGGTCGTCGAGATACCAGCTCTTGCAGCCGGTGCTCCAGATCGCGCCCTTCGCGGCTTCGGTGCGCGCATTCTCGAACTCGGCGCTGGCGCGCGCGCTCGCCCCGATCTCGCGGCACTTGCCGTCGCGGAGTAACTCGACGAGCTGCAGGATGTACGCGGTCTGCAGCTCTGCGACCTCGATCAGCGAGAAGTTCCCGACGGGACCGTTCGGGCCGTTCAGCATGAACAGGTTCGGAAAGCCCGGGATCGAGACCGAGAGATACGCGCTCGGCCGCTTCGCCCACACGTCGTCCAGACTCACTCCATCGCGCCCAATGACTCGCGTCGGGCGCATGAAGCGGTCCGCGCGGAAACCGGTGGCGAGCACCAACACGTCGAGCTCGTGCAGCCGGCCGTCCTTCGTGCGCACCCCCTTCGGCTCGACCCGCTCGATGCCGGAAGTCACGAGCTCCGCGTTCGGCTTCTGGATCGCCTCGTAGAAGTCGGGCGAGATCACGAGCCGCTTGCACGCCGCGCGATAGTTCGGGCGCAGCTTCTCCCGCAGCTCCGGGTCGCGCACGTTCGTCTCGAGGTTCAGCCGGCACTGCTCCTCGATCGCCTTCATCTGCGGCGAGCTCGCGTCGACCACCGCGTTCGCGAACGTGTCACTGAACAGCTGCGACATGTTCCGGCGCATCTCGACGAGCGCGCGCGGGTCTCGCTCGAACGCCGTCTGTTCCTCTCTGGTGTAGGCGAGATTCACCTGCGCGAGCACCCACTGCGCGGTGCGCTGGAACAGCGAGAGCTTGGCGACTCGGGGGACGAGCGCCGAGACGATCTGCACCGCGGTCGAGCCCGTCCCCACGACGGCGACGCGCTTTCCGTCGAGCACCGCCGAGTGATTCCAGCGCGCGCTGTGGAAGCACGCGCCCGCGAACGAGGCGAGCCCCGGGATGTCCGGCACGTTCGGGTGATGCAGCACGCCGGTCGCGGCGATCACGACGTCGGCGGAGTCACTGACGCCCTTGTTCGTCTCGAGCCGCCAGCGGCCGTCCTTCCACTCCGCGCGCGCGATCTCCTGCCCGAAGCGAATCTGCCTGTCGACGCCGTGCTTGCGCGCCACGCCCTCGAAGTACGCCTGTATCTCGTTGCCCGGCGAGTAGTGGTGACTCCACTTCGGGTTCGGCTCGAACGAGTAGCTGTACAGATGAGACGGCACGTCACACGCGATTCCCGGGTATGTGTTCTCGCGCCACGTGCCGCCGAGCCGATCGGCCTTCTCGTACAACACCACGTCGGTGTAGCCCGCCTCGTGGAGCTTGATCGCGGCGAGCACGCCGGACATTCCGGCGCCGATGATTGCGAAGCGGAGCGGGCGAGCAGTCGGCATGGAGATCTCCCAGCGATTGTTCGGAGCGTATCATTGCAAGCGATGTTCCCCATGAACGCGTGGTACGTCGCGAGCTGGGCCGACGACCTCTGCGCTCAACCGATCGCGCGCCGCATCTGCAACGAACCGATCGTTCTGTATCGCGATTCGCAGGGCCGCGCATCCGCGCTCGTCGATCGCTGCTGTCACCGCGGCGCGCCGCTCAGCGCGGGCCGGGTGACCGGCGAAGGCCTCGAGTGCGGCTACCACGGCCTGGTGTTCGCGCGCGACGGCGAGTGCGTGCGCGTGCCCGGGCAGGATCGCCCGCCGAAGACCGCGCGCGTGCGCAGCTACCCGCTGGTCGAGAAGGACGGCCTCGTCTGGATCTGGCCCGGCGATACCGCCGCCGCGGACCCCGAGCAGGTCGTCGACTACCCGTATCACGCCGACCGCGCGCGCTGGCCGCACAAGCACGACGTGTACGCGATCCGCGCGAACTACATGCTGCTGATCGACAACCTCATGGACCTGACTCACCTGGGCTACGTGCACGGCGGCACGATCGGCGGCGATCCGAAGACACACGTCGAGGCGAAGATGGAGTCCACGCCCACCGAGCGCGGCCTCAAGTTCACGCGCTGGATGCTCGACTCACGGCCACCGCCGACCTACACGAAGGCGGTTCAGTTCGCCGGCAAGGTCGACCGCTGGCAGGAGTTCGAGTACGTCGCGCCCGGCGCCGTCCTGCAGTGGAGCGGCGCCGTCGACGCGGGCCTCGGCGCCTACGAGCGCGGCCACCGCGACGGCGGCTTCCACCTGCGCCTGTTCCATGCAGTCACTCCCGAAACCGACTCGAGCTGCTTCTACTTCTGGTCCGCCGCAAACGGCTACCGGCAGGACGAGCCCGCCGCGACCGAGCAGCTCTTCGCCGAGATCTCGGCCGCGTTCGCGCAGGACAAGGCGATCGTGGAGCTGCAGCAGGAGCGACTCGCGGAGCTCGGCGAGGACGGGCTCGTGAACCTGAAGGCCGACGGCGCGAGGCTGCACATGCGGCGGGTGGTGGCGGGGATGATCGAGGCGGAGTCAATCAAACCGGAATCCGGGGGTGCCGATGAGTCGGCATGAGCGACCTGTACCGGCCGGTAGCCGAGCGCATGCTCACGCAAATGAAGCACCTCTTCCAGCCGCAAGTGACCTACCGCCGCGCGGACCCGAGTGAGTTCCCGCAGCTGGACCTCCGAGCCTACGAGAAGATCGGAGCAGAGCTCGCCGCCCTCGGCTTCCGGCATCTCGTGGATCTCGAGAACATGCACGTCTCGACCGCCCCGAGCCGGGTGATCGCCCCGACGTTCACCCGCGCGTTCACGTCCCCGGATGGGACGATCGTCGCAGGTCTCTACCAGGTCCGCCGGCTCCGGAGGCGCAACCTGCGGAGCTTCGCCCAGGGCCTGCTGAGTCTCGGCTGGGTCGCCGCGCCGCGGAAGTTCTTCCGCCGCACGGTGACTGGTACCCTCCTCGGCTTCGCGACGGAGTTCGAAGACGGAACCACGATTGCGACCAGCAACGCGCTGAGAGGCGCGCTGATCGAGTTGCCGCCGCAGATCCAGTGTGAGTATCACCACCGCAGAACGCCGACGGAGTTACTGCTGCGACGGCACGAAGAGCGGATGGCTGCGCGGCGAGTGCAAGGATGGAGTGTGCGCGCGCTCGTGACCTCGTCCGTCGAGGACTTGCTCGCGAGCTTTGCGCGCAGCAACGCCCTGAAGTACGCCCACCGAGAAGCCGTCGGCTGGCTGACGCGCGAAGAGGTCCGCTCGATGTCTCCGGGCAGGCCGGACGTGGCCGACGCGATGTACGCGGAGATCCAGCGGCTGCTGCGCGAGTCGGCGGCGCCGTCGAGTCAGTAGCTCGAAGCGCGCTCAGAACACCCGCAGCTTCACACTCTGGTCGATCGGCGCCATGTCCGCCGGCAGGCCCTGCTCGGCCTGGCGCAGCATGCGCAGGATCTCGGGGCCCATCAGGTCGAGGGGCGTCGAGCGGAAGGATTCGCCGCCGAGCTCGCGGATGCGGCGGGTCTGCGCGCGGAGTATCTCGACGTCCTGACCCAGGATCGTGTCGAGCTGCTTCTCGATGATCGGGCGCATCTCGGCGCGCTTCTCGGGCGGGACGTTCCAGCACGAGACCAGCCAGAAGCGCGTGCGGAAGTCACTCACCGGCGTGTGCGGCAGGGTGTTGATCAGGTGGCGGCCGGTCGAGGTCTTGTACTCGACCTGCGCGAGCGACGGCAGGAAGAAGCGATCCCAGTGCTCGGACACGATCGGCTTCCCGTCGGGCGTGTGAGTCGCGCCCGAGAGCGGTGGCTCGCCGATGTACTCGACTTCGATCCCGCCGGGGATGCGCCGGCGCACGGCCTCGATCTCGCGCGCGCCCTTGCCGCGGAAGTCACCGCGGTGCACGAACGCGGTGTGCGGCACGTCGAGCGCGTTCTCGAGCGCGGCGTGAAGCGTGCACTCGACGTCGTACTCGCGAATCACCGTGATGTACGCCGGGTCGTCGCTGCGCGGGATGCGCAGCGGCGCGCCCACCGGCTCCGAGTCCGCGCGCGCCCAGACCCACACGAAGCCGTCCTGCTCACAGGTCGCGAACGAGGGAACCTTGCGACCCGTCTCCGTGTCGCGCTCGATCAGTCCCGGAACCTCGCGACAAGCGCCGGTGCCGTCGAAGCGCCAGCCGTGATACGGGCAGGCGAGGTGACCCGCCGCGTCGACCGCGCCCAGTGACAGCGGCGAGTTGCGGTGCGCGCAGCGGTCGAGCAGCGCCGACGCGCGGTCCGCTGCGCCGCGAAAGAGCACGAGCGGCACGTCGAAGATCGCGCGCGCGATCGGGCGCTCGTGCAGATCGTCGCTCCGGCAGGCGGCGTACCAGCCGTCGAGGACGCGGGCGGTGGAGTAGCGGCCAGTGGGCTCGCGATCCGACATGCCGCGATTTTCGCACGCCACTTCGTCGTTTGGCTTCTCGGGGCCAACTCAGAGCCGCAGCCTCGCCGCAGTGTAACATCGCCGTCCGGAGGTCCGGGATGCGCGACGAGCTCACGCACAGCTCGCACTGGGGCGGGTTCACGGTGCGCGTCCGCGACGGTGAGATCGACGCCGTTCAGCCGCTCCACGATCCCGATCCGTCGCCGCTGCTCGGCAACCTGCCCGGCAGCCTGCGCCACGCGACGCGGGTCGCGCGTCCGGTCGCGCGGCGCGGCTGGCTCGAGCGCGGGCCCGGCCCAAGCCGCGATCGCGGGAGTGACTCGTTCGTCGAGCTCTCGTGGGACGAGGCGCTCGACCGCGCCGCCGCGGAGCTCCGGCGAGTCATCGCCGAGCACGGGAACTCGGCGATCTACGGCGGCTCGTACGGCTGGGCGAGCGCCGGGATGTTCCACCAGAGTCAGTCGCAGCTGCACCGCTTCCTGAACTGCATCGGCGGCTTCACGTCGCACCGCAACAGCTACAGCATCGGAGCCTCGCTCGTGCTGCTGCCGCACGTGCTCGGCAGCTCGGCCGCGGTGTTCCGCCGCGCGACCCCGTGGACGGTGATCGCCAAGCACACCGACTTACTCGTCGCGTTCGGCGGGCTGCCGCTGAAGAACACCTTCGTCGCGCCGGGCGGGATGGCGCGGCATGGCTTGCGCGGGCACCTCGAGGCGGCGCGCAAGCGCGGCATGCGGATCGCTCACTTCAGCCCGCTGCGCGACGACGTCGTGCCCGAAGCCGAGGCGCGTTGGTATCCGCTCGTGCCGCTCTCCGACGTCGCCGTGATGCTGGGCCTCGCGCACGTGCTCGTGACGGAGGGGCTACACGACCCGGTGTTCCTCGAGCGTTATTGCGAGGGCGGGAAGCAGTTCATCGCGTACGTGCTCGGCGAACGCGACGGTGTCGCGAAGACCCCCGAGTGGGCCGAGCAGAAGTCGGGAATCGCAGCGAACGACCTGCGCCTGCTCGCGCGGCAGATGGCGGCATCGCGCACGCTCGTCACGGTCTCGTACTCGCTGCAGCGCGCGCAGCACGGCGAGCAACCGCTCTGGGCCGCGCTGTCACTCGCCGCGCTGCTCGGGCAGATCGGCCTGCCCGGCGGAGGCTTCGGTCACGGCTATGGCTCGATGGGCGACCTCGGCAGCCCGAGCGCGCCGCTGCCGCTGCCATCGCTGCCCGAAGGCCGCAACGCCGTGCGCGCGTTCATCCCGGTCGCGCGGATCGCGGACTTACTCCTCCGTCCCGGTGAGTCGTTCGACTACAACGGCGCGAGTCACAGGTACCCGGACATCCGGCTCGTGTACTGGGCGGGCGGGAATCCGTTCCATCACCACCAGGACCTGAATCGCCTGCGCCGCGCGCTCGGCCGGCCCGACACGGTGATCGTGCACGAGCCGTATTGGACGCCGATGGCCCGCCATGCGGACCTCGTGTTCCCGGCGACGACGTCGCTCGAGCGCAACGACATCGGCTCGGGCCGCGCCGACGCGCGCATCATCGCGATGAAGCGCGCGGTCGCGCCGGTCGGCGGAGCGCGCAACGACCACGAGATACTGGCCGGCCTCGCAGAGCGCCTTGGCGCGCGCGACGCGTTCACGGAAGGTCGCGACGAGCGCGCCTGGCTCGAGCACCTGTACGCGCGCATCCGCGAGTTACTCGCGGACGTGGGCGCCGACGCCCCCGACTTCGACGAGTTCTGGTCGCGCGGGTCACTCGCCGTTCCGGACTCCGAGTCCGAGCGCGTGCTGTTCTCGGCGTTCCGCGCGGATCCCGGGCACGAGCCGCTGAAGACGCCGAGCGGCAAGATCGAGCTCTTCTCCGAGACGATCGCGCGCTTCCGCTACGACGACTGTCCCGGTCACGCCGCCTGGCTCGAGAGCGACGAGTGGCTCGGCTCCCCGCGCGCCGCGCGCTTCCCGCTCGCGCTCGTCGCCAACAACCCCGCGACCCGCCTGCACAGTCAGCTCGACGCCGGCGCCTACAGCCAAGCCGCCAAAGTTCGCGGCCGCGAGCCCGTGCGCATGCACCCGAGCGACGCCGCGGCGCGCGGCATCTCGACCGGCGACGTCGTGCGCCTGTGGAACGACCGCGGCAGCTGCCTCGCAGGCGCGATCGTGACTGACGACGTGCGCCCGCGCGTCGTGCAGCTCTCGACGGGCGCGTGGTTCGACCCCGACGACTCACGCGCCGAGCTTGCAACCTGCGTGCACGGAAACCCGAACGTACTGACTCGCGACGTCGGCACCTCGAAGCTCTCACAGGGCTGCTCGGGGCAGCACGCGCTGGTCGAGGTCGAGCGCCTCGCCGCTGACCCGCCGCCGGTGCGGGCGTTCGAGCCACCGCGAATCGAGAAGAGGAAGACATGAGCCTGCCAGGACGCCTGATCGACGTGAACGGCGTGCGCTTGCACGTGAGCGAGCAGGGCCCGCCCTCGGGCAAGCCGGTGTTTCTGCTGCACGGGTTCCCGGACTCGTCGAGTCTCTGGCGCCACCAGGTGCCGGCGCTCGTCAAAGCGGGGTACCGAGTGATTGCGCCGGACCTGCGCGGCTTCGGGCTGTCCGATCGCCCCGCCGGGGTCGAGGCGTACGCGATCCCTACACTGCTCGGTGACGCAGTCGGCTTGTTCGACGCGCTCGGCATCGCGCGCGCGCACGTCGTGTGTCACGACTGGGGCGCGGCGCTCGGCTGGGGGCTCGCGATGTTCACGCCCGAGAAGATCGACCGCTTCGCGGCGCTCTCCGTCGGTCACTTCGGCTCGTTCTTCGACGCGGGCATGGAGCAGCGCGAGAAGAGCTGGTACATGCTGTTCTTCCAGTACGAGGGCATCGCCGAGGACGCGCTGCGCGCCGACGACTGGAAGCTGTTCCGCCAGTGGACGCGGAATCACTCCGAGCTGCCGCACTGGATCGAGGATCTCTCGCGCCCGGGCGCGCTGACCGCCGCGCTCAACTGGTACCGTGCGAACGTGAACCCGGCGCGGCCGGGGCTCGCGGGCACGCCGTTCCCGCCGGTGAAGGTGCCGACGCTCGGCATCTGGAGCACGGGCGATGCGTACCTCACCGAAGCCCAGATGACCGCGTCCAAGCCCTTCGTCGCGGGCGAGTGGCGCTACGAGCGCATCGAGAACGCGAGTCACTGGATGCAGCTCGACCAGCCGGAGCGGGTGAACGCGCTTCTGTTGGACTGGCTGGGCCGCTGAGAAATCCCAGGCGCGCTGTCGGGACGGCGACCCGTCGTTCGTCCTGGGAACAACCATGATCACCATCAGCGCTTTCAAATGGGTTCCGCCCATGGTTCAGGGCTTCGTGCGCGACATTCGGGTTCGCTGGGCGCTCGAGGAGGCCGGCATCCCGTACAAGGTGAGGCTGATCGACCCGAGCGATCAGGCGTCCGCCGCGTATCGAGCGCGCCAGCCGTTTGGCCAGGTGCCGACGTTCGAGGAGGACGGGCTCGCGCTCTTCGAGTCGGGGGCGATCGTGCTCCATATCGCGCAGCGGAGCGAGGCGCTCCTGCCCAAGGACGACTTCGAGCGCGCGCGCGCAGTCACTTGGCTGTTCGCGGCGCTGAACTCGATCGAGGTCGTGACACAGCAGCTCGTGGAGATGGATCTCTTCAACGCCGACAAGGTGTGGGCGAAGCTGCGCCGGCCCGACGTCGTGACGAGAGTCGAGCAGCGGCTGTCCGAGCTCGCCGCCGCGCTCGGCGATCGCGAGTATCTCGAGCGTCGCTTCACGGCCGGCGACCTGATGATGGCGGCGGTGCTCCGCGACCTGCCGCAGGCGGATCTGTTGAAGGCCCAGCCCAACCTCGCGGCCTATCAGGCGCGCTGCGAGGCGCGGCCGGCGTTCCAGCGCGCGCTTGCGGCGCAGATGGCGGACTTCGAGAAGCGCTGAGCCGATCGGCGTACGATGTGCGCATAGGGAGGACCCCCATGCGCGCCGTCGCCATGCTCGACCACAAGCTCCACCTGCGCGAGCTGCCCGTGCCGGTTCCCGGCCCGGGCGAGGTGCTCGTGAAGACACTCGCGTGCGGAATCTGCGGGAGTGACTTGCACGCGCTCCGCCACACCGAGAAGCTCGTTGAGTCGGCGCGCCGCTCGGGCGGCGCGTTCGTCATGGACACGAAGCGCGACGTGGTGATGGGTCACGAGTTCTGCGCCGAGATCGCCGACTACGGCCCCGGCACGCCGCGCCGCCTGGCGCCGGGCACGCGCGTGTGCGCGATGCCCATCTTGGTGCGCGCGAACGGTGTCTCGACCGTGGGTTACTCGAACGACGACCCGGGCGGCTACGGCGAGTACATGAGGCTCATGGAGCCCTTGCTGCTGCCGGTTCCGGAGTCACTGTCGACCGATCGCGCAGCGCTCACCGAGCCGATGGCCGTGGGTCTGCACGCCGTGAAGAAGGCCCAACTCACTCGCGACGACGCGCCTCTCGTGATCGGCTGCGGCCCGGTCGGCCTGGCCGTGATCGCCGCATTGAAGCTGGAAGGCGCGCGCCCCATCGTCGCCGCCGACTTCTCGCCGCGGCGCCGCGCGCTCGCACTCGCGGTGGGCGCCGACGCCGTCGTCGACCCCGCCGCCAACTCCCCGTACGAGACCTGGCGCGGCATGGCCGCGTGGAGTGACCCGTCCAAGGCGCCGCCTCTGCCGCCGTGGATGCCGGGCCCCGCGCTGCGCCCCGCCGTGATCTTCGAGTGTGTCGGCGTGCCGGGAGTCATCGACGCCATCCTGACGAACGCCCCGGCCGCCGCCCGGATCGTCGTCGTCGGCGTCTGCATGGAGCGCGACCACTTCGAGCCGATGATGGGAATCAACAAAGAGCTGAACGTGCAGTTCGTCCTGGGCTACACGCCGGAGGAGTTCGCCGCGACCCTGACTCACATCGCGCGCGGCGAGCTCGAGGTCGAGCCGCTGGTGACCGGGAAGGTCGGGCTCGACGGCGTGGCGGGCGCCTTCGAGTCACTCGCGTCACCCGAGGTGCACGCGAAGATCCTGGTGGAGCCGGGGAGGCGCTAGCCCCGCGACTAGCCGTGATGCTCCCGCTCGTACGCATCGGCCTCGGCCTTGGTCTTGTGAGTCGTGCCGTCGGCGTGGTTCGGTGGTGAGTAGATCGTGTAGACCTTGAGCGGCTCGGTGCGCGAGCGGTTCACGATGTTGTGCTTCGTGCCGGCGGGAATCACGACCGCGGAGCCGTCCTCGAGCGCGTGCTCCACACCGTCGAGGATCGCCGCGCCGTGGCCCGCCTCGACGCGGAAGAACTGATCCACGTGGTCGTGTGTCTCGAGCCCGATCTCTTCGCCCGGCCGCAGCGCCATCACGACGAGCTGCGCGTGCGGCCCGGTGAACAGGACCTGGCGGAAGTAGGTGTTCTCGAGAGTCTTCTTCTCGATGTTGGTGAGGTATCCAGCCATGGGGGTCTCCTTGTTCCGCGAGCTTACCGCGATTCCTCGCGCGAGCAGAAAGGGTGCGCTGCGCGAGGACGAGCGCGCGGTGGTGCTCGTCCGACAGTGGCTGGAGGAGCGGCTGCCGCTTCACGCTTCAGCCTTCCTTGCCGTCGACTCGCGGGCGCAGGAGGATCCGCGCGTAGAGCGCTGCGAAGAGCGCGAAGGCTGCGGCCCAGAGGAGACCGCCGACCACGAGCCAGGCGCGCTGTGTCTCTTCCGGCGCGAGCGCTGCGCCGACGCGCGCGATCGCGCCCGCGTGAACCAGCGCGTACGCCGCCGCCGCGCCGCGCGGCAGCACGAGCGGCCGGCCCGTGTGCCCGAGACTCACTCGGGTCATGACGGCGAGGATCATCGAGCCCATCGCTCCCGCCGTGAGTGCGTGGAGGCCTGCGGTCGCGGGAACGAAGCCGCCGAGGTCGCCGGCCGCGACGAGCCCGAGCCCGAGCGCGACCCAAGCCATTCCCGCGTGGAGAGACCAGACCAGTGGATCACGCCCGGTGCGGAGTGTCTGCCAGCCCGTCATGCGCGCGGCCACCGCGAGTCCCGCGACCGTGGCGAACGCACCGCTCGCCGCAGTTCTCGGCGCGAAGAGGTCGACCGCTGCGAAGAGCGCCGTCGCACTCACTGCGAGCCGATCGAGCCAAGGCGGGGACGCGGCGCTCACAGTGACTCCGGTGCGAAGCAGCGCGTTCGTGGTGAAGGGTGGAGTGATTCGCCCGCCGATCACGACGATCAAGAGAACGACCGCGTCGGCGGTGAAGCGCAGAGCGCGGGAAGCGGAGTCCGCGGTCACGCCGAGCGCCTGCGCGTGAACGCCCGCGTTCGCGAGCGCGAGCACGCCGACCAGCGCGACCACGCCGTAGTTCTGCCGTTGCCCGCTCCGCCAGACGGTGCGTGCGAGAACGGCCGCGACGCACGGAAGGAACGCGAGATCGAGTGCGGCGACCAAAGCCTTCGGCAAGGTGCCCGCGGCGAGCATCGCGAGCCGGCCCGCTGCGAACAGCGCGACCAGCGCGGCGAGCGGCGCTCCGCGGAGCGCCGGTCTGCCAGTCCAGACCGGCGCTGCAGTCAGGAGGAAGCCGGCGATTGCCGCAGCCACGACGCCGAAGAGCATCTCGTGCGCGTGCCACGAAGCCGGGGCCAGCCAGCCCGGCGCGGGCAGCGAGCCCAGCCAAACGCCGAGCCAGGCGGCGACCGCGAGCGGAGCATAGAGCCCCGCCGCGAGAAAGAACGGCCGGAACGCGCGGGCGAAGAGCGAGTGACTCGAACGTTCCCGTCCCGCACGTGCGGACTCGCCAGCGCTCTCGATCTGGATGCGAGAGTGAGTCACGCCTTCGCCGCTGCGTCGCCGCCAGCCGCGTTGCCGAGCGGCCCGCCGCACTGACGGCAGGTCGAAGGCCCTTGCTCCGACCAGCCGGGCCGCGCGCTCGTCCAGCGGCCGCACGCGGCGCACTTGCGCGCGCGGTCGTGGTCGGCCGCGAGCGCGAACTCACTGAACGCGCCTTCGACGCACCACTTGCGGAATCCCGGCATGAGCGCCACGCGGTGAAACTCGTTCTGCACCCAGCGAGTCACTGCCGCGCCGTCGGTCCAGTAAGTCGTGAAGAGAAAGCGCCGCTCCGCCGGGCGCTCCCAGACGTCCGCCTGCAGGCAACCCTCGATCGCGCGCGCCTCCTGCAGGGTGCGCTCGAGGTGCTTGCGGAGCTCCGCGTCTCCGGCTTCGGAGCAGCCGAACTCGGCCAGCACGAGAAGCGGCGTCATGGGCGTGCCCCCTCCGCCACCGAGTCGGCCTGCAGCAGCGCGAAAAGCGGCCTTCGCCGCCGCGCCACGAGATCGGCCAGCGTGTAGCCGTCGAGCACCGCCAGGAACGCGGCGAGCGCCTCGCGCAGCACCGGCCGCAGCCCGCACGCCGACTCGATCACGCAGTCACTCGTCCCGGAGTCCATGCACTCGACGAGCGCCAAGTTCTCCGTCGCGCGCACGACCTCTCCGATCCCGATCTCCTCCGCGGGCCGCGCGAGCCGCAAGCCGCCCCGCCGCCCGCGCACCGTCTCGACGTAGCCGCGAATCCCGAGCTGGTGCACGACCTTCATCAGGTGCGCCTTCGAGACGCCATAGCTGCGCGCGATCTCGTCGATCGTCGCGAGCCGATCGCGATCGACCGCCAGGTAGATCAGCACGCGAAGCGAGTAGTCGCTGTAGCGGGTGAGTTGCATGCCGAAGACTCCGCGCCGTCAAAGAACGATCGTGAATGTATCTTATCGGCGGGTGGCGAGCGAGGGCTCCGCCCACGTTCACGTCGCGTGAAATTGCTGCACGCGCGCGAGGAACCTCTCCGGCTCCACCCGGTGGAGCCAGTGACCGAGGCCGTCCCAGATCTCGACCCGCGAGCTGGGGATGAGTGCGCGGAGCCAGGTGTCGTAGCTCGGGCCGGGATCGGCGCCGTGGAGAGAGAGGTAGGGCGCTCGGATCTGCCGGAGGAGCGGAGTGAGTGGCGCGATGACCGACTCCTCGGTCTCGTGCACGAGCGGCAGCCAGAGGCCGAGCACGACGGGGCGGCGAGCTTCGCTGCGATAGGCGCGGAGCTCGTCGCGGATGCGGGCGGGCAGACGCGGGCCGCCGAGCAGCTCCATCTCCTCGTTCAGCGCGTTTACGAAGTCCGGGCCGGCGAGCTTCGGCGCGATCCCGCGCACGAGCTCGATGAACTGGCCGAGGCGGAGTGACTGGTCGACGTTCAGGATCGAGCGCACCGGCAGGAGCGCGCCGAGCAGCGTCGCCAGGAGGCCGCCGAGTGAGTGCCCGATCACGTACGGCCGATCGAGCTTCAGCGTCTGCACGAGCTCGACGAGGGGAGTCACTAGAGCTTGGGCGGAGTACGCGGGCAGGGGCGAGGATTCGCCGTGGCCGGGGAGGTCGACGAGGATGACTCGCGCGCGTTGCGAGAGGGCCGGGGTGAGCTCGTCCCAAGCGTGGTGGTCTTCGGTGATGCCGTGGATCAGGAGGAGCGCGGGTCCGGAGCCTTCGTCTCGGTAGGCGAGGGTGAGATTGCCGCCGACCGATGCGCGCTGGAGCTTGCTGGCCACGGGTGCAGCTTGTGCGCGCCGCCGGAGGAGTTCAAGCGCCGATAGCGCGGCGCGTCGACCGACGCAGTAGCATCACGCTCCTAATGCCCTTCGACCTCGACATCATCGCCTGCGAGCCGACCCCGATCGGCTTGATCTACCTGCGCCGGCGGCCGGTGCTGGGTGACTCGGGGGAGATCGTCACGGAGATCGCCCTCGACAATCAGTTCCTGATGAGCAGCGGGAATACGAAGTCGGAGCGCGCGCTCAGCTCGTTCGCGCTCGAGATGCACGGCGGCACCGGTCTCCGTGTGCTCGTCGGCGGGCTCGGGCTCGGATACACGGCGTATGAGGCGCTTCGCTCCAAGCGCGTGGCGCGTGTCGAGGTCGTCGAGTATCTCGCGCCGGTGATCGATTGGCTCGAGAAGGGCCTCATGCCGCTGTCGCGCGAGCTCAATTCTGACCAGCGACTCACGATTGCGGAGGGTGATGTCTATCTGCGGCTCTCGCAGCCGCCGCAGTCCGTGCAGTCACTGCACGATCTGATCCTGATCGACGTCGATCACTCCCCAGACGAGCGGCTCGGCCCGTCCAACGCTTCCTTCTACACCGCCGAAGGCCTCGCACTCGCGAAGCGTCATCTCGCGCCCGGGGGCGTACTCGCGGTCTGGTCCTACGCCGAGAGCTCCCCGTTCGCCGACGCGCTGCGCGCGGTGTTTCGCGAGGTGCGCGTCGAGAGCAGCTCGTTCGAGAACCGGGTCCTGTCCGGCGAAGAGACGAATTGGCTGTTCTTCGCGCGAGACTGACTCACTCCTCCGCCTCCACGTGCGTCACCGGAATCCCGAACCTCCGCGTGATCCTCGCGGGCAGGTCGAGCTTCAGCCACTCCGACACCGTCGCGGGCAAGGTCGACAGGATGATCTCGTCGAAGCCCTCGGGCTCGACGAGGAGCAAGTCCTGGATTGCGCGGAGGGGGTAGTAGTCGCCGACGGTGCCGCGGACGGGCGCTCCGAGGCGGGCGAGTCGCTCGACTGCGGTGTCGACGCGGCGCTGCGCCTCGCTGCGCGCGGCGCCTTCCTCCCAAGTCCAACGCGTCTGTGAGTGGGCCTCGACGGCGGGAGCGAGGACGACGAACTCACAGGGCCCGGCGGCGATGCGCTCGCGCACGGCGGCGACCAGGTGCGCGCCGCCCGCGGTCTGATTCGCGACGACCAGGATGCGGCGGCGGCGGGCGCCCGTGGCCGGGGCCGCGACTGAGGTCGCAGCGGGGACATCCTCGGGGCGCGCGAGTCGGCCGAGCGCGAGCAGGAAGAGACTGTCACCCGGGGAGTGGATCTCGCGGCGCTCTTCGCGCGGGAGCGTGGCCATCTCGCTCGCGGCCACGCGGAAGGTGCCGTGCTCGGTGGTGACGTCGAGCGCGCCTTCGAGCACGAGCAGCGTCGTGGGGCCGTGGACGACGTGGGTACGCAGAACGGTGTCGGGGCGCATGGCTTCGAGCACGACGCGCAGCTCGGGGGTCTTCGCGAGCAGCATGCCGGCGTGACCGTTCCGCTCGTACTCGGCGTGACTGCGCAGGCCCGCGCCGAAGGAGCGGAGCGAGAAGACGTGAGTGAGTCCCTCGGCCAGCCGGCGCTCGCGCGCGGCTTTGGCCCGGAGCGGATCGGGCGCCGAGTCGGGTCGCTCGGCGGGGGCAGCGTACTCGCCGCGGGCGCAGCTGGCGAAGAGGGTCGCGAAGTCGGCGCCGCGGATGCGCGCGAGTGACTCGTCGCTGCCGACTTCGAAATACACCTCGCCCAGGCGCAGCAGCGCTTCGTCCACGACGGTGGGAATTCCGTAGGCGGCGCCGAAGGGCGGAATCGCGGCTGCGTCGCAGTCGTTGAAGATCGCGGCCAGCTCGCGATCGCTCGCCGGCTCGAGCGGCCGGCCGAGGTCGTCGCATACGCGCTCGAGCGCGAGGCTGCGCGCCGCGGGCACGACCGCGAGCAGGTAGCCCTCGTCGTCGCGCAGCAGAACCGCTTTCGCGATGGACTCGGGTCGCACGAACGCCGCGCGGGGCACGAGTGCGTACGCGGCGCGACCGGTGTCGAGGAACAGCCTCATCCGGGGGGCGATCGTCATGGGGGGACCCTTTCCGATCGATGGTGCCCCCATTGTGACACCTGCGCGCGGTGGCGCTATCGCGATCGCATCGCCGGGACTACATCGTCCAGATAGGCGTCGAGCGCTTCGGCGTCCCAGGGCGCGCGCAGCGCCACGTTGATGGCCTGCGCGCCCGCGGCCGCGTACGCGGCGAGTGTCTCCGCGGCGCGCTGCGGCGTGCCGAGCAGCGCGCCCGAGAGCATGCGCTCGGCTGCGGGGCCCCACTGCTTGCGGAGCTCGCCCTCGACCTGCGCCGCGCGCTTCGCATCCGCGCACAGGTGGAAGGAGAGATTCACGGTGCGAGTGATTGCTTCGGGATCGCGCGCCTCCTTTTCGCACCAGGCGTCGAGTACGCGAGAGAGGCGCGTGAACTCCGCCGGCGCGACGTAGGCCGCGTTCCAGCCGTCCGCGTGTCGCCCCGCGAGCCGCAGCGTGCGCTTCTCGCCCAGGCCCCCGACCCAGATCGGCAAGCGCTTCTGCAGCGGCGCGGGGAGGCACGACGCGTTGTCGACCCGGAAGTGTTTCCCCGAGAACGTGGTGCGCTCGCGAGTCAAGAGGGCGCGGACGATCTGGAGTGACTCGTCGAGCATGTCCATGCGGGTGCCGATCGGTGGGAAGTCGTAGCCGTAGGCGCGCGCCTCCCACTCGTGCCACCCGGCGCCGAGGCCCAACGTGAAGCGGCCGCCCGACAGGTGATCGATCGTCGTCGCGGCCTTCGCGAGCGCCGCTGGATTTCTGTAGCCGGGGTAGAACACGAGACACCCGATGCGCGCGCGCTTCGTCTCGGTCGCGAGCGCGCCCAGGAGTGACACGGCTTCGAAGTGCGGCTGAGTGCCACCGGCGGGCGGCGCCTCGTAGAAGTGATCCCAGATGGAGATCCAGTCGAGGCCCGCGGAATCGAAGCGGCGCCAGAGGGCGCGGATCTCGCCGATCGCGAGGTTCTGTTGGCCGAGGTGCGCACCGAATTGGATTTGCTTCACCCATCCAGCATGACAGACGTCTCGTATCGGGAGTAGTCTGCATCGGAGTGCACGGCGTGCACGCAAGTAGGGAGCTCCGGATGACCGATGAGCGCTGCGACGTGGCGATCGTCGGCTGCGGACCCACGGGTCAGACGCTCGCGATCTTGCTCGCGCAGCGCGGCTGGCGAGTCACTGTGCTCGAGCGGTGGCCGACGGCGTACCCGATGCCGCGCGCGATTCACTTCGACCACGAGATCGGCCGCATCTTCCAGGGCGCCGGCGTCGGCGACGAGGTGCGCGCGATCAGCGAGGGATGTCCCTCCTTCGAGTGGCGCAATGCCGCGGGCGAGACGCTCGTGCGCTTCGGACTCAGTCCCAAGCAGGGTCTCTGCGGCTGGCCCGATGCGAACCTCGTGCATCAGCCGGATCTCGAGCGCGTGCTCGACGAGCGCGCGCGCGCGCTGCCGGGGATCTCGGTCCGGCGCGGCTTCGAGGTGTTCGAGATCGAGCCCGACGGCCCGTGCGTGCACGTGCGCGCGCGCGACGCGTCCGGCGAAGTCCGCGACGTCGAGGCGCGCTACGCCGTCGGCTGCGACGGCGCGAACAGCTTCGTGCGCCGCTGGATGGGGACGACCGTCGAGGATCAGGGGCCGGTGTCCGACTGGCTGATCATCGATCTCGTCACGAGCAGCCCGCGGCCGTGGGAGCCGGCGAACTTTCAGCTCTGCGATCCGGCGCGGCCGGCCACGGTGACTTCGGGCGGTCCGGGCCGGCGGCGCTTCGAGTTCATGCGTCTGCCGAACGAGACGATCGAGTCACTCAATGACTCGAACATGGCGTGGGAGCTGCTCGAGCCGTGGGGACTCACGGAGGCGAACACGATCCTGGAGCGCCACACCGTGTACAACTTCCGCGCGCGCTGGGCCGAGACGTGGCGGCTCGGCCGGGTCTTGCTCGCGGGCGATGCCGCGCACGTGCTGCCCACCTTTGCCGCGCAGGGATTGGGCTCCGGTGTCCGCGACGCGGCGACGCTCGCGTGGAAGCTCGACCTCGTGCTCGCCGGGCGCGCGGCCGAAGAGTTGCTCGATACCTACATCCAGGAACGCCTGCCGCACGTGCGCTCGTTCATCGACCTGTCGCTGTCACTCGGGCGCATGATCTGCGTGACGAATCCCAGTGACGCCGCGGCGCGCGACGCGGGCTTGATCGCGCTGAACCGCGCCGTCGAACGCGCGCCGATGCCGTCGGCGCCGCAGATGGGTCCGGGCACCATGCTCGCCGCCGATCGGCACGCGGGTGAGATCTTTCCGCAGGGGCGCGTGCGCAGCCGCGATCGCTCGGTCGAGGGGCTGTTCGACGACGTCGTCGGCCGAGGCTGGGTGCTGCTCGGCGCGGACCGCGATCCGGGAAACGCGCTCGAGCCCGAGCAGCGCGCCTTCTTCACTTCACTCGGTGGCCTCAGCGCGCACGTCGGCGTCGGTGCGCCGCTCGCGGATCTCGACGGGAAGTATCGGACCTTCTTCGAGCGCTCGGGCGCGCGCATGGCGCTCGTCCGGCCTGACTTTCACGTCTTCGGAACCGCCAAGGGACCGGCCGGCGCGAACTCACTGGTCGCTGCGCTCGCGCGCGAGCTGGAATCGCCCTACGTCGCGGAAGACACGGACTGAGTCAGTCGGCGCAGACGAAGCCGACGTTCACCGCGAGCGAGGCAGGAGCCGACGACTCACCGCAGACCTCGCCGGGCCGGAGCGCCGTCTCGAGCTTCCACGCGCCGGAGATCGGCAGATCGCGGAGCTCGTCGGACGGTGTGTCGACGCCGAGCTCGGCCGCGCGGCCCGCGTGCTCGACCCGATAGGCGCGCCCATCCGCCGACGAGACGAAGTTCACGCGCAGCCGTGAGTCCCACGCATCGGCGGGCACGCGCGCAGTGACCCAAATCCGGCCCGGCGCACAGCCGCTGCCCTCGTCCGCGAAGGCGCCACGGATCGGCGTCGGCAGCTCGGGAACCGCGATCACCTTCACCGTCGTGCTGCTCGTCACGCTCGAGAACGGCGAGCCGACGCGCAGGTGATAGGTGGTCGTCGCCTTCGGGCGAACCGACCGGGTGCCGCTCGCTGCCACGTCGCCCAGCGACGCGTCGGCCGGCTCGGCGCCGAGCTCGCCCGAGCCACTCGCATCCCAAGTGAGTCGCACGGTCCGGCCCGCGCAGACGATCTCCGGCTTCGCATGAAGCGCGGCCGTGGCGCAGCCGACCGCCAACAAGCTCGACAGACAGATCGCTCTCACGAAAGCACCCCCGAGCAACATTGTGTCTCGGGGGTGCGGGAGAGAGAAGGGGGTGGGTCGGTCAGCGAGAGGGGGACCCCTCGCACTGACTGCCTCCGCCGTCCAGCCGTCGCGGAGGGAGCCACGACAGCCTGGATGGGTTGACCGGGAGGGGAATCGCGGTCATGTGTCGGCAGGAGGCAGCGTTGTGCGAGGGGTCCGGCGCCACTTCGGGGCTCTCGGCTCGGCAACCTCCGCGGTGTCCGTGCCGGAACTCCCATTGGGCCGCTCGCTGCATGAACGGCAAGATCGCGAAGCCACCCCTCCGGCCGCTGTGAAACGATTCACAGGAGAAGGCATTCTCCCGACATGAGCTCCGCTCCCTTGGTGCAGACACGGCCGATCGACGGTCGAGTCATGCTCGGGTCCATCGGGGTGTTCGAGGGTCTCTCGCGCCGCGAGCTCGACCTCCTGCACGCGATCACCGGCACGAAACGCCTGCGCGCGCGCGAGGTTCTGTTCCGCAAGGGAGATCCGGGATCGGCGCTCTACGGTGTCTTGCGCGGGCGACTGCGCGTGTTCTCGAGCGGCGCGGACGCGAAGGAGCTCGTGTTCCGATTCCTCCAGTCCGGCGACGTGGTGGGCGAGGTCGCGCTCTTCGATGCCCAGGTGCGATCGGCGACGGTCGAGGCCGTCGAGCCTTGCGAGCTGCTGAGCTTGCAGCGCCGCGACCTGCTCCCCTTCTTGGAGCAACACCCCCGCGTGGCGATCAAGCTCGCGGCGGTGCTCGCGCGCAGCCTGCGAGAGCTGTCTCAGCGGGTCGAGGACGAGCTCTCGCTCACGATCCCGGCCCGCCTTGCGCGCAAGCTGCTCGCGTTCGTGCGCACGGACGGGACCGCGGTGCCCGGCGGAACCCGCATCGGGCAGCGCCTGCCGCAGCACGTTCTGGGCGAGCTGGTCGGCGCGACACGCGAAAGTGTCAACAAGCAGATGCGCGTCTGGGTCGGAGCCGGCGCGATCCAGGTCGAGCGCGGCTACGTGACCGTGCTCGATCGAGCGGCGCTCGAGGAAACCGCCCGCTACGCGCCGATATAGCGCGCGCGAGTCACTCGCTCGAGCCGGAAGATCGAGAACGCGTGCGCATGGCGCGCGTCGGCGGGGTGCGCGAGCACGAGTGACTCGCGCCAGTCGGCGGGATCGAGCTCGGGGAAGTACACGTCGCCCTCGGGCCGCGCGTGCACGCGGGTCAGGTAGATGCGCTGCGCGCGCGGGAGCGCTTCGGCGTAGAGCGCGGCGCCGCCGATCACGACGACTTCCGGAGCGCCGGAGACGAGCGCGAGCGCGGCGTCGAGGTCGGTCGCGACGAGCGCCCCCGGCGCGCTGAAGTCACTCGCGCGCGACAGCACCACGTTCGTGCGTCCCGGGAGCGCGCGGCCCAGCGACACAAAAGTGCGTCGACCCATGAGCACCGGCTTGCCCAAGGTCGTGCGCTTGAAGTGCGCCAGCTCGTCGGGTAGGCGCCAGGGCAGCGCGCCGTTCGCGCCGATCACGCCGTTCTCCGCGACGGCCGCGATCAGCGAGAGCACGGTGCTGAGCCGCAGTGAGATCGATCAGGCCCGGCTGCTCCGGCGCGTGGGTCGCAGGCCGCGCGCCAGGAGCGCCGCGAGCCCCGCGACGAGCGCGACGGCGTCGGCCTGCGGGAGCGCGGGAACGGGCTGGGGAAAGGACGTCCGATCGAGCGGATTCGTGCCGGCGGCAATCTCGTCGCCGTCGCTGACGCCATCGTCGTCCGAGTCGGCATCGAGTGGGTTGGTTCCGTAGGTGAGGACCTCTTGGCCGTCGTCGAAGCCATCGCCGTCAGTGTCTGCGGCCGCGGTCGATGTGCCCACGGCCGGCGGCCGGATCGAGCGTCTAGCTTGACACATCCGCTCGAGATCGAGGAAGGAGAGATACTCCCGAGTTACACCGCGATGGGCGCCGCGATCGCCGGGTGCGCGCGGTAGTCGACGAGCCGCACGTCCTCGTAGCGAAAGTCGGCGATCGACTTCACGCCCGGCCGCAGCTCGAGGCGAGGCAGCTCGTAGGGCGTGCGTGAGAGCTGCAGGTCCGCCTGCTCCAAGTGATTGAGATACAGGTGCGCATCGCCCAGCGTGTGCACCAGCTCGCCCGGCCGCAGCCCCGTCGACTCGGCCATCATGTGAGTCAGGAGCGCGTACGACGCGACGTTGAACGGCACGCCGAGGAAGATGTCCGCGCTGCGCTGATATACCTGACACGAGAGCCGGCCGTCGGCGACGTAGAACTGGAACAACAAGTGACACGGCGGGAGCGCCATGCGCTCGAGCTCGCCCACGTTCCAGGCGGAGACGATGAGCCTGCGCGAGTCGGGGTTGCCGCGGATCTGCTCCTCGACGCCGACGAGCTGGTCGATCGTCCGGCCGTCGGCCGTCCGCCACGCGCGCCACTGCTCGCCGTAGATCGGCCCGAGCTCGCCCTCCGCGTTCGCCCACTCGTCCCAGATGGTCACACCGTGCTCGTGCAAGCTACGCACATTGGTGTCGCCGCGGATGAACCAGAAGAGCTCGTGAAAGATCGAGCGCAGGTGCAGGCGCTTCGTCGTCAGCGCCGGGAAGCCGCGCGCCAGGTCGTAGCGCGACTGCCAGCCGAAGACCGAGAGCGTGCCGGTGCCCGTCCGGTCGCTCTTGCGCGTGCCGTGGTTGCGCACGTGCCGCAGCAGCTCGAGATACGCTTTCATCGTCGCTGGGTGAAGTTATCACCTCTGCTACGCTGGGCGCGATGTCGATCCTGCTCGTGCGCCACGGCGAGACCGCGTCGAACGCGGCCCGCATCCTCCAGACGCCGGACATCCCGCTCTCTCCGCGCGGCATCGCGCAGGCGGATCGGCTCGCGGAGCGGCTCGCGAAGCTCGGCGTCGCGGCGATCGTGTCGAGCGACTACATCCGCGCGCAGATGACGGCGGAGCGCGTGCGCGCGGCGACCGGCGCGGCGATCGAGCTCTGGCCCGAGCTCCGCGAGCGCAACTTCGGCGCGCTGCGCGGCCGCGCGTATGCCGACCTCGGCTTCGACCCATTCCATCCCGACTACGCGCCGCCCGAGGGCGAGAGCTGGGACGTTTTTCACGCGCGCACGCAGCGCGCCTGGCCCAAGGTGCTCGCGCGCGCTCGGGCGATCGACGGCAATCTCGCGGTCATCAGCCATGGGCTCGTGGTGCGCGCATTCGCGGAGCGCGAAGTCGGACTGGGCGGATTGGAGCCGCCACTGAGCTGGCCGAACGCCTCGTTGACCATCGTGGCGTCAGATCCGCCACCCTCGCTCGAGATTTTGAACTGCGTCGAGCACCTCGCGGACTTCGATTCCTCGATTTCGGCGTCCGTCGGACGCGCGTAGTCGGAAGTACTCCGCGGAAACTCCGAGTTCCGCGCAGTGAACTCGCAGTTCACGCATGCTTTCTCTGAGTTCGATCCGCGGTCAGCGAAAAATGCGCGTGCGCGCGAGATAGTCGTTGACTCGACCACCCGCATGTGTTAGGATGCGCATCACGTTTTGATGATTGGCCCGCCTCGGCGGGCCTTTTTCTTTTCTGCCGCTTTTTCCTGCCCCGTCCGCTTCTCTTCGTCGCGCGCGTGTGACTCCATGCGCTCTGCGAGCTCGGCGGCGAACTCCGCGAAGCGCGCGAGCGGCGCCGGCTCGAAGTCGGCCCAGATGCGCGCGAGCGCGCGCTCCCGGTCGCGGCGCACGGTCTCCATCGCGGCGCGTCCCGCGGCGCTGAGTGAGTAGCGGCGCAGTCGCTGGTCGCCCTCCGAAATTCCCACCGCGACCAGCTTCAGGTCGAGTAGCTGGCGGATCACCTTCGACACGGCGGCGGGCGATCGCGCGCGGCGGCGCGCGAACAGCGAGGGCATGAAGTCCTCGGCGGCGATCTGCTCCAACACTCGCCACTGCGCTTCCGACAGGCCGGCGGAGTGCGCGAGCTGCGCGCGCCGGTGCGCGAACGCGTCGGCCAGGCGCTGCAGCGCGGCGAGCGCCTCGCGCAGACTTCGATCGGACTTGTCTTTGGTCGCCACTTCGATTATTAACCTAAGTAAATAATCACCCGGAGGCAACCATGAGCGTCGATCTGGACACGAAGGTGCAACGCCAATTCGGCGCGGCCGCGGCGAACTACGCGGTGAGCGGCGTTCACGCCGGCGGCCCGAACCTCGACGAGATCGTGACACGCGCCGCGCTGCGCGGGCACGAGCGCGTGCTCGACGTGGGGTGCGGCGCAGGGCACACCGCGCTCGCGCTCGCGAACGGCGCAGCGGAAGTGATCGCGCTCGACCTGACGGAGGAGATGCTGGCGACCGCGGCGGGCCTCGCCCGAGACCGCGGGCTGTCGAACGTGTGGTTCAAGCGCGGTCGCGCGGAGGCGCTGCCCTTCGCCGACGGGTCCTTCGACGTCGTGACCTCGCGCCTCTGCGCGCATCACTACGCCGACGCCGCGGCCGCGACGCGCGAGGCGGCGCGCGTGCTCCGCGCCGGGGGGCAGTATCTGCTCGTCGATTCCGTCTCTCCCGAGGACGCGGTGGCGGACACCTATCTCAACGCGATCGAAGTTCTGCGCGATCCCTCGCACGTGCGCAACTACACCCTCTCGGAGTGGCGCGCGATGTTCGAGGACGCCGGGCTCGAGGTCGAAGTGGGCGGCCGCTGGACTCTGCGGCTGGAGTTCGACGACTGGATCGCGCGCATCGGCACTCCCGCGCCGCTAGCTGCGGGGCTGAGCGCACTGATGGACTCGGCGCCGAGCGAAGTCCGCGAGACGCTCGCGATCGCGCGCGAGACCGGGCACGACTGGTCGATTCCGATCGCGCTCGTCGCCGGCCGACGCCGCTAGCGCGCGGCCGCGTATGATGCGCGCATGCTCGATGCGCTGAAGAAGGAAGTCTGTGCCTCCGTCGACCGGCTCGCGCGCGAGCTGCTCGACGTCTCGCACGAGATTCACGCGCATCCCGAGCTCGCCTTCGAAGAAGTTCGCGCCGCGCGCCTGCTCACGGAGACGGCGCGTCGCCGCGGCCTCGATGCACGCCAAAGTGTGTATGGGCTCGAGACCGCGATCGAGGCGCAGGTCGGCGGCGCGGGCCCCACGGTTGCGCTGCTCTCGGAGTACGACGCGCTGCCCGGCATCGGACACGCGTGCGGTCACAACATCATCGCGACCAGCGCACTCGGCGCGGCGCTCGCTTTGGCCGAGCTCGGCGCGCGCCTGCCGGGTCGAGTGCGCTGGCTGGGAACGCCGGCCGAGGAGCGCGGCGGCGGCAAGGAGCTCATGGCGCGGAGCGGCGCTTTCGAAGGTGTCGACGCCGCGCTGATGGTGCACCCGGCCGGCGTGAATCTCGCGACCATGCCGTGTCTCGCGATCGCGGAGCTCGAGGCGACCTACTTCGGTGTCGCGTCGCACGCGTCCGCGATGCCCGAGCGCGGCGTGAATGCGCTCGATGCGCTCGTGATCGCGTACCAGGCGGTCGGTGCGCTGCGCCAGCACATCCGCCCGACCGAGCGGCTGCACGGCATCATCACCGACGGCGGGCAGGCGCCGAACGTCGTGCCGGAGCGCGCGGCCGGCCGCTTCTACGTGCGCGCCGCGAATGCGGCCGAGCTCGCCGCGCTGAAGATCCGCGTCGAGGGCTGCTTCCGCGCCGGCGCCGAGGCGACCGGCGCGCGCCTCGAGCTTGCCTGGGGCGAGGTCGACTATCTCGACCTCGACACCTCGTGGCCGCTCGCGGCCCGCTTTCAGGCCAACGCCGAGTCACTCGGGCGCGCCTTCTTTCCGTACGACAAGGTGCCTGCCGGCGTTCAGGGCAGCACCGACATGGGCAACGTGAGTCAGCGCGTGCCGTCGATCCACCCGATGATCGCGTGCGCGCCGCCGAACGTCTCGATCCACAACGCCGAGTTCGCGAAGTGGGCCGCGTCGGAGCTCGGCGACCAGGCGGTGCTCGACGGCGCGAAGGCGCTCGCGATGACCGCGCTCGACTTCCTGTGCGACGCGGAGCTGCGCGCGGAAGTGACTCGCGCGTTCGCAGCGTCGAGCCGCTCGGCCGGGCGCTAGCGGCGCAGGCTCGCGAGTAACTCGAGCGCGGCGTTCCGGCCCGGCGCGCCCATGACTCCGCCGCCGGGGTGAGTCGCCGAGCCGCACAGCCAGAGACCCGGGAGCGGCGTCCGGTACGGGCGGAGTCGCGCGCTCGGCCGGCGCAGCAGCAGGCGCGCCGGTCGCATCGCCCCGTGGAAGATGTTTCCCCCCGTGAGCCCGAAATCCCGCTCGAGCTCGGGCGCGGCCAACACTTCCATGTGCTCGATGGACGCCGTGAAGCCCGGCGCGAGTGACTCCACCGCGGCGAGAGCGCGGTCGCGCATCGCGTCGCGCAGCTCGGGCCAGCGCGCGTCGCCGGCGGGAAGCGCCGGCGCGTACTGCGCGAAGATGGAGGCGACGTGCTTGCCCGCGGGCGCGAGGCCCGGGTCGACGGCCGACGGAATCGTGAGCTCGACGACCGGCAGCTCGGACACGCGACCCGCCGCCGCGTCCGAGAACGCGCGCTCGACGCCGTCGAGGTCCGTGGGCCCGAGGTGAATCGTGCCCGAGAGCGGCAGTGACTCGCCGCCGCGCGGCGCGAAGCGCGGCAGCTCGCCCAGCGCGAGGTTCAGCTTCACCACCGGGCTGCGCTGATCCGCCACGGGGAAGCGGCGGCGCAGAGCCGTGTCGGTGACGAGCGAAGCCGTGCGCGCCAGATCCGCGCCCGAGACCACGTGGTCCGCGTCGAGTGTCTCGCCGTTCGCGAGCGCGACTCCGCAGGCGCGCCCACCGGCGCTGCGCACGGCGACCACCTCGGCATTCGTCCGCAGCTCCGCTCCCGCCGCGCGCGCCACCGACGCGAGCGCGTCCGACAGCGCGCCCATCCCGCCCGCGACGTACGCCCACGCGCCGCGACGCCCGCCTGCGCGGCCCATCACGTGGTGGAACAGCACGTAGCCCGTGCCGCGCGCCGACGGCGCTGCGAACGCGCCGATGATCGCGTCCGTCGCCAACGTGGAGCGCAGCGGCTCCGACTCGAACCAGTCCTCGAGCACCGCGCGGGCGGAGCCGAGCAGCACGCGCGCGGCGCGAGTGAGTCCCGGTCCGCGCGCGAGAGTGACTGCTGCGCCCGCGAGCTTCCGCCAGCGAGCGGCGTTGGCGGGCGCCAGGCTCCACAAGTGCGGCGGCGCGTCGTCGAGCAGCGGCTCGACCGCGGCCGCGATTCCCTCGAGCCAGGCCTCGTAGCGCCGATAGCGCTCGGCGTCGCCGCGCGAGAACTGCTCGATCTCCGCGAAATCCGAGCGCGCGTCCTGGCCGAGCACGAGCGCGCGGCCGTCCGCCAGCGGCGTGATCGACGACGGCACGCGCGGAAGCAGGCGCAGCCCGTGTCTCGCGAGCTCGAGCTCCTCGGCGATCACGGGCCGGAACAGCGACAGCACGTAGGCCGCACGCGACACCCGATAGCCCGGCCAGAGCTCCTCGGTGACGCACGCGCCGCCGAGCACGGGCCGGCGCTCGAGCACAGTCACTGTGAGTCCTGCGCGCGCCAGATATGCGGCGCAGATCAGGCCGTTGTGGCCGCCGCCGACGACGAGCGCGCGCGGCGCCATTCAGCGCTTGGGCTTGTCGTCTTCGTCGAGTGCGGCGAGGGCCTCGCGCGCGCCGCGCGCGCACGAGAGATAGAAGCCGCGCACGATCGCCGAGCGTTCGCCGATCGCGAGCGCCTCGCACAGCTCGGCCTCGGTCTGCCAGGCCTCGCCGTCCCCGGGATCGGCCTGGCGCAGCAACACCGCAAGGTGTAGAGCGCGCCTCGCCTCGCCGCCGATGAAGAGCTTCCCCACGCGGTCGAGGATAGCCTCGCGGCTCGCGAGCGACACGAGGTCGCGCGCCACTTGTCCGCGCGCCGCGGGAATCAGCTCGGCGGGACTGCCGCCCCACCAGCCCGCGTAGGCGCGCAGCACGTCGCGCACCACGAACTGCGCGCAGCCGCTGGTCTCGGCGAGATACGGCTTGTTCGCGAGGCTCGCCGGCAGCTGAATGCCTTCCTCGACGATCTCGTCGGGCCACTTGCCCTCGTTCAGACGCTCGACGACGGAGTCGTGCAGGAAGCGCAGCGCGCGCGCGGTCTCGGTCATGACCTCGAGCGCGAGATCGCCCTCGAGCAACTCGCCGTGACCGGGTACCACCCAGTGCGGCCGGTGCGCCGCGACGGTGTCGAGCGCCTGAGCCCAGCCCAGCGTGTAGCGCTGCGTGCGGTTCGGATGACCGGTGTTGGGCAGCGAGCCGATGAGTAAGTCGCCGACGAACGCGACGCGCCGATCGGGCAGCCACACCCAGGTAGCGTCGTCGGTCTCCGCGGTCGCGTGGTACAGCTCGACGCGCTCGCCCGCGAGCTCGAAGTCGTCGCGATCGCGATACGTGCGGTCGGGCGGCACGAGGCCGCGCGGGAAGGTGTTCATGCCGCGCGGCAGGCGCAGCTGTCTGCGGTTGACCTCGTTGTTCCAACGCCAGGTGCGCTGGTAGCGCATGAGTCGCGCGAGCACGTTCTCGTGCGCCCACACCGTCGGTCGCGGGCGGCCGCGCGAGCGCGCCTCCTGCACGAACGTCGACGCGCCGCCGACGTGGTCTACGTGACCGTGTGTATAGACGATGTGCTGGACCGGCTCGTCGGACGCGCGGCGCAGCGCCTCGATGATCTTCGTGCCCGACTGCAGCGAGCCGGTGTCGATGGCCAGCGCCGCGCCGTTGCCCCACACCAGGCCCACGTTCGACGGGCCGTACACGATCCCCACGCCGTCGACGACGGTCTCGAGCGAGCCGAATCGCGAGGCGTCGAGGACATCGTCGAGCTTCTGCAAGCGAGGGAACTCCCAGCGCGGCGGTTCGCTTCCGGCTCTTGTCGGACCCGAACTGATTTCGATTGATCGCCCGGATCGCAGCGGGATCAGTCGACGCGCAGAGGCCGAGCGGCGGCGTCGCCGTTCTGTGTCGGACTCACTTCCGTCGGGGCGGCGCCCTCGCGGAACGGCATGAAGATCGCGTTCTCGTCGCCAGATGGCGCCAGCAGTCCGGTCGCGCGATCGACGCGCGCGAAGACGACGCCTTCGGGCACCGTGAACTCCTGCACCGGCCGCTGCTCGAGCGCCTTCTTCATGTACTGCAGAAAGACCGGCGCGGCGGTGCGCCCGCCCGTCTCGTTCTTCCCGAGATTGCGCGCGCTGTCGTATCCGATCCACACACCGGCGGCGAGCTCCGGGGTGTAGCCGATGAACCAGGCGTCGTGCAGATCGTTCGTGGTGCCGGTCTTGCCCGCGACCGGTCGCCCCAGCGCCTTCACCTTCGTGCCGGTGCCTTCGTCGACGACGGCGCGCAGCATGTCGGTCATGAGATACGCGTCGACGGGGTCGAGGTGATAGCCCTCGGGCAGACCCGGCGTGGCCTTGCTCTCGACCTCCGCGCGCAGCTTCTCCATCACGCGGTCGAGGTCGGGGCCCGGGCCGCCGCTCTCGTCGCTGCCCTGGCCGACCGGAGGAGTCACCGCCTCCGTCTGGCCCTCGAGCAAGTGGACGTTCTGCGCGAGCACTCGCCCGGTGCGATCGCGCACCTCGAGCACGAACACGGGATCGATCACTCTCCCGCCCGTCGCGAACGCGGTGTAGGCGCGCACGAGCTCCGCGAGCGTGACTTCGCTGTTGCCGAGCGCGAGGCCGAGATTCATCTCCATGGGTGACTCGATGCCCAGCGCCTTGGCCATGCCCTGCACCGGCGCGAGGCCGATCTCGGAGAGCACGCGGATGGTCGCCGCATTGCGCGACTTCGCGAGCGCCGTGCGCAACGTGATCGGTCCGAAGAAGTCCTCGGTGTAATTCTCGGGCTTCCAGGCGAAGCCGTTCGAGTCGTCCTCGTACACGACCGCGGTGTCGTGCACGATCGTGGCGCCCGTGAAGCCGCGCGCGAGCGCCGCCGCGTACACGATAGGCTTGAAGGCCGAGCCGGGCTGGCGCTTGGACTGCAGCGCCCGATCGAACTCACTCGCGGCGAAGCTGTAGCCGCCGATTACGGCCTTCAGCTCGCTCTTCTCGAGGTCCACCGCGAGCAGCGCGCCCTCCGCGAGTGGCTTCTGGAACAGCGAGTAACTCTTGCCGTCGGCGCCGAGCTCGAGCTGCACGAGATCGCCCTTGTGCAGCGCCTGACTCACCTTGCTGACGCGCGCCGAGATGCCGTCGCGGCTCGGGTCGGGCGGACCGGCCCAGTTGATGTCGGCGAGCGCGAGCGTGGCGCGGGCCGTCGGCTCGGGACCGAGCGCGAGAGTCACCTTCTGCGCCGCGTCGTCCACGGCGATGACCAGCCCCTGGCGCAGCTCCTCTTCCGCCGGCTCGAGCAAGGCCGCGTTCGCGGCGCCGATCTCGGCCTCGGTCACGGCCCAGTCTTTCTCGGCCACGTTGCGCACCGGACCGCGGTAGCCCATGCGACGGTCGTGGTCGCGCAGGCCGCGGCGCACCGCGCGCCACGCTTCGATCTGCTGCCCGACGTCCAAGGTCGTGTGCACGGTGAGTCCGCCCGTCAGCACCTCGTCGCCGCCGAAGCGCTCCATCAGATAGCGGCGCACTTCCTCGACGAAGAACGCGGTCGCGGAGTCACGCTCCTGCCAGTGAGGCTTCGCGAAGACGAGCGGCTGCGCCGCCCACATGTCGTGCTGCTCTTGCGAGAGAAAATTCTGCTCGACCATTCTGTGTAGGACGAGGAGCTGCTTGCGGCGCGCCATCTCCGGATCGACGTGCGGGTTCCACTCGGCCGGCCGCGGCACGAGGCCCGCGAGCAGCGCCGCCTCGTTCACCTGTAGATCGCGCGCGGACTTCGCGAAGTACGTCTGCGACGCCGCCTCGACGCCGTACGCGCCCGCGCCGAAGTAGATCTGGTTCAGATACAGGAACAGGATGTCGTTCTTGCTGAGCGCCTTCTCGATGCGGCGCGCGAGCACCATGTCCTTCAGCTTGCGCGTGTAACTGCGCTCGGGAGTCAGCAGGAACGTCTTCGCGACCTGCTGCGTGATCGTGCTCGCGCCCTGCGCCTTGCGGCCCTCGACGAAGTTGGTGAACGCCGCGCGCAGGATTCCGCCGTAGTCCAGCCCGGTGTGCTCGTAGAACGAGCCGTCCTCGGCGGCGATGAATGCCTCGACGACCGACTTGGGCACTTGCTCGATCGGCACGACGACGCGCCGCTCCTTGGCGAAGCTGGCGACTTCGTTCCCGTCCACGTCGAGCACGCGCGTGATCAGGTTGGGGCGGTAGTCCTCGAGCTTGTTGATCTCGGGCAGATCGCGCAGGATCACCGCGTAGAAGAGTGTGACTCCCACGACGGCGGCCACGGCGCCGAACATTGCGAGCGCGACAGCGATCTTCAACAGCCGTCTCAAGCGCTCTTCCTCGCCGACGGGGTCGCGCACATGACGCGCCGCGCAGCCTACCTCACGCCCTCGCGCTTTGACAGTCTGCGACGAGCGACCCTAGCATCCGCCGCATGCGGCATCTCTTTATCGTCGATCCGCTGCGGGGATTGAACCCGGACGCCGACACGAGCGTCGTGTTCATGCGCGAGGCCGCGCGCCGCGGTCACCGCGTGGCGACGTGTGACGTGGCGGACATCGGCGTCGGTCCCGGGGGGCGCGCGTGCGCGAGGTGGACCGACACGCGCGTGCGCGAGACGCGCGATTGGTACGAGCTCGGCGGCGCAGGCTCTGGATCGCTCGCCGAGTTCGACGTCGTGTGGATGCGCAAGGACCCGCCGTACGACCTGAATTACTTCTTCTCGACGCACATCCTCGATCTGGCCCCGCCGACGACCTTGGTCGTGAACGCGCCGCGCGGTCTGCGCGAGGTCACCGAGAAGCTGTTCATCCTGGGCTACCCGGATCTGTGTCCGGAGAGTCTCGTGAGTCGCAGCATCTCCGAGCTGCTCGCGTTCCGCGAGAAGCTGGGCGGCGAGATGATCATCAAGCCACTCGACGGCTGCGGCGGCGCGGGCGTGTTCCATCTGACCAAGGACGACCGCAACGTGCAGGCGCTGCTCGAGATGGGCACGAAGGCCGGCACCGCCTATCAGATCGCGCAGCGCTACATCCCGGAAGTGCGGGACGGCGACAAGCGCATCATCGTCGTCGAAGGCGAGCCCGTCGGCGCGGTGCTGCGCGTGCCGCAACACTACGAGACTCGCGCGAACTTTCACGTCGGCGGCACCGCGGCGAAGACGCCGATCAGCGCGCGCGAGCGCGAGATCTGCGCGCGGATCGGGCCGGCGCTGCGCGCGCACGGCATCGTGTTCGCGGGGATCGACGTGATCGGCGCCTGGCTCACCGAGGTCAACGTGACCAGCCCCACCGGAATTCAGGAGATCAACCGGCTCGACGGAGTGTGTCTCGAGCGAATCGTCCTCGACGCGGTCGAGCGCCGCTTCGCGGCCCTCCAGAAGTGAGGAGAGGCGAAATGGGAATCGATCCGGTCCTGCTCCGCGATCAGTGTCGGCGCACCTTGCAGCGCTCCGACCTTCCCGAGCTGGGCCGCCGCATCGAGGGCAAGGTGCGCGACTGCTACGTGCAGGGCGATCGGCGCGTGCTGGTCGCGAGTGACCGCGTGAGCTGCTTCGACGTGGTCGTCGGCACGATCCCGTTCAAGGGACAGGTGCTGAACCAGCTCGCCGCCTTCTGGTTCGAGAAGACCAAGGACACGGCGCGCAATCACGTGATCTCGGTGCCCGACCCGATGGTCACCGTCGCACGCGAGTGCAGCCCCGTGCCCATCGAGTTCGTGTTCCGCGGCTATCTGACCGGCGCGTCGAGCACGTCGATCTGGCGCGCGTACGAGAAGGGCGCGCGCGACTACTGCGGTCACCGCCTGCCCGACGGCATGAAGAAGCACCAGAAGCTCCCCGTGCCGCTGCTCACACCGACGACGAAGGCCGAGAAGGGCGAGCACGACGAGCTGACGTCGCGCGACGAGCTCGTCGCGCGCGGTGTGATCACGCGCGCGCGCTACGACGAGGCCGAAGCGCTGTTGGCGCGCCTCTTCGCCGCGGGTCAGGCGTGGGCGGCGACGCGCGGGCTGATCCTCGTCGACACCAAGTACGAGCTCGGCGTCGACGCGTCGGGAGGCTTCGTCGTCATCGACGAGATTCACACTCCCGACTCGTCGCGCTACTGGTACGCCGACGCCTACACCGACGCGTTTAGCCGCGGCGCCGATCCGAAGTCGCTCGACAAGGAGTACGTCCGACGCTGGCTGCAGGAGCGCGGCTATCACGGTGAAGGCACTCCACCGACGCTGCCCGACGACGTTCGCTGCGAAGCGGCTCAGCGCTACATCGGGACGTACGAGCGGATCACCGGACGTGTCTTCGAGCCCGCCACCGACGAGCCGATGGCTCGCATCCGAAGGAATTTGCGTCTCTCGTGAGCCGTCGCCGACGAGAAAAAGTGCAACTTCTCTGTGTTGCCCCCTTTACAACGTCGGATTTCGTTACATACCCTCACTGCCGTTCCTTCGACACACCGTCGGAGTGAATGAAAATGTGTGGGGGGACAGATGGCAATGAAGGTTGCAGACACCGGAGTGAAGCGTGAGTCCGGTTACCTGTACTACTTGGACAAGCAAGGCGATGTGTCTCGAGTCGTGATGGCGCGCGGCGGCGGACGCCATGCGCGGACGCGCCCCGAGAAAATCGCGCGCGCCGGCGTGAAGCGCGAAGACGGCTTCCTGTACTTCATCGACAAGTCAGGCGACGTCTGTCGCACGAAGATGGCGCGCCGCGGTGGTGGTGGTCGACGCAAGAAGACCGCGCGCAAGAGCGCTCCGCGCCGCCGCACCACGGCTCGCAAAGCGAAGAAGACGACCCGTCGCGGCGCGACCGCGCGACGACGCGTCGCTCGCACGACTCGACGACGCGGCTAGGTCTTCTCGCTCTCGTCGTCTGACAATCGAGAGGTTGGACGTTAGAGGCTGGAGAGCAGCGACGCTGCTCTCCAGCCTCTTGTCTTGTTTGGCGGCCCGCCGCGCGGGCGGCCGCGCGCGGGCCTCCTTCGCTCGGCTGCGCCTCGCTGCGCCTCGCTGCGCGCTCGCGCTTCGCGCTCGCTTGCGGCTTCTGGCCTTGGGAATTTTCTGCTGCAATGCATTTGCTGGTTGAGATAGGCTGCGCGTGATGGGGGTGAAGCTCTCGACGACGGTGGTCGAGACTCCGCTCGGGCAGGTGCGGGCGGCGGTGACCGAGAGCGGTGTGGCGCGCATTGCGCTGCCGCGCTCGAGTGGCTCGGGCTTTGCCGGCTGGCTGCGCAACGTGTACGGCGAAGCGGAGCGCGTGCCATGGTTGCCGCTCGTCGACAAACTGACTCAGGAGCTCGGCGAGTATTTCGCCGGCAAGCGGCGCGAGTTCTCGTTGCCGGTCGAGCCGCGCGGCACGGAGTTCCAGTGCGCGGTGTGGCGCGCGATCGCCGCGATCCCGTACGGCGAGACACTCACCTACGCGGAGGTCGCCCGCGAAGCGGGTCGCAAGAGTGCGGTGCGCGCCACCGGAACCGCGACCGGCGCGAATCCGATCCCGATCCTGATCCCGTGTCACCGAGTGATTGCCGCGCACGGGAAGCTGGGCGGATTCTCGGGCGGCCTCGACGCGAAGCGCCGCCTGCTCGCCCTCGAGAGAGCCGCCACCGCGGAGCTGATCTGACCGGTCCTGACTCAGACTCTCTCTAGAGCCTGTTCCAAGTCGCGGATCAGATCGTCGGTATCCTCGATGCCGCAGGAGTAGCGCACGAGATTGTCGCGGATGCCGAGCTGCGCGCGCTCCTCGGGGGTCTTGTCCCAGTACGAGATGATCGTGGGCTGCTCGATCAGTGACTCGACGCCGCCCATGCTCGGCGCGATGTACGGGATGCGCAGCGCATCGATCAGCTTCGACGCGCCATCGAGCCCGCCGCGCACCTCGAAGCTCACCATGCCGCCGAAGCCGCGCATCTGGCGCAGCGCGACCGCGTGGTCCCTGTGACTCGGCAACCCCGGGTAGTGCACGCGCTCGATCTTGTCGTGCTGCTCGAGGTAACGCGCGATCGCGCCGGCGTTCTCGTTGGCGCGCGCCACGCGCAGCACCAGTGTCTTCATGCCGCGCAGCACGAGATAGGCGGCGTGCGGGTCGATAACGCCGCCGAGCACGCCGTGCAGCTCGCGGATCGGGCGGATGAGCGCCTCTCGGCCGACGAGCGCGCCGGCCAGAACGTCGTTGTGACCCGCGAGATACTTCGTGACCGAGTGCAGCACCAGGTCCGCGCCGAGCGGAAGCGCCTGCTGATTCACGGGCGTCGCGAGCGTCGAGTCGATCACCACGATCGTTCCCCGCGGGCGACACCGTTCGGCGACGGCCCGGACGTCGACCACGCGCAGGTAGGGATTCGTCGGTGACTCGGAGAAGAACAGGTTGGCGCCCTCGGCGACCGCGCGCTCGAGCGCCGCGAGATCCGCCGGATCGATCACCGTGCAGCGCACCCCCATCTTCGGCAGCACGGTCTGCATGAACTGGCGCGTGCGCCGGTAGCAGTCGTGAGTCGTGACCACGTGCCCGTTCTGCGGCACGAGCGCGAGCAGCATGGTCGTGACCGAATTCATGCCCGACGCAGACACGACGCAGTCCTCGCCGGCCTCGAGGCCGCACAGCTTCGTCTCGACGGCGCGCGTCGTGGGGTTGCCGTAGCGGCCGTACTCGAAGCTCGGGTGGCGCCCCTCCTGGTAGGCGATCACTTCCTGCGTGTCGCGGAACCAGAACGCCGCGGTCTGCACGATCGGCGTGGTGAGCGAATCGGTGACACGCGCGCGTGTATCGCGCTCGCCGCCGTGCACGGCGCGCGTCGACGGCCCGCCCTTTTCGCGCTCCCTACTCATAAGGGCGGCCGAGGTTACTCCCGGCCTGGGTGAGGGTCAAACCTCGCTCTGCGCGCCGTTCGAGCCACTTGCGCTCCAGCGCGTCGCGCACGTCTCGGCCGATGTGCAGCTTCCCGCCGCGGCCGCGCCCCACCTCGACGTCCGGCCGGTCCGCGCCGTGGAAGTCGCTGCCGCCGGTCTCGATCAGTCCGTGCGCGGTGGCGATGCGCCGCAAGCGGCGCATGACGGTGGCTTTGTGACTCGGGTGCCAGACCTCGAGTCCGTCGAGCCCGAGCGGCACCAGCCGTTCGACGAACGCGACGAGCCCGCCAGGAGAGTCGACGCCACCGGACAGCGGCGGGTGCGCAAGCACCGCGACGCCGCCGGCCGCGTGCACGAGCTCGATCGCGTCGCGCGCCGACAGCTCCGCGTTCGGCTCGTACGCGGGCCTCCCGCGCCGCAGCCAGCGCGTGAAGGCTTCGTCGACGTCGCGCACGGCGCCGAGCTCGACCAGCGCGCGCGCGACGTGCGGGCGCCCGACCGCGCCGCCGGCCGCGTGTCTCGCGACGGCGTCGACGGAGATCCCGATCCCGTTCGCCTGCAGGTGCGCGACGATGCGCTCGCCGCGGCCGACGCGAGACGCGCGCAGCTCCACGAGGCGGGCGCGCAGCGGCGCGTGGTCGGCGTCGAGGCCGAGCCCGAGCACGTGCATCGCGCGCGCGCCGTCGGCCTCGTTCACCGAGAGCTCGATGCCCGCGAGCACCTCGATCCCCAGTCGCTCGCCCTCGGCGCGCGCCTCCGCGACTCCGTCGACGGTGTCGTGGTCGGTGAGCGCGAAGCCAGTGACTCGATTCTCCTGCGCGCGGCGCACGAGCTCGGTGGGAGTCAGGCTGCCGTCCGATACGCACGTATGTGTATGGAAGTCGAAGCGCTCGCTCATGGCGA